>Ga0137377_10000081_pt1 | contig 42488 bp, 27 predicted proteins | sample SagtaG_22_FD_104815 | JGI IMG/M metagenome (GOLD analysis project Ga0137377, IMG submission 104815) | Vadose zone soil microbial communities from Sagehorn Ranch, Mendocino, California, USA - Sage2_L_40_16 metaG | ecosystem: Environmental > Terrestrial > Soil > Vadose zone | place: USA... | reverse complement strand
TGGCGTTGGTGTTGGTGTTGGTGAGATCGCTCGTGGCGTTGAGGAGATCGTTCGTAGCGATGGGGTGATCGCTCGTGGCGTTGGGGTGATCGCTCGTGGCGTTGGGGTGATCGCTCGTGGCGTTGGAGGTGTCGTCGATGGCGTCACTTGTACTTGACCTCTCTTCTCGCCATGAAGAATGGAAGGAAACCCGCCGGATACAGCAAACGCAACGCCTCCAAAGAGTAACAGCGAGGCAAACATCACTGTTGTTATGACCAACCACCGATGACCTAAACTACGAAGTGAGCCCTCGTCATTGTCTCCTCTACCTCGCATAGGTAGAGGGGCATCTCTCAAAACAGGTGTGTGGCCTTGTATTCCCATTCCTCCCCTGGCTTCATCCGCACCCAATCTTGCGGTCACACCAGTATTCTGCCGCCTGGCCAGCACACCAGCAGGTGTGACGTTCGCCGGCGATTTCGGCGCTGGCACTACGGTTGAGCCAGTCACCTCGTTCATGTTCGCATCACGAGCTTGGGAAGACAGCAAACTAAGGATTAGTCCAAGGAATAGCCAACGATATGATGCTTCTACAAAAGGTCCGGTACCTCCACCTGAAGCAGCAGAGGGAATGAATGTAGAGGTGAATAAACCACCGAAGATGAGTGAGACATAGAAACCGAGATATGACAGAGTAAGCGCTTTGCTTATGTCCGTTGTTGCTGCATTAAAGCGCTTGAAAGCTATCTTTCCAATTGCTACAATGAGCCAGAGTAAGCAGAGTAAGCCTAGTACACCCATCTCGGCTAAGACCTGGAGGTACTGGTTGTGAGCAATTCCTACGACATTTTTACCATAGGTGAGATCGAAGAACTGGTAATTGCCGGCCCCCACACCAAAGTAAGGACTCCGTTGCCAGATAGCGATGGCGTCTAGCCAGATTTTGAAGCGATCTGCTCCATAGACCTTTGAAGGATCGAAGAAATCACTTACACCTGGAATCAATAGGAGAAGAAGGGGCACAAGCAGTAAAAGCAACACGGACCATTTCTTGAAACGTAAACCCACCATAAGCAACACCGATAGAAAGAGTGCGATCCATGACTCACGCCCAAACGTCATAATCACTGCAATGGTGAATACAGTGGTGAGCAGACCCCATCCTAGACGAGAGGCACCTGGGCGTGCGTAGAGGGCTTGACCTAAAGCGAGGCAAGTGAAGAGGAGAATAATTGAGCCGAGTCCGCTCGAAACTGACCCGAAGACCTCTGGTCGCCTGACGCCAAGAATTACTTCTTTGGAGTAAAGGCCTAATGGTGCGGCAAATATTGTTCCCGTGGCATACACCAGGCCAACAACCATGTAAGCTCCGAGAACTAATTTAACATCCCGTATCCTACGAACCATACCAGGAACAATTAAGAGAAACATGGGTAAGCCGATTAGTAACACCATTTCGGAAAGATTGACTAGCGTAATCGAGACATTAGAGTGCGTAAATGAGTACGACACTGTGGGGTCTGGAAATAGACGAGAGTAGATGATAGAAATAAGCCCAACAGCAATTAATACGACAAGCGGAACCATCAGGCTAAGTTCCAGTTGTACCTGTCCTGATTTACGCTCAGACAACACAGTCTTCAAAATCCAGATGCTCACAACCAACGCAAAAAGCAAGTCACCGATGTAAAGCCGGGAAAGGATACCTGTATTACTGAGCGAAAGAGCAACGCTTGGGCCTGCCACCAGGATGTAGAACGGAAGGGCCAATTGGGATTGCACAAAAAATACCACGATCAGGTTAATTACAAGAGCGCCGAGTATCCCAACAAGGGGAAATATTGGCATGAGAAATGCCAAACCTACGTTCAGGACAAGGTAGACGACTAATATTGTGCTCATTGCCGCAGGTGGAAGCGATAAGAATTGGGTAGATAAGATAGAAAACTTTTGCTGTTTCATGGTATCATCCTCAGCAATATGTTGCTGATCTAGTATTTTTTGATTTAGTCAGTAAATTCTGGTCCAGTTCGATTGAGCACAATGATAGGAGACACTCCGATGTTCGAAAGCCACGTCTCTGCCTGAAGAATTACTGGGACCTGGCTACGGTGTGCATCTACCACGAGCAGTACGACATCAGCTAGCATCGCAAGGTTTGTAGCACCCAGATCACTAAGGAGAGAAGGTCCATCGAAGATAATGATATCCCCTATCTTAGTAAGTGACTCCGTGAAAGGTCGCAATCTATCAGCTCGCAGCGATCCTTCCAGTGACTCTGGCGAATCTTCCTGAGAAGCTTTTCCGATAGGCAGCACACTGAGTTTCGTGATCGAGGTATCTAGTAGTGGAGAGGCATCCACGCCACCGGCTGCCATGGAACGAATGGAATCCAAAGTGCCAACAGTATTAGGAAGCTGGAACCATGTATGTAGGACTGGCCGTTGGGGATTGGCATCAACCAGTATAGTATGTAGTCCATCTCGTGCTGCAGCAAGAGCGAGACCGGTTGCGAGAGTACTCTTTCCTTCCCGTCCCTTTGGGCTGGTAATGAGGATCGATCGTAATCGTTTCTCATGCTCCTGGGCCTGATAGCGTAAACGCAGTAACAGCGGTATGGCCCAGGAGGTAGTCTGCTCTAGCACTTGCAAGCGCTTCTTGCTCAAATCTGTCAGTGCTGGAACAACAATTGTAGCAGGCGGTAGAACTATCTCTCGTTTCTTACCGCTGAGTGGCAATGCGGTAGAGAAGCGGCTGGCGAGTAGCGCCCCCCCTAATCCCATAATCAGCCCGATAAGCGGTGATAGAGCTAAACGTTGAGCTTTTGTTGGTCCCGTGCCTGGAATAGTCGTAATCTGTGGGATGGTATTGCCCACACTGAGAATATCACTATGTGTAAAATCCTGCTGCAGAAGCAACTCTTGCATCCTATAAAGCATATTTACCCGCTTTAACCGCACCTGGTAACTTTTATGGAGTTGATCATACTGAAAGAAGGAGGTATTGTGGGTCGCCACCAGATTCTCAAGCTCCGTCGTCGCATTAGCTAGATCGATTTCGGCATTGTTCAATTCATTGGTCAGTATTGTATTTAGCCCATTGACCACCACAGAGCGTTGAGTATGCACCCTCTGGAGCAACGCTTGATAGATGCTTGTCACAAGTGTCGAGGCATCCTGTTGCGTATCTCCCAGAGCGTTTAATAGTATCTCATCAGTGTTAAGCACAGGGACTGCGGTTACTACTGTTTGCAAAGTAAGCAGTTGCAGCGTACGGAATTTTGACGTATGGTGGAGCGTTGAAAGTGCCACGTCTAATGTACTTGGACTGACGAGGAGTCCCGAGAAGAACGTCGCAGTAGATTTTACATTCGCAGCATTATTAAGCCCAGAAGGCAGTTGCACTTGAACTTGTAACGATGCTTTATAGCTCTCCAGAGAAGGGATATCAGGGATGAGAGCGGAAGCACCGGAGAGCAATGTCATAGAAAGTACGATATACCAGCTCCAGTGTAACAGAAATCTACCATACAAGGCGAGACGTGATTGCTGCTTTGTCTGCTGGCTATTCGCTTGTTTAGTATAAAGGCGTGTCTTCATCATCTCATCTAACATTAGCAGGTCCGCTCCAGGTTCTTAAGAGATCTTTTCTACTCTCATATATTGGTAGATACAGATGCACACATGCGCCGAACAATATGATACTCGTTTGCTACGCGTAAAAACCCTATGGATGCGGTTAAGAATTGGTTAAGAGTGCTAACTTCCTCTTGAGATTCCTTTACCAACTTATCGGTAACCATCCTCAAAGGAGTGTATACCGGTAGAATTCGCAACCACTTCTTAACTCAATTATCACTGTATTACTCTTTGCAAATCTATCGGCAACTGCTAGTGTGTAGATAGTATCCCTCTTCTGTTTCTCTTAGATCTTTCGCCTGATAAGGAGTCATTGTAAACTATGCATTCTTTACGTGTTGGGTTCGACCTCACTGCAATCTGGCGTCGTCCCACAGGAATTTTTCGTTATGCAGCAGAAGTCGCTAAACATCTGCTTTTACTTCAAGAGTCTGAACCTCATATACGTTATGTCTTCTTCTTCGCACGCGAAATACATCCAGATTTTGTTCCTTTTCACGACTCATTTGATGCAGTTATCTGCCCATCCACTAATGAGCTCTTCATCAAACAGTTTTGGTTCCCGCTTGTTCTACCGCGTCTCCACCTGGATGTCATTCACTATCCTTCGTTTCCTCCACCCTACTTTCAACTTCCAGGACCTCGTACGGTGATGACCCTACATGATGCGGGACCATGGCGTTATGCAAGTGCCTTGACACTGCATGGGCGGCTATACTTCCGCACATTGCTCTCGCGCGGTACACGTACCTGTTCACGCATTATTACTGTTTCAAATCATGCAAAGGGAGAGATTGGGTATTTTCTAGGGGAAAATTACTTATCTAAAGTTTTCGTCATTCCTGAAGCGGCACGACCCGAATTTGCTCTTCCTTGCAGCGAAGATTTCAAGCTGGAGATGCGAACACGCTTTGAGTTACCCGATCGCTATCTGTTCGCTGTCTCCACTGTGGAGCCACGTAAAAACCTGATAACGTTGCTAGATGCCTTCATGCTGCTGAGAAAACAGCTTGGTGCCTCATGTCCTCCGCTAGTTATTGTTGGGCGCAAAGGATGGAACAATCAGGACATTCTCAACTACATGACGGACCTTGAGGGCGCAGTTCGATTTCCGGGTCATGTCTCAGATGAAGAGTTGATCGCGCTCTATCAAATGGCGATCTGCCTGGTTTTTCCATCTCTCTACGAAGGCTTTGGTCTGCCTGTACTTGAGGCGATGACGGCGGGTTGTCCGGTGATTACCTCTACAGCCTCCTCCCTACCGGAGGTTGCAGGAGATGCAGCATTGCTGGTAGACCCACTCAATGCTGAAGAGATTGCAACGGCAATGCGACAGGTATGGCAAGATGAAGATCTACGAACGCACATGATAGAGAACGGGCGTACGAGAGTATCGCACTTCTCGTGGGAAGAGACAGCTAGAATGACCAGAGAGGTACATATTCTAGCTGCTGGCCCAATTTCTTCATTACGATAGGAGTATACAATGTGAATCCAATTTCAGCTCCTGGCATGTAGCATAAGCTATCTTCAATGTTTTAAGCCTCTCTCTGCGTTTCTTGACGAGCACGAGTGTCTGCGCTGCCTGCTTGCTAAGCAGGTGAGTGGTGGCGTGATCGAGTGGCGATGCGTCGATAATGATAACATCGAATATTTTTTGCATTTGGGGTAACAGCTCAATCAGGCGCATACACGCCTGGTGAGGAATTTCGTCCAGTTCAGCAGCAGGAAGCAAAAAAAGATGAGGTTGAGAGGTTTTTATGATAAACGAGAGAAGGAATCCGTTGTTTGTGACCTTGTCATCATATAAACCATCCAGTTTCATTTGCTGATGCAGATCTGGGTGCTCAAAATCAGCGTCGATAAGCAGAGTTCGCTGTCCATTATGTGACAGCAATTGTGCCAGTACTGTGGCAAAACTCCGTTTCTTTCGTGGACTGGTCAGAAGCACCGTGTATCCCCCTTTTTTGATCGCGGGGGCCCCTATTGAAGCGCATACTAAACGCAGGGCCTCAATGCGTTTACGCAAGACAAGGAACTGCAACAGACGTTTTTGTTCAACGTTGAATTTGTGCGGTACTTCGGCAGAGACAGAAAAACCAATAATGCGGTTGAGTTCCCCCTTATGTCTAACAAATGGAGTAAAGTATTCCATGGTGAGAATCAAGACGATGGTTGCAAATAGGCCGACGCCTATCGCAATAAGCTCAATAGCCCATTCAGGTAAGGAAACAACCCTAAGGGCACCTGATGGACTAGCTGGTTGCAAAATCATATACGCTTTCGCAAAGAGAGGTCGTGTCTGCTTAATGGCCTGGAATGCTTGTTGATAGTCGTACAAGTTGCGCTCATCTTGATCCAGGTAGTAGAGGTCTATAGCAATAGTGCGCTGTACAGTTGGGCTTATAGGGACTATAGCTACATGACGTACCAGAGGTGGCTCTAACGATGAGATTGCTAAGCTGCGATTAGTAATATCGCTATTCAGCGCCGTTATGTCATTCTGCAACTTCTTTTCATAATAATCGAGCTGGCGATTCAACTCAGCGGTTCGTGTTATCACGAATTGTTGCGCTAGAAAATTAGCGATATCTGCCGCACTCCTGGAAGAGATATCTGTAACGCTGATCAGCAAAAGCCGATTAGAGCTGTCAGCAGTGACAACAATATCCTGTTGTAGTTGTGACGGAACAAGACGCGGATAGTGCTTGTTGATGATGCTGAGGATATGTGGAGAAACAACTTTAGATTGATATGTCCGTGGTGTTGCGATCTGTACCACGTCATTTGGCACTGCTATAGTCGCTAGCAGTGTATCATTGATCAAGACAGACGTTGATACCGTGTATTGGTTTGTCAAGTTGACAGCTAAGCTTTTCCCAACCACAAAAGACAGAACAAGTACCAGGACAAGTAGCCACCATTTGTAGGCAATGCCCTCGATGTAGGCTTTCATTTCCATGATTATCACCCTTTATTCACCGGGCACAGGCGTTGTTTGTTCAACAATCGGCTCAATTGGATGGGATACAGTGTTGACATCGTGATTGGCAACACCGAGAACTTCCGCATAGACCGCAAACAATTGCGCTGCTACCCTGGCCTGGCCAAAGCGCGTTACTGCTTGTTGTCGCCCTTCTTTTCCCATTCGCTGACGCAGCAGAGAATCAGTGAGAAGCGAGAGAAGTGCATCTGTATATTTTGATATATCACGTACATCTAATACGTAGCCTGTAACTCCATTGTCAATGATACAAGGAATACCAGTCCCATTATGCGCTACCACCGGGATGCCGGCTGTCATTGCCTCCAAAAGTACCATACCAAAGCTTTCGACAAACGAGGGATGGGTCAAGATAGTTGCTGAACAGTAGGCATCTCGAATGAATTCTGGCTTGTTATCTTGTAAAATCTGTATGTGATCAATAACTCCGAGTGCTGCTGCAATCTGTAACAGCCGTTGACGAAACTCAGGCTCTGCTGGTTGAGAAGGTCCGACGATGAGCAGCTTCGCTTCGGGGAAGTGAGCAATGATGGAAGGAAGACAGCGCACAGTGTACTCCCAGCCTTTGCGCTCAATAAGTTGCCCTACCCCTAAGATGAGAGGGTTACCAGTTACCCCTGCCTCCCGAAGCAACTTCCCTGCCTCCTCGCCACCCATACTCATGGCAAGACTTTCCGGACGTGATACATGGGGTATAACTCGCAGTCGCTCAGTTTTCACTCCTAGTGCTTGCAATTGTTGATCGGTGTGGTTCGTAAAAACGATTACCCGATCGCTCAGGTTGAAGAAGAAACGCCCCAAGGTCTTATCATAGAGTTCGCGCAAGGGACGACGGTATGGGTAGACATGAAAGTGAGGCGTGAAGATCACTTTGCGTCTGCGTAATCGAGCAGCGAGGATACTCAGTTCGCTGCGCCCTTCACCATAGCCGTGACAGTGAATAATATCAGCATCGGTGGTAAGCAGAGCACGAATAAAAGGCCATGAAAAGGGCTTACCCTTACGTCCTCCGGCAGGGCAGCGTCGAACATGAATACCGTCAATTATCTCTTCGGCGGATTGCTTACTATCCACCTGAAAGGTTAGTACTTCGGCCTCCCAACCTCTTCTTACAGCTTCTTGCAGCGGCCAATAGAAATAATGCATATCGAAGGGCTGCATCGCTGTATCGGGAAAGTTCCACACAATTTGAAGTAATTTCATTGCTAGCGCCTCCTTGTGCCAATGCCTGTGAAGCAACAATATCGCAGGGGGATCTTCAATGGATCGGCGAGGATATATCAGAGATCTCATAGTCACTTTCTCGGTGAAGCATTCCAGTGATAAGTGTATTTACAGTTTTCCCCCAATTATCCCAGTTTAGGCGAGTATCATAAGCTGCTCTACTCGATTTCACCAGTTCAGCATACTGCTCGTCTTCTCGGTATATCCTGGCAATCACTTGAGCATACTCGGCGCCTTTTGCATTAAATGGAAGAACAAACCCGTTTTCACCATTCCTGACTACTTCGGGAACACCTCCGGTCTGTGTTGTAATGACAGGAAGCCCAAACGCATTTGCCTCGCAGAAAACCAGGCCAAAACATTCACTTCTCGTCGGTAAAAGCAGAAAATCTGACGTGAGGTAGAGATGCGCTAATTCATTGCGTTGACTTTCATCATTCTTATCCAGGAAAGGGATGACCCTCATGCTCTTATGGAGGAACGAGTTCGGCGGAGTACAGCCACATATAATCAGCTCTGTTTCAATACCCATCTCCTCCAGGCTGAGGAGAGTTTCAAAAGCAATCGGGCCGCCTTTCCTTTGCCAGTCGACGCCCACGAAAAGCAGACGGCAGCGATCGAATTTTTTCCTTTCCTGGATGATCTCTTTAGGGGGAATATGTTCAAAATTTGCTCCCATGGGCACTACATGTACTTTCTGCTGATCTGCATGATAATCCTCGACTGCGGAGCGCGCCGCCCACTCTGTAGTATAGATGAGCAAGTTTGCTTTCTTAATAGCTCTCTCCGAGATAGCATTCATTGTACGAACTGAGCTTTGCGTAAGATTCGAATATTGAGGATAGTAGTTATGAAGTAATGCGAATGTTGCATCCTCTACAAGCACGATAGGAATGTCCGTATCCAAAAAGGCTACCTCTGTTAAGCTTGCCGGGGCCACAACGACATCAAAAGGATGCTCAAGAAGCTTCTGAGCGGCAAAGGCCGCAAATTTCCTGGCAATCGAGACACGATAGTTATACACAAAATACTTCCTGGCAATTGAGAACTTCCTCAACACGTTCCGTAACCTTTTATACAGGGCTGTCTTACCTGCACTCTTTTTAGTGTCCGTCGAAACCATATATATGACCTCACCACAATGCCTTTGAAGAGCCTGAGCAGTGTGATAAAAGATACCTGACCATGACCGCTTATCTTGTGGATCGATTGAAGTTAAAAACGCAATCTTAATGCTCTTATTCTCGTCATTCATACAGTGTTTTTCCCTTCCAAAGGTATACTAGTATACTGGGTACTGAGCAAGGGAACATATTACTTCGCCGTAACTCTCTATTTCTCCTTTGACAGAGTACTTATCTAAACCAGAGAATTCTTAAGCCTCAATATATCATGAGACCATTAGCTATCAATCGGAAGCTAATATTATGATTTGGTGAAGATTGCGTAATCTCTGTTAAGATTTCATAACTAGCATATCGAATACACGCAAATGATGAGCTTGATCGAAGCATTGCTTTGGTAACAATCTGTAACCGATCAATAAGAAAAGCACAAGCACATCGACCAATAAATGATGCCTCTAAACAAGCAAGTTAAGAAATTGGCGCAATTTTAATAATTATGTAACCTTCTCTTAACCTAAAAGAAACCAGTTCTTGCATATCACTTGCTAGACTTACGTCCATGGATGAGTCTGCTACGTTTATGTACAAGTTTAACATTGTTTATTGTGCATAGCAGCACAAAGAGTTGCTACTTGTTGGAGACGCGGTCCTTTTCAAATCGACTACGCACCATGTGCTGCTTAAAGAGATGAAGCGCTTGATGCACTTGCGTACTGACAAGAAATGATTGGTAAAATGAAGAGAGTCATAATTATCGGAAATGGAGGAGCTGGAAAATCAACATTAGCTCGCCAATTAGGAGCAGTACTACATGTCGATGTTACTCACCTGGACTCCGTCTACTGGAAACCTCATTGGCTGCTAATGACAGAAACAGAGATGAATACGGCTCAGGAACATCTTGTTGCGCAAGAAGCATGGATTATCGAGGGACAGTTCAGACACACCCTCGATGCGTTTCTCCAGGCTACTGATATGATCATTTTTTTGGACATTCCACTTCTCCTTTGTCTTTACCGGATCTTAAAGAGACATTTTAAGTATTCTGGCAAGTCCAGGCTTGAACTGGGAGAGGAGTATCCGGAGATACTTACCTTGAACTTTGTGTGGCGTGTATTGAAATTTTCTATTGACACACGTGTAGAAGTGCTCAAAAAAATTGACCAGTATGCACAGGGTCGAAAGGTCATCATTCTACGAACCCCACGGCAAGTCAAGCGTTTTTTGAGCAAATTTCAGATGAGCGAGCAAGATGTTCAATGACGACCTGCTACTACAGCACGTTCAACAACTCATCTATACTGTTGCTGGCACACCCTAAACGTCGCACTACAAGCGCAGCGGCGGCATTTGCCAGGTAAGCGGCTTCAACCATGTTTGCGCCTGCAGTGAGTGCCAGCGTGAAGGTTGCTACCACAGTATCACCAGCCCCGTTAGTGTCAACAACTTCACTGGCAGGATCCAGGCGGTGTATAGGCAGATGCAGAGGTGGCCTTCCGACCTCAAATAGACTCATCCCTTCGCTGCCACGAGTAATGAGTACCCCCCTGGCCTGACTACCATCAAGCAGGTATTGACCTGCTTCATTCAGTTTCGTCTCAGAAGTAATTGGCATCCCTAGTGCGAGTTCTGCCTCCGGTTGGTTCGGAGTAAGGGCGGTAACCCCCTTGAAGCGGAAGAGGGAACCATGTGAATCAACCACTACCATTTTGCCCAGTCGCCTGGCGACAGGGAGACAAGTTTCGATGATCTCTGGACTAATCAGGCCATTCTCATAGTCTGAAAGTATCACTGCATCTATAGTGGGCAATACCTGATAAATATAGTCAATAATGCATCCTTTGCTCGTTTCACCAACATCTGATTTATCGATGCGATCAATACGCACAATGTGCTGCTGAACTACCTGTGGGCTTCCTGCAAGAATGCGCGTTTTGATAGGAGTATGACGGCGAGAATCGGTAATTAGACCTTCTTGATGCATGTTGAGTTCACTGATAGCAGAACGCAGACGCTTACCAGGAAGGTCATCACCAATAACGCCGGCAAGAAAGACATCTGCCCCTAAAGTACGAGCATTGACAGCTACGTTGGTTGCCCCGCCAGGGATAGTGCGTTCCTCTTGCAGTTCCAGAACCAGTACCGGGGCTTCGCGAGCAATTCTTGTGGGTTTACCTATCAGGTATTCATCAGCAACTATATCCCCTATCACCAACAGGCGTCTACTTGCAAAGCGATTGACAAGCGAGTGCAAACGCGAGACAATTGTCTTGGAAGTATAAACATCGAGCATCTTAACACCTTACCGCCTCATAAAATTGATCGGCTCTCCATCGCCCCGAACTATATTATTTTCCTGGTTCAGCAGTAAGTGAGGAAATTGCCTGGAAATGGCTGTAAGTATATCTTGTTCTGGCACCAGGCGCACACAGGGATGTGACGCAGGATCCTTTGGTAGGAGGTCCAAACCCATGCAAGGGATGATTGGACATGTAGGACAACGATGTATTGAAGCAACTACTGCATGTTGCTCCTTCTTTCCCCACGGGCCAAATATAGCTGGATCGGTTGGACCAAATATCTGGACAGTTGGTGTTCCCTGAGCTGCCGCTAGATGAAGAGGCCCACTATCGACTCCAAGCACGAACTGAGCACGCTGAAGCAATGCGGCAAGCTGACCTAACGTCATATTCGTCATTATTGTTAGGGGAAAATGCACGCTGCTGGCAATCTCTTCCAGTAGTGGCCGTTCACTTTTACTTCCAGTCAGGACGATACGCAATGAGATACCGTCTATGGCCGATTGTGCGAGAGCAGTAGCACAGGTCGCCCATCCCTCTGATCGCCACAGTTTCACTGCTCCACCTGTTCCAGGGTGAATGACTACAAGCGGTGTTGAGGGATCAAATCCCTCCCTGCTCAGGCATTCGGCAATCCATTGGCAATCCTGGGCAGTCGGTACGAAATGCAATGGGTAGCGTTCTTCAGTATACGGCTCCTCGAGCGATGAATATCCCATTACACTCAATCCAGCGCCGAGAAGACGCAGATACGAAGCGGAGAGATGTTCACGGGATGCCAGCGGTAAAGCCTCTGTCAGAAGAGAGTTGTATCCGTCAACAGCATACCCAACGCGACGGGGAATGCGTGCTAGATAGAGTAATGCTGCTCCCCACCAGAAATTCGGACGGAGATTGATGGCAAGATCGTAATTGCCGCGACGTAACTCCTTTGCAGCATTTATCAATAAGAAGTACGACTTCAAGCCTACCGTACCATCACGATTGCTTGGAATTGAATAGTCCATAACCTGGTCAACATCTGGGTGGTTCACTACCACTTCACGTGACCAGGGGCCAACCATCACAGTGATATACGCACCAGGTGCATGTGTTCTCAGGGCATGAAACAGCGGTGTCGTCATCACTAGAGAGCCAAGATGGCCTGGATGTACGAGCAAGATGCGCGGCTTTTTTGCAAGTGGCTGGCGAGCCTGCTTTGCAGCAACATTTGCACCTCTGGCGCCAAAGAGACGAATCAGCAGGTGCAGCACTGGCCGGGACAGATGTTTGACGTTGCGAAGTAGATTTGCCAACGGATAGCCTCTTTTCTAACGGAATCTCTTGTTCATCAGAGTGTAGCAGCAATGATTACATTTACCGTAGTGAACAGGTTAAGAAATGATTATGAATATTTCTATTGGGTTAAGATTTCTCTTCTCCCACATGACCTTTGAGAGAGACTGGGTGAGAGGAGCCATGCAATATGTAGCAGAAAGTACTAGTAGAGAAGACTGTTCTTGCCTTACGACAAATCGATGCTCTATCATTCTCGTATCGATGCAGGTAGGGGTAGTCTGGGTAGTATTTCCCAATTTCTGGTGGTGTGCATGTTTGAAGAAACAATACAACAGAGACAGCTCTCCAGTGTGGCGTTATCTTGCCGCATAATGATGTTCATAATGCTATGCTCATTTTTACTTTCGGGTTGTGGATCATCCTCACAGAAGGATAGCCCGCTCATCACGGCAGATACGTCCTCTGGTCAGCAGTCTCCTACTGCTTCTACAACGAGCATAGGCAAACCTACGGCATCAATTCAAGTGATCAATGCCCAAACAAGCCTTGCTACCTATCCTGGTGGCTACATGACCATAACCATCTCCACCGGTCCCGCTGCAATCTGTACGATTACGGTATACTACGGGCTTAAAACGCCAAGTCACTCTTTTGGAATTATTCCCGTTACGGCAGATAGAAATGGGATGGCCAGTTGGCATTGGAAAGTGGCCTCTAGTACTCCTGCAGGTATCTGGCCCCTGACTATCTCAGCAGTACAGGCGGACGGTACAAAGAGAACTACCCAGGTAAATGTCACAGTGCTCTGAGGTGAAACTTGAACATTGGATAGTAAGGAAAATTTCGTGAAAGATCCTATTGTCAGCATCATTATCATTACCCGTAATCGCCCCTTTCTCCTGCGACACTGTATACAGCGTGTCCTTGCACAGAACTATCTACACAAAGAAATCATCGTTGTCGACAGTTCAACAAATGGTGAGAGCGAGGAAGTCGTAGCGCGGTATCCTGGAGTGATAAGTGTGCGCCTTCGCGGACAATACAATAACATGCCCCAGGCCCGCAATGAGGGTATTGCAGTTTCCTCAGGAGATATAATCGCTTTCATCGATGATGACTCTATGGTCTATCCAAAATGGCTGCTATCCCTCGTTGAGGCCTATCAGGATGAAACCGTTGGCGCTGCGGGGGGCCGCATTGTTCGCAGGCCAGAACCGTATTGCGATCAAATAAGTGGGACTCCGGATCTGTCGATAACACCAGCAGGTATTGTGATTGCGCAAAATGTCGATCTGGTCGGCACAGCACAGATCGAAGTTGATCATCTTATTGGATGTAACATGTCATTTCGTCGCAAAGCATTGGAGCAGGTGGGTGGCTTCGACCCTAACTACACTGCGACGAACTTACGCGAGGAGACCGATCTTTGTGTTCGGGTGAAGAAAGCCGGATGGCGTATCGTATTCGTGCCCTCAATCACGGTGATACACGTCTCAGCACGCGCCAAGACCTTCTTTACCGAACTACCTGGGATTCAGTTTTCTAACGGTCGTAATATCACCTACTTTAGTCTAAAGCATTTTGGCCTGGCCCCTCGTGTGCTGGTTGGACAGTTCCTTGATCTCGGTTACTCGTGGAAGCGCGCAATTTCCCTGTCAGGAATTTTCCTCTTTGGGGTATTAGCACAGATGGCTGGGCGTGTGATCGGATTAGGGGTTGGCATTGCCTGGCTTATGAGTAGCAAACGACGGGCGGCTGCCGCACCAAAAATTGAAAGGCGTAATCAGGCTGCTAGCGAACGAAGGTCCTTGCGCGCAGCTACTTCGGGCGAATCGGTAGAGTAAGAAGGGTGTGTTACTTATGAGGGTACTTCTATTTGGGATCGATGGTTTAACTTTTCGCATCCTGAACCCTATGATGGAGCGTGGGCTACTTCCCAATTTTCAGCGTGTGCGTGATGAGGGGGTACAAGGCACATTACGCTCTACTACTCCGCCTATGACCCCCCCAGCATGGATGTCGATTTCTACCGGATTATCACTTGCCAAACATGGTGTCTACGATTTCTGGGAGTACGAGCAGACAGATAGCGGTCCTCGCGCACGCGTGATGACGCATCGCAAAGGGGGCAAGGCCATCTGGAATCTGCTGAGTGAGTATGGGAAGCACGTTGTGATCGCAAACGTGCCAATGACCTATCCACCAGAGCCAATCAATGGGATCATGCTCAGCGGTTACATGGCGCCGGATATGAAGGCCAATGTGACCTATCCGGCTAGCTTCAAAGAAGAGTTGTTAGAGGCTGTGCCAAACTATCAGATTGATCTTAACCCGGCCGTATCAGGCGGCCAAATTGGTGATCCACTGGGGGAGACCCTAGAGATGACCCGTGGGCGTCTCGCAATGTTTCGCTTGTTGCTAAACAAGCCCTGGGATTTCTTCTTCATAGCCTGCAGTGGCGCGGACCGCATTCAACATCTGCGTTGGGATAAGATTATGGCATTTCATCCCCAGGCGGTAGAGTACTATCAAATGCTTGACGAGATGTTGGGGATGGCGCTTAGCATATTGAACACTGAAGATCTGCTTATGATCGTATCAGATAACGGTTTTCAGGGTGTACGCCGCAAGTTCTACATTCAGGAATATCTCTACAGGCACGGCTTGCTCCATATGAGAGATCGCGGCAATCGTCGTCATGCTGAACTTCTTGGTTTTGCTAGAGTGTTAGTGAGAACTCTGGGATTGAGAAGAAGAGTACACTTACTACGGAAGCGTCTGCGCCAAACAGGGATTATTGCAGTCGAAAAAGAGCATCATACTGCTGGAATGCCCGATCTCGATTGGACAAGGTCCCGGGCCTATATTCCATCCTCGTCTGGCTCAATAGCAGGCTATGCAGACATCGTCCTCTGCGATTCTATGACAGAAGAGGAAATCAATGAATTGGTAACAGCCCTACGGGAAGTTCGTGATCCAGAGACTGCTCAACCACTCATTGCAGAGGTGCATCGCGAAGATGCCTTTGGAACTGGTCCTTTTGCACTACATGAGCGACATCTCGTGGTACTCTCAAATGAGAATATTTCTCTACCAACGGAGTTAGGCAGGAAATCCCTGTGGGAGACAAGCAAAGCTTCAACTGGCATTCACCATCCTGATGGCGTACTGTATCTCTATGGGGCACATGTGAAAAAAGGTGCAACCATTGCTCCTACAGATGTCTACGATGTAGTTCCCACCATTTTATCAATCATGGATGTGCCGCTACCTCTTGAACTGGATGGCAAGGTTATGGACGAAGCCTTTGAACATCCCCTGTCTAGAGATTCCGGTACGAATGATGAGAGTCTCGTCATGCGAAAATTGAAGAAACTTTCTTCTCACACAACATAATTATAAATATATTATGAAGGAGTAAACTTTTTGAATGGTAGCAGAAGTACTCAGCTAGATATTAGTGATCCACGAGGCATAGTGTATCTTCTTACGCTGCCATTCGCTGAGAGTTGCATAAACGCGGAGGAATGATGATCAATCGACGAATGCTTGGTGTGTTTGCCCTTGTATTAGCTTTGCTTGCCGTCGTGGTTGGTTCGGTAGCATATTTCTTTCTCAGCTCGCGGCATCCAGGAGTGACTATTCAGGCATCACCCACTCCAGGTCAACCAGCAAATGGGTGTAGAGGAGTCACAAAAAATAGTGATGGTTCCTACAGCTTTTCCTGGTTACACGTCTCAGCAGATGGAAAGATCGTTGATGAAAAAGGATGTGTCGTACCCTTGGCCGGGTTTAACATGGGAGGACTCTTCCTTGCTGACGCTAGCGGTGGAACCAAATTAGCAAATGTTGCCTCGTTTAAACAAACATTTCCAATGAATATAGTGCGTGTTAACTTCAATTCTCTGTGGTGGGTTAATGACGTGTATGTCCCGAAGGCAAACATGCATTTTCGGCAATGGCTTCAACAATATGTGAAGTGGCAAGAGCAAGTAGGGAACTATGTAGAATTAGATAAAGGTCCCCATTTTCCTGAACCGCCCTGCGGAGATACCATCACTTACTGCCCTTCACAAAACCAGGGTATAAAGGACTATACAGCTAACCCGAATCCACAGACCCAACAAGAGTTAGAACCCTATATAGGCTATGATGTGCAAGCATGGATGGATATCGCGAAAATCTACGCCAACGATCCCGCTGTCATTTATGATGCCTGGAATGAGCCGATACTCCATAAGCAGACAGCGGCCTATTTTCAAGATATGAATACGCTCATCAATACCATCCGTTCACAAAACCCTAGAGCCCTGATTGTTGTGTATGATTTCGGCTGGAAATACATCACGAGCGGGCAGTTTCCAAACTACCAGCAGTCCAATCTTGTGATAGACTCGCACATCTATGACAACTTCAACGGAATCTCGCCTGCCACAGGAAAACCCTGCCACGAGCCTGGCCACCCTAATTGGACCCCCTCAAGTTCGGGTTTCGATCAGGAAGTGGCCTTTGCTCATACCCATGGTCAGGCGGTTATTGTCAATGAGTGGGGAGGATGCTATCCCTCATCTGCCTATAATCAGCAACTCGTATCATTTGCAAAAACTCAAGATGTTGGTCTGGTTTACTTTCAGTCGGGTGACGTGGTAGATAAGGCAAACGGTGCCAACGAGGTCAACGATAATGGACATATGGTACAAGCCGATTATGCAAGTATACTGGGCTAAGAAGTTCTGATAGATAGTAGAGCAGAAATAGCATCTCAAAAAATCATTGATGAGATTACCTATCTTTTATAACACTGAAAGGGTGAAATACATGCCAGAAACATATACTACCAATTCGGTTATTCAAACAGATGGCACGAAGAGACAACACATCATCGCTATTATGAGTAGCAAGGGTGGGGTCGGTAAGTCACTGGTCACGAGTCTGTTGGCTATTTCATTGCAACGTCAAGGGTTGCGAGTTGGTATACTCGATGGAGACCTCACTTGCCCTGGCATTGCCGATATGTTCAGCCCGAAGGGTCAACTTTCCCTGACTAGTAGTGGAAGCATTGAACCAATGGTAAGTAAGAACGGTATCAAGATTATGTCGATGGCCATGTTCTCAGAGGATGAAAGCGATCCTCTTGTATGGCGTGGGCCGATGGTCTCCAGTGCCTTCAAGCAGTTTTATAGCGAGGTTGATTGGGGAGAACTTGATTATTTGCTGGTAGATGTACCTTCTGGTACATCTGATGTGCCAATGACCGTCTTACAATTTCTCCCATTAGATGGTGTTCTCATCGTTTCCTCTCCACAGAAGAATGTCATGAAAGTGGTCAAGAAGTGCATTACTATGGTTCATCAATTCAAAGTCGCCATCATTGGGGTCGTTGAGAACATGGTGTTCTATGTGGACTCGTGCAACGAGCGTTCTGAGAGCTTCGGCCTCAGTAGTAGCGCCGAACTCGCTGCCACAGCAGAGGCACCGCTTCTTGCACAATTGCCTTTTGACCCTAAACTCAGTGCTATGTGTGACTCAGGTCAAATTGAGGAATATCGCGTTAAGGCTCTTGATACACTTGCAGCAAATTTTCTTCATGCATTGGAGATGAAGCATCAACTTGCTTAGGTGCATCACATTCACAAGATAGTTTTAAATAGTGTCATGAGGATCTTTCTGAACTGTATCGGAGGATACTATCCTTCATCTTTCAAACTATTAACCTTTCGCGGCGCCGTAGGCGGGTTGCTCGGCGCTTGTTGTTTGTTCGGAAGAGGGGGATGACGACTTCCTGGCTAGAACAAGGTAGGACATACCGGTGGAGCTGAAGAGGGGCACGTTTCGATCGGCAAGGTGCTGTAGTTGGTCGTGTAGCGCAATGCCGAGGCGTTCCGGGAGGACTTTGTGGTGCAAAAATGTGAACGGCCCGAACCCGAGCGTCATGCCCCTGGTCTTGATAAGCCTGGCACTCGCCAGGGCCTCGTCGATAAAACGGCGATTGCGTACGGCCGGCTCCGGCGATGGGTTAAGGATCCCAACCCGTTCGAGTATGTCCTTGATACTCCTCCTGAGCGGAGCGAGTGCCGGATTCAGCCATGGGTCGAGAAGATTGTTGAGTCGCACCTGGTTGCCATTTGTGAGGAGGACGCGACCACCTGGCATGGTCACGCGAGCCATCTCTTGTATTGCCAACTCTGGTTGCGCCAGCCAGGACGTAACGCCAAGCGCGATCACGAGGTCAAAGGAGTCATCCTCGAAGGCCAGCGCATAGACATCGCCGACGTCCACAGTGAGCAGTTCGGTGATCCCAGACTCCACCGCATGCTGGCGTGTCAGCTCGACCATCATCTCCGCAGAGTCGATAGCATGCACACGCAGGCCACGTTGGGCAAGGGCAACGGAGATGAAGCCAGCTCCGCAGCCAACTTCCAGCACACGAGAACCCGGCGCAAGGGCGAGGTCATCGATCCAGGCAAGTGCCCTGGTCTGTCGTGCCCGGTAAATCGCGGCGTACACGGTATTCCTGGCGTAGATCTGCTTCCAATAGGATGATTGCGCCTGGAAGTGGGCATTCACTTTTTCTTGTTGCTGACGATATGAGACAGTGGACTTTTGCACAGTAAATACTCCAAGCTTAACATTGATGCGTCCTCCAACCTACATTCCTCGAGGCGGGATGAGTAGGTAGAAATACCTAGTGCATCGTAGCGTAGCTGTGGCTATCGAAGCAAGAGGCATGAGGTTACGTTTTAGTTAAGAATCCATCTGAACCCCTGTTCATTTCTTAACCATCGTGGATGATTTTACGGATACAGAGGCTCTGGCGGCTATCGTGCGAATTACTGGAGGCAACTTTCGTGTCATTCACCGTCTGCTGATGCAGATCGAGCGTATTTTGGAAATCAACCACTTGCATACGGTGACCAAAGAGGTCGTGGAAAAAGCACGAGAAAGACTGGTCCTGGGATAAGCCTGAGAAGTTGAGTTGTGTCAAAATCGTTGGTTTATTGCGACAAACAGCGTACGTTCGAGAGGCTGTATCACGTCATCAATCCCATTTCCAAAGGCGCGGGATGCATGTATTTCCGGTATCTCGTGAGAGGTCAGGAGGAGGGGATGCCTTCTCCGACCACTCGCGATCTGCGCCTGCTTACTCAATAGACGGGATGAAGCGCTATTTGACCTGTGCCATAGGGGTGTCTCATGGCTCTCTCTTCATAATCACACCATCCTGGAGGATTTCTACATACCCTTCCGTTCCATTTACCCGAATGCTTTGCCCATCTTTAATCAGCTTGGTAGCGTTTTCCGCACCTACAACGGCAGGCAGGCCGTATTCTCTAGCAATTACAGCACCGTGGGTCATCATCCCACCCACTTCCGTCACTAAGCCCTTTATGGAGAGAAAAACCGGTGTCCAACTGGGGTCAGTGTAAGTGGTGACCAAAATATCGCCTTCCTCTGTGTCAGCATCCTCCATGCTTAAAATGACCCGTGCCCGCCCCTCGATGATCCCGGATGAAACGGGTATGCCCGCCAAAGCCCCTTTCGGGATGGTACCGGTATCGTATTCACCGAATAACACCTCGCCCTCGGACGTCATCACCCGTGGCGGCGTCAGCTTCTCATAGACCTCGTATTCCTCTTTTCGCTTCGTGATGATGCTGTCATCCAGCCGGTTTGTACGAACGACCTCCCGCAGTTCCTCAAAAGAGAGATAATAAATATCTTCCTTTTCCTGGATAACTCCTTTTTGCACAAGCTTAACGGCCTCCGAGAGCAGAGCCTGCTTAATGATCCAGTAATGCCAAACCATCAAGTACTTCGGGTATTCCCGATAGCCGATAAAATTGCGCAAACGGCTCATCATCTTTTTTGTCTTTTTGGCCTTGTGTTTTCCACCGGGCAGCCGTTCCAAACAATTGAGCAGATCCTGTTCCTTCTGCTCCGCTTCCTGCAGACCCTGCTCAAATAAGGCCTTATGAGCACCTGGCTCAAAGTTTTTGATGGTGCTGAGAATCGTGGGGACGAGCGCGGTCGGCTGTTCGCTCCAACGAGGCCTGGTGATATCGATCTCACCAGCGCAACGCATGGCATATTTTTCAAGATACGCCCGTAAGGAGTGACTAACAGCATCGCCACCTTCCAGTCTGGCAAGATCCGCAAAAAAAGTCTCGTCATTGGCGTGTTGAAGATACTCCATCACCGCCGGATACTGCCGGACGATGTCTGCTACATCCAAGAGGGCCAGACCCATTTCTGATGTCACGTTGTTAGCTACCGATTGGGAAAGCGAATCTGCTGCACCCTTTTCACCCAGCCACTTTTCCATTTTCTTATTCATCCAATTTGCTGCATATACTCCGACATACACCACGCCCATGCTTCGTGGATCAACCATGGCTTCTTTTAATTGCTTATGAGCTTCTAGTATAAAGGCAAACAGTTCGTCTCCAGACAGGTTTGCAATCCTTAACTGCAGATCTCTCATAGATGCCTCATTCCGAGACATGAGCGTTTGAACGATGCTTGCGTCGTTGCTGCGGTATATCTTGATAGCTTGGACGGGCAGCGCCCATGAGAAATACCCTGCACCCATACGGAAGGATCTTTTCCCGCGCGACAATGCTTTCATAAAAGCTTTTCGCTTCAGTAAGCTCTTGAGAGCGCTATGCACGAGAGGGTCGATTTTGTCCATAGAAAAGAGTACGATCCTTCGTCCTATGGGAGAAGCCAAATCGGGAGCCAGATCGATGTACAACCTTCCACCGACTTGAATGAGAGGAATCTCCTCTAACCCTAACTGAAAAAAAGATAATCCCAATGGTTTCATGGCATCGGTCATCATCTGTTGATGGCCGAAAGACATATACACATGGTTTTTCCCATCCTGCTCGTCCGGTATGGGGTATAAGGTGGTGATGGGACGGCTCTGCACGATAGAAAAGGTATCGGAAGCCTGGCACCATTCAATATCCTGGGGGCAACCGAAATACGCCTCGATCCTTCTCCCCATGCGTTCAAGCTGTACAATCTGTTCGTCTGTCAGCGTCTGCATATTCTGACGTTCGGCTTCGATCCTCTTCTCTTCCGTTCCTCCATCTTTTAAGGCATAGATAGCCAGCTTCTTCGTGGATATCTTCTTATCAACGATTCTGCCATCACGTACCTTATAGTTATCTGCATTTACCAGGCCGGAGACCAGAGCTTCACCGAGCCCAAAGCTTGCGTCGATGGATGTCACCTTCCTGTTGGAAGTGATGGGGTCGGCCGTGAACAAAATCCCTGCCGCCTCAGGGAAAACCATCTTCTGGATGACCACAGACAGATGGACCTTGCGGTGATCGAAGCCGTTTTGGATGCGATAGGTCACTGCACGGTCGGTAAACAGCGATGCCCAGCACTTGCTGATATGCTGCACTATGGCATCTTTTCCGATAATATTCAAATACGTATCCTGCTGTCCTGCAAAAGAGGCTGTCGGAAGATCCTCCGCTGTAGCGCTGGAACGTACGGCATAGGCATTGTTTTCACCAAGTTGTTCAAGATGACGGGTAATCTCATTATCGATACCCTGCGGAACAGCTATCCCTTCGATGAGCTTGCGGATTTTGGCGCTGATTTCACTAATACCTTCCCTGTTGTCTGCTTTTAGCAAGGACAACTGATCCAGCAGTGAATGAAGCTCCGCGTTCTTCCCAACAATTTCTTTATACGCTTCGGTAGTAACGCAAAAGCCCTGCGGCACTTGTATCCCCTCAATCCTGGAGAGTTCCCCCAGGTTGGCACCTTTGCCCCCGACCAGCGCAAGCTTTGTTTGATCGATTTCCTGAAAACCAAGTACATACGAACTCATACCTATTCTCCTTCTCTGTTCATAGGTTTGCTGGCCGAGAAAATCCTCTGATTCTTTTGTAAAGTGGATCTTCTCAGTGGACGTTAGTTGCCACTTTTCGTCTTGTCTGCTTCATAAACTGTGCCTGCACCTCTTCGACCATCCGGCGCATCAGCGCTTTCCCGGCTTCCAGGTTTGCTCCCTCTTCTGGCGTGAGCAAGCGCTCGCAGAGTTCGGCCACAGTTTCCACCAACTCATCAAAAGATGGCTGGTCCCCCCTGTTGGAGTCAGAAAGTGCTGCTCTGCTGTGAGAAGAGAGGGCGGCAAGGATGGAAGGAGTCAGTGCATCCAGGATGAAAGCAACGGCTCTGGTGTTGATGTCCTGACGAACGGCTCCCACCTCTTGCATCGCCTGGAGAAAATTCCGTGTCGGACCAGGATCAGGCGGCCAAGAGGCAAAGAGATTGCCTGGCCTCTTGAGATATTTACCAAACGTCTGTTCATCTCGCGTATACATCGCAGTCATCAATGGTAACTGCTCGAGGACAGCGAGCAGACTCCGATAGACGCTGGCGACCGAGCCCCCCAGAGGATCACTATCGAGAGAGTGATTCCAAATTTCCAGATAGGTGTTCATTTCCCGGAGGAGAACGGCTTCGACCAATGCATCCTTTGAAGGAAACAAGAGATAGACCAACTTGCGGTTTAAACCCACGGCATCGGCCACATCGCTCATCGTCAATTTGTTATACCCATGTCGAAGAAGGAATGTGGCTGCTGTGTCTAAGATGGCCTGTTCGCGCTCTTGCTTATCAATCTCCATAGTTCTCACTTTCGCAAATTTTGAGAATATGTTATCCATTCTAGGCGCGATTTCGTTCTCTGTCAAGTCTTCCGACAGCTTCTGTGACAGACCGGTGAAATAGGGGGGCGAGAGCTTCACTCCTTCATCATATATGTTGGGCTCTACCTGCATTACTCGAGTGATGGGACAGATCTCAGAATCGACCGTTTAATGGACACACCACCTCGTCCGTTGCTGTACAACCCCGCACGTATGCTTGACCTGTGTCAAAACTTATGTCAAAATCAAAATATCAAAACCCCCGGCCTTTCATGAGTAAGCGACACAAACGGCAGAGGTTCTATGAGACCATGAAGATCGGCTATATTCGAGTTTCCAAACACGAGCAAAAGGATCTCATCGAGACCCTCAACCTCCTCGACCATCGAGGGGTCGATTTTATCTCTCTGACGGAGAACATTGACACGACAACACCAGGTGGAAAACTCATCTTCCATTTGATGGGAGCACTGGCCGAATTTGAGTGCGATCTGATTCGCGAGCGCACCAATGCTGGGTTAGCTGCTGCAAGAGCGAGAGGGCGTATCGGAGGCAGGCCCAGAAAACTTTCAACAAACGGGAAAGTTGCCCTCGCCCAGCGCCTTTTTGCTGACAAGAATCATTCTATTGATGATATTTGCTCAACGCTTGGGATTTCTCGCTCAACCTTGTACCGCTACGTGAGAGGGGCAAAGAAGGCATCAGGTCGGCCCAGATAGTTATGCAGATTCGGCCCATAGAATCTTGGGATTTACACATCGGATTCGTGAACTTATGAACTGGTTGCATAGTAGATGGTCTACAGCAAATCCAACAGACTATCAACAACAATGGCAAAGGCTAAAGCCTGCGAGAAACCCGCTTATTCGCCTGGGTTAAAACCACAGCGGCTTGCGGCGGGTTCTTTTATGTCATCTAAAAGGCACTCTATCTCCTTAACAAGGCTTTGGGTGGCCGCCTCAGCCTGTTGCCAGAATTCCTGTATGGCTGAGAAATCTCGTTCCTTTTCCAAGGCACCTATTACCTGATAAGTCAATTCCTTTGCATCTGTACTACCCAGTACTATATGAGGGAATCGCTGTGCATAAGCCTCTACTCGTCCAACCTGGTCCTCAGCCTCAACGGCAGGAATGGAAATCGTAGGAATACCAGAGGCAGCAACTTCATTGATGGTATTGTAGCCAGCCATACAAACCACAACCGATGCAATATTGAAATAGTCAGTTAGAGATGGCTCAAATCGGCTCGCATAACACACGAACTCATCCACTTCCGGCAAGGCATCGCTGAAGTGCGGCCCACTAATTACGATGAGTTTAGCCTGCGGGTACCTATCGAGGATCGGCGCTCTAGCAGCGAGAAGGTTGGTGAGAATATCTCTGGCTAGATCGTATCCACCACCCCCAAACGTGGCTAAGATGACCTTATGCTTTTTTGAAAGGCCAAGCTTTTGCCATAAGTCGTCACTCGAAACCTGATCTTTTCGTCGTACCAACGGACCAGTATATACTGTCTTGCCGGCATATTGTGCGATGAGTGCTTGATCAAGTGGCAGTACCTCCTCCCTTCCGTGAGGGATAAGGAGCAAGTCTACTCCAAGCATCATTGATAAATTGTACCGGAGTTGGTCTCGCAACACATCACCTATTCGCCCTATCAACACTTGCCTAATCCCCTCATCCCTGGCAGGTCTGTTGATAGCTTCACGGATGAGAGTGTCGTGAATCATCAGATTCGGGCGAAAAACGTTCAACACGGTTCGGGTTATTTGCTCACAATGTTCACTTTCACTTGCCTGGCCGGGGACGATAATCCAGGGGAAACCCGTTGGTTCAATGAAATCCTCTCCTCCTTCTATGAGGAAGAGGACTTGCACATCGGAAATCCCCGCTTTTAGCCATTGTGCCACTGCAATTGAGCGATTGAGATGACCAAGGCCGATATGGTTAATTGCATGGAAGAGAATACGTTTCTCATCAGGCTTCTTGGGGAGAAACCATAAATTTTTCACCATTATATTTGCGCCTTACTTTCTACCCTCATGCTCCGCTAGCTATTCTATTTATGAGAAACTATCACCTTTGGCTGTTAGACATATCCAAGATCACGCAAGCGATTGATCACAAGTTCCTCGTCTTCCTCAGAGAGCCTCTGATGATGTATAACGGCAGGTAGAGGGTGAGCCTCTAGATAGGAAGGCAAGAATAATGCATCAGCAGCCGGGCTGTCCATGTCAACATACCCTACATCCAACGCGTGCAACAATGTGGGAACAACTGTCACAAGCGGCGCGGGCAGAGGTATGGCTACTCCTGAAGCCAGTACAGGGCTCGACGCCAGTAGAAAGCCTCTTACGTCAGAAGGATGAACTCCGGCGAGCGCTGCCGATCCGGCATCTGGCTTCAGGCACACTGCCTCATCGAATTCCAGGCGCAGGCTATGTTGCGACGGTGCATAGCCAGGTTTAAATTGAATCACGAGATCTGGTGCACAGAAGAGATAGTCTCCCGAGTAGAGTTCTTCCTTGCGATACACTCGCTCGATCACCACTGCTCCAGTCATATCGCGTAATTTGGTGGGAAGCGCTTTGACGAGCGTGTCACGGACTTCTTCATATTCGTAGCCGGGATGCACTACACCCTCTGGATCACGCCCTTGTAGATTCACCCAGAGCTGGCCGTGACCTGCAAAGTATGCCAGAGAGTTAGGCCAGTTGATCCTTCCACTCTGTTCGTTAACCTCCATTACACCCATCTCAGCAAGGAAGTTGTTGACATTGACAAAGCTCACTACTGTAGCAGGGTGCGTCTCCGAAAGGATGGCGAGCAGCCCTGTTTCCCCAACCCATGCACTTGCCATACGGATGACATCTTCTATCTGAGTCAAGTCAGAATCAGCATCTCCAGAACATTTCACAATGCCGCATACAGGAGAACTCTTTTCCATCTGTAGCAAACCCTGTAGACAGGAAACCAATGTAGATGGAGATGTCTCTTCAGAAAATACCGCCCAGCCTGCCATCCTCAGCAGATCTGGCAACATCTTAGGAGGGGTATCGCGTCCAGCAAATTCCTCCACGAGAGTATAACCATCAACATCACGTGACGAACTCGAAAGATGACAGGCAGGGACGAGTGAATCGAAAAAGCCAAAACTTGATGGCAAGCGACCACTGAACGCCTGGTAGTATTGTGACAAAGGACTCGTGATCATTGCTGGCTCAAGCTCAAGCAAGACGCCACGCTTCAACAGCGCCTCCACTTCTGGTAATGTGCAGATAGCAGAATAGGGCACTCCACTGAGCCACAGCACGAATGCTTTTTGTGTTCCTTGATTGGCTTTATTCACCTATTTATATCCTCCTACGAGTAATCTAAAGGCTGCAACAGCTTAGTCTAACAACTTCTGTAACTTGCGTTGAACTACACCGCTCCTGGCAGTCGCGGCCATTGAATGCCCTCGTTGCTGGGACTCGACAAACAACTCGTCCAGCACCTGGCCATCTAAAGCTTCAGGCGCAGGCAGGTCCATACAGCGCAGCACGGTTGGTACGAGATCATAAATCTCTGCATTAGAAGCTTTGAATCCACGCTTGATATTGGCACCATAGGCATAGAGAACACCATCTTTCTGGTGTACACCGCTTCTCTTGCCAGAGTCATTGGCCATCGTAGCATCATCCCAGAATTTTTCATTCCCTAAGCCCATGCGAAATGTGATGCCATCTGAGGGCAGTAATAAGAGATGTTGCTCACGTGGAGCATAAGGTCCTTCCCCATAGACTTCGGTTGTATAGATAGCATCGATCAAAGCTTTGCCTGTAAGTGGATCGACCTGGCGCTTGAGATCTTCGCGTAACTCTGACAGGCGTTCAGCTTCCAGATCAGCTCCCAAAAATATATCAGCATAGCCGGAGCCGAAGCCGGAAGAGGAGGGTACATAGGCAAGTGTACGCTTCCAGTCGATATTGCTGCTAAGTGGCTGGTGAAAATCGATCGCAGTGTCCTGTAAAACACCTGTACCTATAAGCCCGCTCTTTATCCTGCGTGTCAATGGGAGTAGCCCTGCTTGCTTGAGGGTTTGCTTAAGGATTCTCAGGCCTTTCCTATGTTTGCGAGATGGTTGAGAGCTTGCTCCACGTGTAACGAGATTATTGCTGAAGAGATATTGATTGATGTCGAAGCAGCGACTAACCCCCTGGAAGCCATGATCGGAGACGACGAAGAGGCAATCATCTGGCTCCAACTGATCCAGGACCAGTCCAAGGCCATGATCCAGCAATTTGAAGTATTCGGTAGCTCTGGCATCCAGTGATGTGATCTCGTCCCACAGTCGATGCTGTATGCGATCAGCACCGACGAAACCGAGGAAACAGAAGTCCCACGGCTTTTCTTTCAGCATATAGTTAATGAGTTCGATACGTCGCTCCGTCATGCGTAACGTAGCGTCGATCAGCCGCGCCATCCTACCGTTCCAGCCTACAATAGCCTTATCCTGGGGCACGAGGTCGATTTCATACTCAGGCACGGCACGAAACAACTCTTCTTTGAAAGCAGTTGGATAGGTGAAGTCCACATTAGTACTTGGAGTCATATAACCGCTAACCATGATACCATTGATAGCTTCCGGTGGATACGTCATCGGTAGATTAATGACCAACACCTTCTTACCATACTCACTCAGAATATTCCAGATCGCCTTGCCACCTTTCCGCCGTGTCTGTACAGTTGCCTTACGGGTAGACGCTGATTCTTGCTGCTCCTCATATTCCCAAAAGTCATAGATGCCATGCCCGGCAGGCTTTAAACCAGTGGCGAGCGATAGCCAGGCTGGAGGTGTAAGTGGTGGATATTTTGACTCGAGTACGGCCTCGCAGCCATCCCTGCTTAACCGCTGAAAATTGGGAAGCTCGCCACGCTTCATCAATGGGTGCAGGACGCGAAAGGTTAATCCATCAACGCCAAAGACGACAACACGCATAAGACACCTCAATCTAACTCTTGTCACACTAGCTAACTGCTCATATCCATCGTCCTAATTTGTTTACGATTAGGCCAGACAGTTTCATACCAGTATTGAGCATCTCTTCTTTTGCATTCGCCACCTGTCTGAGGCGATCTTTTGTGGCATCCACCACAAGGAAGGTCTGATCACTGAGTGAACCAAGTATATGAGCTTCGGCATGGATCAGTGTCGGGCAATCAATTACGATGAAATAGTCATCGTGTGAGGATGCCCACTGCAGAAGTTGGTCCATTTCAGGCATGCTCAGCAAGCTGCTCGGATTCATTGTGGGTTTGCCTGCCGGAAGTATATCCAGGTTCTGGATTGTGGTATGTAGGATGTAACTGCCCACGGAAAGTACTCCCCTCTCGACTCTATCAAACTTCCCCTGGCTAGACGAGCCATCGGCGTGAACAGCAGCACTTACTTTGAATACACGGACTTCCTCCAACATCTCAGCAAGCCCATAGTCGTTGGGAACTCCCAGACGCTTATGCAGTGAAGGCTCATAGAGATTTGCATCGATGAGCAGCACATATCGCTTACTTCGGGCAAGCAGGGCAGCCAGCTGGACTGCAACGAAGCTGCTTCCGGCATTCCCTTTTAGGGCTGTAATTGCAAGTACATGTGCATGCTCCGCTTCTGCATGGAACAAAACGTCTGCCATCATCACGCGACAATCCTCAGCAAAGGACGTAGTGGACTCGCAAAGAGCTGACACAGGTAAGTTTTGCGGGGCAGGACTTGTCCAACGAAGAGAGCCTAGTACAGGTAAAGCCGTTTTTTGTTGCAAGGTATATGTTCCTTTGATACGACCTGCACGCTGTTCGAGAAAATTACTCAGAGCCAATCCAGCAAGCAGTGCGATGATCGGCATCAGTAGACCTAAAGGTATGATCCCTATGATAGTTGATGGCTTACCAGGTGGCGTTGCCCTCTGAGTGATTGAAAGTGGATTGCTGTACAATGCCTCTTGATCGATCAAGTTCTGTCTGGCAGAAGTATACTGGGTGAGCAGATTATTCTGTTGAGAAACCTGCGCGCTCAATTGCTGGATGACGAGAGTATTAGTCGGATCGTACGTAGAGTTCTGAGCAAGCTGGACAATCTTTTGATTTAGCCCTGCAATAGTATTCTGCTCACGGCTAATATCCGTAGTGAGAGCAAGCACCTGTGTATCATACTGCTTCTTGATGTTGGTATTCTGTTGCCCCACAAAGGACTCTGCCAGTGTATTGGCCACACGCGCTGCCGTTTTAGGATCAGGCAGCGTCACTTGAATCAAAATGTTTTGTTGAAGGTGGTTAGCCGTTACCAGGAGTTCCCGAGAAAGAAATGTTTGACGATCCAGGTGGGGGTATTTCTGCAGCAGTGGATTCAACAGTGAATCAGATGTCACTTGAGCGACATAAGCATCTACAGATTGTATAATTGTAGTCGTATGCGCCTCAGCATTGAGCTGTACTATTGTTGTAGCCTGATAGGTTGGGGGAAGTGTAGTACCTAACACTCGACCACCAACCACCCCTATAATCAGGCATAAAATCAGCAGCCAGGACCAGTGTGCCAAGAATCTTACTATCTTTTTCATTGATGTATCAACCCTCCCGCAAATAAAAAAGCCATATCATTTTGAGTACTTCATTCATTACTTTTTTTAAAATCTTCGCACTACATCTAGTACTCGCTCTCTGTGTCGCTGCCCACTGAGAAGACCATGATAGAGATCGCTCAATGTATTTGCGGCTTCCATCCAGCCATGATGCTCTTTCATATACTGCCGGCCGGCAATTCCTAAGTTTTGAGCTAATAAAGGCTCTTCAAGCAATTTCAAAATTGCCTCTGCATATGCGTGATTCTCCTCTGCCATGAGCAGATGCTCGCCATCACTGACCTGAAGAGCGCGGCATGAAGCAGGAGTTGCCACCAGAGGGGTTCCCATAGCCAGTGCTTCCAACACTTTATTCTGTATGCCAACAGCCACTTTGAGAGGGGCCAACGCAACAGAGGCTCTACCAAGATATGGTCGAGTATCTGGCACGTATCCTATCACCGAGATGCGATTATCAACACTTAAAGCATGTACAGAGGCTGGAGGTCCATTGCCAACAATAGTGAGACGTACTTGCGGACGGCGCTTCCATATAAGCGGTAGCACGTTTTGACAGAAGTCCACGATAGCTTGTGAGTTTGGATAATAATCCAATTTCGCACAGAAGACAAGCGAATCCTTCTCTCTTGGAGAGGTCGGAGGGGTAAAATACTCTGTGTCTACTCCATTCTGCACGACTTGAATGTGATGGGGTTGTTCACCGAGCGCAATCAGGTAGTCACGATCATAAGCAGAAGTGATCACTACTCGATTGAAGGCTGACAGTACCCGAGGTTCGTAGCGATGCATCTTCTTTAATTCTTCGTAGATAAAGGCTTTCTCTAATGGGTTTCGTGCTAAATTCCATTGTTGTTGCAAATACGCCGAGATGCAATCCACCGCATCAAAGAGGACTGGAATATCTTCTTGCGCCAGTACAGCTTGAAGTGCAGGTAGAGCATTGATCGATTCTCCATGAACCACATCGATGGCGCGCTCACGTATTACTTGCTGAATACGTTTTACAAAGGTTGATGACTTATAGTAGGCAACACGTAATGGCGTCCTGGTAGGCAACGCCCGAAGACAGTTTGCATATGCCAGCCACCTGGGCAGATACACAGGATCAACCGAAATACAATAATTTGCGATATCCGGTAGCATCTCTTGCTCGTACTCATCGCACACTAACGGGACGAGCGAAATATCATGCAATACAGAGAGCGATTTTATCAAGTTGAAAGGGCGGACACGAATACGGGACGGGACATAGGGGGTAACAAACAGGACACGCACTATGCAAATCCTTTCGACTTATCAGGTTTCTGGTGGCGTAGCTTGAAAAGTATCACCAAGCTTGATCTATTCATAAGGTACACTACACAAGAGTGACATCGGTTGGTTAATGGTTAAGAAGACGTAAACTTTTGGAGACATCTGTTAAGAATTCTTAACAGATGTTTAACTTCACCCCAGCATTATATGGTCAAGGGAAGCAAGACCAGAACTTTACTTTTTGCCTCGCTTCAGCTTCTTTCGCAGTGCATCCAGAACAATTTTATCCTCAGGCGCTGTTTTAAAGAGGGCAAGTAGACCAATATACATTCCCAGGAATACAGGTATCAATAGGAACTCAATAGACAGATGGGCATGAAAAAGGGGAATGAACCAATGTGTTCGCCTCAGTAGATAGAGCAAACTACCTGTTAGTGCAGCACTTATCAACCCTGTTCCCAGCGGTTTAAGTGTATCCCGTCGATATGGCTGCATTTTAAGTATCAGGAAAACCTGGAGCAACCTCATGAGATTGACGACACATGTAGCAATAGCTGTACTGATGGCTGTGCCCATTGCGCCATAACGTGGTGTCAGAATAATACCTAACACAATGTTGGCAGTGACAGCCACGAGCGAATTGAGGAACAAGAACCTCTGGTGCCCCGTCATAAGTAACATTAAACCAACAGGCCCTGTCACAATATTCACTAAACCTCCCACGGCAAATACGATCAGCAAAGGCCAGGCTCCGATAAAAGATTCACCTGATAGTGAGAGCAGGGGTACACAGAAGAGTGTGACTATCAGAAAAATCGGTAGACAGAAGGTTATTGCCCATTTGGTCACCACCTTAAACATAACTTCCAGCTTTTGCTTTTCACCTTTGCTATGAAGTTCTGCAATCATTGGAGCGAAAATCGTATTGAGAACAGCCAACGGCATTCCGATAAAGCCATTTATTTTGATAGCTGCACTATACTGTCCAATCGCTGCATTTGAGACTGCAAAGAAAGTGAGCAGTAATGTATCTATTGAATCCAGCACCGTATCGATGACGGTCGTCAACAAGTTAGGTACAGCAAAGCCAACCCACTCGCGTACCGCATATGCTTTTGGTTCAGGCTTGACGAAATGCGAAGCTGCCTGAAGGAGAAAGGACAGGCTGAATCCTACCAATATTATCGTACTCACAACTGTCACGGCAGCAGCGGCAACTGCATTACGAAAGAAATAGAGTGTACCAGCCAGCAAGAGAAACGACAGCATCGGAACAAAGGTGCGCAGCCACAAAATAGATGTCTTAAACTGCTTGAAACCCTGCAAACCACTAAACGAGATTGCCTGGATACAGAGCAGTGGAACCAGGGGAGCCATCACTTGCAAAACCGGAACTACATTGGGTGACTTTCTGAGAGCAGCCAGGAAAGGGGCAAAAGATACCATGAATATTGCTCCAAGTATGCCAAATCCTCCTGCCACAATAAAGCAAAAAGCCATTAATCCACGGAGTAAGTTCGTTCGTTTCTTGCTTCGATAGATTGATACATAACGAACCATAGCATCGTCCATTCCGAGAGGGAGGATGGACACCATCAACGTCACTATAGACATACCAATCGAGTACAAGCCAAATGATGCTGCACCAAGGCCACGCTGCAGTAAAAAGTTGTTGCCATACTTCAAAATGTAGTTGACAATAGAACCAATACCAACAAAGGCAGCGCTACTGGCCGCACCCGCGATTTCCGACTGCATTGTAGTGGTTGTCTGGCCTTGCTGTTTCGATATTCCTTTGATGAGTGTGTCACGCTCATCGATCCCCAGGTCACCATTGTTAATGGTTTTAGATTCCCGGGCCTGGGAACCAGGGACGGATCCCATCTCGTCCGGTTCCCGTGAACCAAACCGCTGTAGTCTGATAGGCTTGAACAGCAGGGAGAGCGCTTCCTCTTCTTCTTGCTGTGCCTTGACCCTCTTTATCCAGATAGGGTTAAACCTCAGAGATGCAGACTGCTCCGCCCTTTGCTTGAATGAATCGTTCGGTCGCTTCATCTCCTTAGGCAGTAGTACTTTCACGACTGGCCGCTTTTCGGTCACCTCATTGAGCACAACTGGCCGCTTTTCGGTATCGTCTCTAAAGAAAAGAGCCTGTAATCGGTAAAGATTTTCTTCTGTATTTAGCTGGGGTGCTTGTTCAGGCTGGTTACTCATTCATACTACTGCTTTCAAAAGATAAAACTTACCTCATGAAATTCAACAAATTCCTCAGGGTGTAACCCGATGTAGTGAGGTGGCGGCAAGCCCATTGACTCCAAAAAATCAGGTGAAACAAGTAAGAGAGACGCTCCTTTCTGCCACATAACGGCTTTGTTTGCAAGGAGCATCTCTCATCTTTGCCACAGGAGCAAGCCCTTTCTGAAATTTTCCCGTTGCTGGGCTTCTACTTCACGACTTCCTGTTCTACCGCGTGCGCATACGGAAGTCGCGGATTTTGGACCAAATCACCTCACCTTGCGCAAGCCATTTTCGCCTTGCGATCCTCTTCATTGGAGTCAATGGAGGGCAATTCCCGCCCCTCCATTGCTTTCCATCGTTATAATCAGTTCAACGACATCCAATATTCCGCGTAACATAGATAGACATCAATGGGACTTCTACCTCAACATCGAACGAACCAATATCCAGGCAAATAGCCTCACCTAAACATACAAAAAGTTCAACAATGAACACTATTGTTAATTATCGGTTCTTTATTGTAGAGGTATTCCTCTTTTAGGGTAGTACGTGAAAAATTCTTAACCGAGTAAATACATTGACAACCATTTCTTAACCTTCTCACTACCAAAAGATTTTATTAAGTATGCTAGGCTATTTGTAATAGAAGCCTCGAAAAGATAAGACAATTAGCATTGGGAGATACTTGTATGGAACACACAAGGGTAGTCCCACCAAAACGCTCAGGACCTTTCCGGAAACAACTTCACCAGTTCTGGATCATAGAACGCTCATCTTGGGTCGCATGAAAAAAGTTCAATTGGTTAAGTTATCTCCGGACGGCCCCTCAGCAAAGACTTCAGCCTCTCAAGTGGCGATTACCATTAATCCTGAAGCTGTTAGTACGAGTATTGTTCGCAAACCTTCGCTGCTCTATCATGTTTTGAAGCGCTCTATCGACATCATAGTGGCAGTAGCAGGCATATTCTTGCTCTTATCGGTGTTTCTGGCCATCGCTGTTTCCATTAAGTTCGATGATGGTGGTGAAGTACTCCATTTTAGAGAAATCATTGGACAACAAGGTCGGCGTTTCTTTGCCCTCAAGTTTCGGACGATGATTCCCAATGCCGACGAGTATTTGGCAAGACATCCTGAACTCATGGAGAAATACCAGCAAAATATGAAGTTGGATAAAGACCCGCGCATTACCCGCGTAGGTAAATTCCTGCGCAAGACGAGCTTAGATGAGCTTCCACAGTTATTCAATGTATTAGTTGGGCAGATGTCGCTAGTGGGTCCGCGCATCATTCATCCAAGCGAGTTACCTCGTTATGGACAATGGGCACAGAAGCGCCTTTCAGTGAGACCTGGCATTACTGGCCTGTGGCAGATTAGTGGACGTCAGCATATCTCCTACAACGAGCGTGTGCTACTTGATATGCGCTACATTGATAACCGTTCAACTGTTAACGACCTTATCATCTTAATCAAGACATTCAAGGTTTTCATTATTCATACAGGTGCCTGAAATAAGCGCGTCAAAGGTAACGAACCAGCGCGGGTTTCTCTAAGAGAGCGGGAAGCTGTCCCCGTTTCTGGATACACGAAATAGATTTAACACCTTTTCTATCTCATTGAAATTTGTTTAAGAAGGAGTTCACTTCAGTGGGACTAATAATTGATACCGCAATGCAAGCAGAGAGGTTCTATCGAAATGTTACTAGCCCAGTACGGCTAATGCCAGATTTTCTTATCATTGGTACACAAAAGGGCGGAACAACCTCACTTTACAACTATTTGATCGAGCATCCTAATATCGCTGCAGCCACGAGGAAGGAAGTTCATTTCTTCGATCAGCATTTCGAAAAAGGAGTTCCCTGGTATAGAAGCCATTTTCCTACAAGCATACAGAAATATTTCACCCAGCGTATGCGTAGGCAAGCTTTTATTACTGGAGAAGGAAGCCCTGAATATCTGTTTTATCCCCATACTGCGGAAAAAGTTGCAACGATGCTTCCCAATGTGAAGCTGATTGCGCTTTTGAGAAATCCTGTAGAAAGAGCATACTCACAATATCGGCATAATTTATGGTGGGGTCATGAAAAGTTATCTTTCGAAGATGCAATCGCGTTGGAGGAAGAAAGAACAAAGGAGGGAAGAGAGAGGGCCGCAAAAGAAATCAACTATCACGACTTCAGTTTCCAGCGCGCTTCATATTTAGCTAGAGGTATTTATGTAGACCAGCTAGAAAGATGGATGAGCCTTTTTCCCAGAGAGCAGATACTGATAATAAGGAGCGAGGATTTCTCCGCAGACCCGGGAGCAATATACAAAAAGGTTTTAACGTTTCTGGATGTGCCCACCATAGAACCCAGGAGTCTTAAACAAGGATACGAACAATACAATAAGTCTAGAGATTCGGTTGCGCCGCTTAAAATAGATCCCGCTGTAAGAAAGCTCCTCGTTTCCTATTTCGAGCCTTACAATGATCGCCTTTATAAATTCCTCGGATACGATTTTGGCTGGGACTGATAAAGCAAGAGTAACACTACAGAACCCTCCATGTACATGTTTCAACATACATACTACGACCTGATGAATTACTAGACCTGATGAATTACAGGGCGGGGGCAAGCCCCGCCCCTACATTTCACTTAAAGGAAGGGGGGACATCTGTAGCCCCTGCACCCCAGGCGGTATTTGGGCTCGTTCCAAGGGTGAAATTGAAGTTTGCTCCATTCATCAGCATCGAGACCGATTGCCATAACCTGGTAGAGGATTGTCCATTGACAGTCAAGCTCTGCACATAAGGCGCATTGTCGGCAGCACCCGAAGCACTGATTTGTAAAAGTTTGCCATTGCCCAGGGCGATAGTGATATGAGGGAAGAGTGGGCTACCCAGCACCACATCCCCTGTACCCGGATACGCAGGGAACATGCCCATCGCTCCCCACATGTACCAGGAAGACTGCTCTCCAAGGTCATCGTTATTGAACATACCGGCAGGAGTCGCGGTGTAAAGTTGCGTGACGACGTTCCGCACAGTAGCCTGTGTTTTCCAGGGCTGCCTGGCAAAGTCATATTCCCATGGAACGATTGAATTAGGTTCATTCGACATATATGCATATGGCGACTTCGGGCCGCCATCCAACTCTGTGAAGAACTTGTTGAGCCTGCTAACGGCATTCGCGTTTCCGCCCATTGCACTGAATAATCCTGCGATATTGTAGGGAATCATCCAGGTATATTGGACGGCATCACCATCATGGAAGCCAAGGGGACCTGTCGGATTGTAGTTTGAAAGATATGTACCATCAGCATTGCGCGGCTCAATATAGCCGTCTTTGCTGTTGTATTCGTTCTGCCAATTCTGTGCTCGCTGCAAGAAGTTCGTGGCATCTTTCGAATCGCCGAGGGCCTGGGCAAACTGCGAGATGGCAAAGTCATCGGTCGTGTACTCGAGCGTCGCAGAGGCAGTTCCGTTAAGGCCTTTGGTGCCATAGGGGATGTAGCCATCGCTCATATACAGGCTTAATCCTGCGCGCTCAGTATAACTGCCAGAGGTGCAATTTTGCGTCCCCCCTTTGAGCATCGCTTGTAGAGCCGTCGTGGCATTAAAGTTAGTAGCTCCAAAAGCATAGGCCTCGGCGATGATGGGATCTGCCGAGTCACCATCTTCGATATTTGTATGGGCATTGGCAACAGCCCACTTCGGTAGGCAGCCGCTTTGCATGTAATCATTCACCAGCGACTGCATCATGTCCGACACCTGGTTGGGCAAGAGCATGGCCAGCAAGGGGATCAGACCATGATAGATATCCCAGCCAGAAAAGTTGGCATACTGCACATGGCCTGCCTGTAGAGTGTGAACAGTGTTGTCGAAGCCCAGGTAGGACCCGTTCACATCACTGAAGATACTGGGGAACAACAGTGCATGGTAGAGGGACGTATAGAAGATAGTTGTATCGGTTGTAGAGCCGCCGCTGACCTGGATCATATTCAGCATCTTGTTCCAACTCGTGTTGGCAGCACTTTTGATAGTCCCAAAGGAGGTCGAACTGGGATTCTCGGATTGGAGATTTGTTTGAGCCTGGGCGACACTGATGTAGGAGATGCCAATTCTGACATGCACCTGTTGACTCGCCGTGGTCTTGAATGTGACATATGCTCCATTATGGGTCCCGGTAGTTGACGTTGCTCCTGGTTTAACATTCGAGCCGATCCAGGTGCCATAACTTGTGAAGGGGATATCGAACTGGGCCGCAAAATAGATTTTGTATACATCACTACTGCCACAGAAGTGTCCACTGGTTGCGTAGCCTGTAACCATTTGACTCCCGCTGTTGATAGTGGCATTGGCACTACTATTGCCATTGGCACTCCTACCCGAGTAGATAAGCATTGTTGAAGATGACGAGGCTGGATAGGTAAATTGCCCAAAACCTGTACGCTGCGTCACCGTCAACTCAGTTTGAACATTGGATAGGCTACCAAGTTGCACACTATAATAGCCAGGCTGTGCTACTTCGTTTTTATGCAAGAAACTCGACCCATATGCAGAGACATTGCTATCAGGCGACGACGTGATAGCCCCAACATACGGCATGAAAGGTATATCTTGATAGATAGTACAACCTGCGCCACTGAGATGAGTCAGGCTAAAGCCAGTAATCTCCGTATCTTTGTAAGAATATCCACCTGGTGGACCAGACGTGGTATCTGGACTGAACTGGACGCCGCCGAAAGGTACATCAGCACCAGGAAAGGTATATCCACCGACGGGATTAGGCTTATATGAGACCGAAACGGGCTGTGTTCCAATAAATGGGTTGACGTACTGAGTGAGATTTTGAAGACTAGACTTTTGAAGACTAGACTGATGATCGATCTTTGCTTGCGTTCTGATGGGCGTTCTCTCTACAGTGATACCCAGTGTGATCAACACACTCACCAGTGTGATCAACACAATCAAAGGGATGCCAATGAACGTCAGCTTACGTTGCTTCATACAAACTCTCCTTTTATTTCCTTCGGAAAATCGCCCGAAAGGAGTGCTAATACACCAGATGCAGTTTTCATCCCCATCTCTGCAAGACAGAGATACCGTGCTTCATCAGGAAGTAGTGTGACTTGAAGATATATGCTGAAAGATACAACTGCTTCCCTTTTTACCCCTCTATAACTCTACATTGAATAACGTTGCTCTTCCAAGAACATAACAATGTGAGTAAAATATGCGGAACATGAGTGACAAAAAAGCGGGCTTGGAAGGATTGATGCAAGGACGACCGATGGTTGGAAAATCGGCAGCTCTGTAGACACTTAAAGTTTTACAGGAGAATCAGGCTAGAGGCAACAGGATATGGAATGTAGAGCCTGCACCAGGAATACCACTGCTCTCAACCCAAATTTTCCCATCCATCGCTTCAACGAGCCGACGAGATATATATAATCCCAGGCCCGACCCACGTACTATGCTATTTAAATCACTATCCAGCCGTACAAAACGCTGGAAGAGCTGCACCTGGTCCTGCGGCTTAATACCCTTTCCCCTGTCTGTAATGCTGACAATGGCGCTCGGGACCTTGTCAATAACCGTCCTGGTGGCGAAGGTAACAGGTGTCCCTGCTTCCGAATATTTCAGGGCATTGACGCTGATATTCAGCAAGACCTGCCTCAGCCGTACTGGATCAGCTTTCACAAAGAGTTTGGTGGGAATATATATATGTACTTCGCGATCCTCTTGCGTGAGTTGTGGCTCGATCAGTTCGATGACTCCTCGTACCTCCTCTCGCACGGCTACTTGTTCGAGATGCGCGGGACGTATGCCTGCCTCGATCTCCAGGCGACTTGCGTCCATTACATTGTTCAAAAGCAGCACTAATTCATCACAGCCACGACGAGCTTTTTGTAGAAACTCCTGTTGCTGGTGGTGCGAGATTCTCTCTCCGTACTCTGCCAGGAGTTCGATATAGCCTTGAACAGCAGTTAGCGGTGTGCGTAGCTCATGAGAAGCAGTAATCATGAACTGATCTTTAAGCTGGTCAAGCTCTTGCAGTTGCTGATGTGCGTTACGTAACTGTTGATAGAGTTGGGCGTTAGTGAAGGCGACGGCCGCCTGTTCCGCAAAATCCTGGGCTTGTGGTAAGTCTGCCATCGCAAAAGCTTTCTTCTGCTGTGTTCCCTCGTGTAGTGAGCGTGCCAGGATGAGCAAGCCGACAGGTGTAATCCCCGCAATAAGAGGCGAAAGTATCGCAGTTTGCACATTGCGACGGCGCAATACTTCTCGCAACATTGGGTTCCGTCTTTCTCGCAGTCCGCCTGCCGCCCCTCGTAGTGGAAGATTGTCAGAAGAGTTTCGCCGCGCGGAAGAAGCCGGCAAAGTTGGTATCTTCCCCGTTATAGCCGGTAATTTCCCGCTGTATAATTGGTTCTCAATTTGAACCAATACTGGCTGTAGTGACCAGAGCGCATTGGCCTCGAACTCACCATTCCGAATAGGAGGCCACTCATTGGGTGTGGTTGGCGGCTCTCGTTCACTGACGAAAGTAGCAACTGGCAACAGTTGTCCCTCGTTACCATTCACGTACAGCAACGCATAATCGGCCTGTAAAGCGTTTGCCCCTTCTGTACAAATCAATTGCAGAATTTCAGCTCCAACTCGGGTACCTGTGGCAGCGGCGGCATTCAAGCGTGCCGCCACATTAGCCAGAGCTTGAGCGAATAATTCATGCTCGCGGGCTGCTTCGTAAAGATGAGCATGCTCAATTACTGTTGCAGCCTCCTCTGTAAAAGCCTTTGCAAGATACATGTCGCGCTCGCTGAAATGCCTGGGAGTGCAACTTGAGAACCCCAGACTTCCCTGTATTTTCCCCTGGTAGGTAAGCGGTATAAACAGTGTTACAAGTATTTGCTGTTCCTCTTGCCAGTCGTGAAAATCTGCAGGGAGATCTAAAGTCTTCTCAGCCCAGAATACTTCAATTTGTTTTCCTGTAAGAACGGCCTGATATGGAACATGTTCTCTCTGAAATCTCCATGAAGTCACTTCCGCTGATCTAGAGGATGCTGCACGAAGCAACAGGCTGGACAGAGCATCCAGTGGATGATCATATTCTTCAATCAGTAGAAGTACCGCGGCATCAAAACCCAGAGAAGTTGTGGCTAACGTAACAATACGCGTGAGCAAATGGTCGAGCTCAAGTCCTTCGGTCAATTGAGCGCTGATGATACGCAGGCGCTCGGCCATCTCACGTCTCTGCTCTCGCTCCTGGAGCAGTATTTCGTTCTCATTCGTGACAAGTAAATAGCGAGCAGTGACAAGTAAACCAACAATGGCGGTGAGCGCTAACAGGAAGACATTGTTTTGCTGCCTGATTTCGCTATAAAGGGTGAGTGTCAACAAGACAATGAGTGAGACATAGATGAGCAAACTTTGCAAAACGCGGCTACGACGTTGCGGTTTCTCATCACGAAGAAGGGCCGGATATTCAGTTCCATTAACTTCTGGGATGGGGTGTGCGCGTTCCTGATAAACCCTGCGAGCAATTGTTGCATACTGGTAAGCCGCCGAAAGCCCGATCAGCAAAGCCCCGCTAAACCAGAACGTATCAATGTAAGGGGTACCGGTGGTGTAGATGCCGAATGGAATAGTCAGAGCATATCCAGTGTCAGCGCAAATTTGCGAAACTATGCCCAGCCCACAAAGGAGTAGCGATGCATGTAATATCGGCTCAGTGCGCTGGAAGATCAGTAATAAAACGGCAAGAATGAGTAGTATGTCCCAGAATGGATAGGAGTCTGCCATGAGCAGTTTAGGAATATCGCTCGACATCGCGAATATTGGCCCTATCACGAAGTACCAGCTTATTCCCAGGATGCAGAGCATCGTAATGATGGCATCTAGCCCGATTCGAATATGAGACCTTCTGGATTTTGCGGCTGTAGGCATGAGGAGTAGACCAATAAAGGTGAGGAAATAAAACAGGGTGAAACCGAGGTCCGCAAGGGAAGGTACCGGATTGAGTTTTCCCTTCCATTCAAGATACGTATAGTAGGCTCCGCCAATGCCATTTGAGAGCAATGCGACGCCGATGACAAGCCAGGCTAACTGATAGCGTGGCTCAAGGCGCAGGGGACCATAACGCGCTCGATAAGCTGTGCGCCAGGCCCAAAATGAGCCTATCCACGCAGCTACTGCGTACATAGAATCGGCAAAATAGATTGTTTTCTGCTGCCCACCAGGTTGATAGAGCATCCAGAACACGCTGAAGGTGACAATCAGAATAGTACTCGCCGTAGCAACATAGTTTTGCCGGCTTAGCTTCTGTAGGTAGGTCCGGGTTAACTTATCTGTTGCCGTGGTCTTCAAATGTAATTCGGGCAAGCGCACCAGCATGTTTTCATCTCAGTGGGCAACACACTACAAAGGAAGTGGAATAGGTCTTCAATAGTATACCCGAACTCCCCTTTGTTTGTCACTTTTTTATACGAAAAGTCCTTTCGCTATGAGAGCAACATTGGAAGAAGATGAGCGTTTTCTCATGCCTCTTTCGCCGTGAAGGCGAGGGTAATTACAACCTTATTTTGCGCAATAGCGATGTTTGCCAGGTTTGGCGGCTGAATCCCGAAGTCCGTCATGAAAATGGTGCTGGTTGCCGTTCCCGTTATCGTATTGCCCACGACCTTTCCCTGCACGTCAAACACCTCTTTGTTGGTTTTGCCATGCATCGTCAGGTTGCCGGTCAGTTGAAAATGAACAGTTTGCCCGTCACTGTAGCTCGACGGTAAGCCTTGTGCACTGATCGAGTTGAACGTAGCGGTAGGATAGGTGTCGGTTTCCAGGGTGTTCCGTCGCACATAGTTATCGCGCCTCTGCGAATCCGTTTGCAATGTCCTCAAGTCGACGGTAATATTCATTGCTGCGACGAGCGGGGACGCGCTGGTTCGTATACGGAAACTGCCCTGCACCGAGTGCGTCGTGCCAACCGCGTCATTATTCGGCTTATTTTGGAAAATCAAGTTCTCGTACACGCTGTAGGTTGCTGTGGTCTGGGCAGGCACGATCTGAAAGGTGCTCAGTCCGGTTGATGGAATGGGCGTTCCGGTGGCCTTAACGGCCCCTGGCGCCGTATGGGTCTGGGTCTGGTTGACGGCACTGGCGAAGCGCGACATGTATAGC
>Ga0137377_10000078_pt1 | contig 42910 bp, 36 predicted proteins | sample SagtaG_22_FD_104815 | JGI IMG/M metagenome (GOLD analysis project Ga0137377, IMG submission 104815) | Vadose zone soil microbial communities from Sagehorn Ranch, Mendocino, California, USA - Sage2_L_40_16 metaG | ecosystem: Environmental > Terrestrial > Soil > Vadose zone | place: USA... | reverse complement strand
GACCGGTCCGTGGCAGTCCGGCCGGGCCGCAGCCGATCGCCTCCCACCCGGCCGGGGCCCGGCCCAGCGGGGATCCCCCCGGCCCGCAGTTCCGCCGCCACCGCGACACCGTGCCCTCCCGCATCCCAGCCGCCCACATCCGCCGCAGCCGTCAAGGACAGCGGCCCCGGGGGCGACCCCAGGCAACCCCCGCACCACCACGGCTGCCGCACCCGCGGCAGCCGTGGTAATAGGCGTAAGCCGGAGGACTTGATCGAAGGAACGTCCTCCTGATGCGATATCGGGCTTGCAGTCCCAGCGCATGTCGAGGAGAACGTTAAGGAATATGGGCTGAACGGCTGCTTGGGTGTGGCACGGGCCTGGGTGGTTCGCCGTCGGCGCAATCCGACTTCTTCGGCGTAGATCGGGTGTCCGGGTAGCGTGGAGATCGCCGCGAAAGACGTGGCTGCTCCGGGCTGCCGGGGTGGTCGCGCCGGACAGGCCGCCGCGACCGCATGCGGATCACCGGAGATCCCGTGTCGTGGCCCGCGGCTCGGTCAACTTTTACCCGACGGTAGAGATGCGTTTCTCGGCCGATGGTACGACGATTGGTATGGACCAACAGTCCGCCTGCGAAGTATCCGGCCCCTAAACGATCTTGGAAGGCAAGGAACCTGTGGCTTCAGGACGTCAGCGATTCTCGATCATCTCAGACGGGCTGCCCACCCAATTGCCCGACGTCGACCCCGACGAGACGCGGGAGTGGCTCGACTCGTTCAACTCGGTCGTGAAGGCGAACGGCCGGGCCCGGGCCAGGTACATCATGCTCCGGCTGCTCGAAGCCGCCCGCGAGCAGCAGGTCGGCGTGCCTGGTCTGCGCAGCACCGACTACATCAACACGATTCCGCCCGAGCGCGAGCCGTGGTTTCCCGGCGACGAGTACGTGGAGCGGCGGATCCGCGCCTACATCAGGTGGAACGCGGCGGTCATGGTGTCGCGCGCCAACCGGCCCGGTCTCGGCGTTGGCGGCCACATCGCGACGTACGCGTCCGCGGCGAGCCTGTACGAGGTCGGCTTCAACCACTTCTTCCGCGGCAAGGACCATGGCGAGTCCGGCGACCAGGTCTTCTTCCAGGGCCATGCCGCGCCCGGCATCTACGCTCGCGCCATGCTCGAGGGCCGCTTGACCGCGCACCAGCTGGACGGTTTCCGGCAGGAACTTTCCCACCCGGGCGGCGGCCTGCCGTCCTATCCACATCCCCGGCTGATGCCTGATTTCTGGGAGTTCCCCACCGTCTCGATGGGTCTCGGCGCGATCGACGCGATCTATCAGGCCCGCTTCAACCGCTACCTGCTGGCCCGCCACCTCAAGGACACCAGCCGCTCCCACGTGTGGGCATTCCTTGGCGACGGTGAGACCGACGAGCCGGAAGTGCTGGGCGCGATCGGCCTGGCGGCCCGCGAGGAGCTCGACAACCTCACCTTCGTGATCAACTGCAACCTGCAGCGGCTCGACGGCCCGGTGCGCGGCAACGGGAAGATCATCCAGGAGCTTGAGGCGTTCTTCCGCGGGGCCGGCTGGAACGTGATCAAGGTGATCTGGGGCAGGGACTGGGACCCGCTGCTGGCCCAGGACGTGGACGGTGTGCTCGTCAACAAGATGAACACCACGCCGGACGGCCAGTTCCAGACCTATGCGGTGGAGTCGGGCGAATACATCAGGGAGAACTTCTTCGGCGGCGACCCACGCCTGCGCAAGATGGTCGAGCACCTGTCCGACGACGACCTGCGCAAGCTCCCACGCGGCGGGCACGATTACCACAAGGTGTACGCGGCCTTCAAAGCCGCGCGTGAGCACGTCGGCCAGCCCACGGTGATCCTCACCCACACGATCAAGGGCTGGACCCTGGGCAAGGACTTCGAGGCGCGCAACGCGACGCACCAGATGAAGAAGCTCACCAAGGCCGAGCTGAAGGAGTTCCGCGACCGCCTGTACCTGCCCATCCCCGACGCCGCACTCGAGGCGGACCTGCCGCCCTACTACCACCCGGGCGAGGACTCCGACGAGATCCAGTACATGCGCGAGCGCCGCGCGGCACTCGGCGGCTACCTGCCGAGACGGGTGGTCAGGGCCAGGCCGCTGAACCTGCCCGCCCGCCAGCCGGCCGCCGGCCCCTACGCGGAGCTCACCAAGGGGTCGGGCCGGCAGCCGATCGCCACCACGATGGCGTTCGTCCGGCTGCTCAAAGACCTCATGAAGGACCCGGAGATCGGTGCGAGGTTCGTGCCGATCATCCCCGACGAGGCGCGCACCTTCGGGATGGACTCGCTGTTCCCCACGGCGAAGATCTACTCACCGCATGGCCAGACCTACGACGCCGTGGACCGCAACCTGCTGCTGTCCTACAAGGAGGCCACCGACGGCCAGATCCTGCACGAAGGCATCAGCGAGGCGGGGGCGATGGGGTCGGTGATCGCCGCGGGCACCTCCTACGCGACCCACGGCACGCACATGATCCCTGTCTACGTCTTCTACTCGATGTTCGGCTGGCAGCGCACCGGCGACCTGATGTGGGCGTTCGGGGATCAGCTTGGCCGGGGCTTCCTGCTCGGCGCCACCGCGGGCCGCACCACCCTCACCGGCGAAGGCCTGCAGCACAACGACGGGCACTCCCAACTGCTGGCCTCGGTCAGCCCCGCCTGCGCCGCCTATGACCCCGCCTGGGCCTTCGAGATCAGCTACATCGTCGAAGACGCGCTGCGCCGCATGTACTCCCCCACCGAGGCGCATCCGGACGGCGAGAACATCTTCTTCTACCTCACCGTCTACAACGAGCCTTATGTCCAGCCGGCCGAGCCCAGCGACTACCCGGGCGGCGCCGAGGCGCTCAGGGCGGGCATCCTCGGCGGGCTGTACAAGTACCAGCCCGCGGCCACGGAGGACGCCCCGGGCGCGCCCGGCGACACCGGCCCGGTCCGGCAGGGGCAGGACACCCGGGCAGCCGAACGGCCGCGCGCACACATCCTGGCCTCGGGGGTGGCGCTGCGCTGGGCACTGGACGCCCAGCGGCTGCTCGCCGAGGACTGGAACGTGGCGGCCGACGTATGGTCGGCCACGTCATGGACCGAACTGCGCAGGGACGCGATCGCCTGTGACGAATGGAACCTGCTGCATCCCGACGCCGAGCAGCGGGTGCCCTACCTGACGCGGGTGCTCGAGGGTGAGCACGGGCCGTTCGTCGCGGCCAGCGACTGGATGCGCGCGGTGCCGGACCAGATCGCGCGCTGGGTCCCCGGTCCTTACAGCTCGCTCGGCACCGACGGATTCGGCTTCTCCGACACACGGGCCGCCGCGCGCAGGTTCTTCCACGTGGACGCCGAGTCGATCACCCTGGCGGTGCTCGCGCAACTGGCCAGGCGCGGGGAGGTCAAGCACGAGGCGCTCGCCGAGGCGATCGCCAAGTACAAGCTCGACGTCAGCGTCAGCGAGGCGCTCACCGCGCAGTGACAACCGGCCCGGTTCCTGGCCTGGCTGGGCTGGACTGGGCTGGCTGGACTGGCCAGGCTGCTCTAACCAGGACCCACCCGCCCTGGGGGCTTTGCCCTACTTGTGATTTTGCCAGGTTGTCAAGGCGGGAGCTATGGGCGAACGCGGCCCTGTGGATAACCGGGCCTGGGGGTGCGGGCCGGTGGAAACCCGCCCCGCGGCGGCTCAGCGGCTGCGCCTGGTCCAGGCGAGAAGATCGTCCAGATCCTTGGTGTTCACCACCCGGTCGGCCGGGACACCGCAGAGCGCGGCGCGCTCGCAGCCGTTCGGCTGCCAGTCGAGCTGCCCTGGCGCGTGCGCGTCGGAGTCGATGGCGAACACGCACCCCTCCTCCAGGGCCAGCCGGAGCAGGCGTTTGGGCGGGTCGAGCCGGTCCGGCCTGCTGTTGATCTCCACGGCGACGCCGTGCTCACGGCAGGCGCCGAACACCGCGCCGGGGTCGAACTGCGATTCCGGCCTGGTGCGCCCGCGGGCGCGGCGCCCGCCGCCCTGCACGATCCGGCCGGTGCAGTGCCCGAGCACGTCCACCCGCGGGTTGGCGACGGCCGTGACCATCCGCTTGGTCATGGCGTCGGCCTCCATGCGCAGCTTCGAATGGACGCTCGCCACCACGACGTCCAACTGGTCGAGCAGGCCTGGTTCCTGGTCGAGCGACCCGTCATCGAGGATGTCGACCTCGATCCCGGTGAGGATGCGGAACGGCGCCAGCCGCTCGTTGAGCTCGCTGACCACTCGAAGCTGCCTGCGCAGCCGTTCGGGATCAAGTCCGTTCGCCACCGTCAACCGGGGCGAGTGGTCGGTGAGCGCGATGAAGCGGTGGCCGACCGCCTGTGCGACGTCGGCCATCTGGTCGATCGGGCTTCCCCCGTCCGACCAGTCGGAGTGGGTGTGCAGGTCGCCGCGGAGCTCCCCGCGCAGGTCGGCCGCGGCGCCCGCGAGATCGGTGCCGGCCGTCGCCTCGAGCCGCCGCAGGTACACGGGTGTCTCGCCGCCGAGTGCCTCGGCGATGACGGTGGCGGTCACGTCGCCGATGCCCGGCAGGGCGGTCAGGGTGCCGCCGCGCGCGCGGCTGGCAAGCTCTTCCGCGGGGAGTTTGGCGGCCACGTCGGCGGCGCGCCGGAACGCGCGCACCCGGTAGGTGGGCTCATTCGCGCGTTCCAGCAGGAAGGCGATCCGCTGCAGCGCCTCGACGGGTTCCACGCGACGACCTTAGCCCGGATGGCGAGCCCGGATCGCGCCCGGTCAGGTGCGCAAGATCCACAGCGTGAAGTTTCCCGCCTGGGAGAGCTTGCGGAAGCGCTGGTGAAAAAACAGTTTCGTCTCCGGCGTCCACCGCTCCGGCCGCCACGAGAGCACCGCCGCGTCGCTCGCCGCCAAGATCGCGCGGACCTGCGCCTGCCAGGCGGGAAGGCGGTAGAACCTGCTGCGGCTGCCCTGGCCGAGCCTGACGAGCATCTTGCCGTTGCCGACGGCGAGCGCGGCACCGGTGTAGTCGACGAGGTTGGCGCAGTGCAGCCGGACCTGGCGGGTCTCGGCGTCCGCGGCGGCGAGCAGCGAAGGGTAGTCGGAAAACGCGCACGGATGCGCCGCGAAGAAGCCGCGGAACTGGGGCTGCGCCGGCGACCCAACCACGTCATAGGTCACCGATTGCCAGGCGAACACCGCGAGCACGGCCGCAACGGCGACGCCGGCCACCGGCGCCGCGGCCGCGACCCTGACCCGCCGCGCCGCCCTGAGCAGGGCCGCGGCCGCGATGCCCGCGCACGCCGCGAGCGCCGGCGCGGCGAAGTCGATGTAGTGGTAGGTGTAGCTGCGCTGCGGCAGCACCAGCGCGAGCGAGGCGATCGCGGGCACGGCCCAGATCCTCGGGCCGCGCCACAGCGCGGCGGCCACGGCGAGCACGAACAGCGCCATGACCGCGATCGCGGCGGCGGGCGGCGCGCCCGAGCGCCCATACACCTGGCCGACGCCGGCCACTTCGTGCAAGAACACCACCGGGTCCGGGGTGAGCCGCTCGGTGCGCCCAAGCTGGTCGGAGACGACCTGGTGGAACATCGCGCCGGGCGCGGCTAGGAAGAACGGCAGGCAGACAACCGCCGCCGTGCCGAACGCGGCGCAGGCAAACGCGGCGCCGGCGCGCCGCCCGGAGCGCAGGGCGAGCCATCCGGCGAGCAGCACGATGTCCGCGACCGCCCAGGTCTTGACCGCAAGTGCCAGCCCGAGCAGCACACCGGCGGCGACCAGCCGCCACCCGCGCCGCGGCCCCCGAGCTTCGCCTGCGCCGCCGGTCATGAGGCGATCGCCGAGCAGCGCCATCGCGCCGAGCAGGCCGAGGCCAAGCAGAGGCTCGAGCAGCACCGTGCGTTCCGAGGCCGCGGCACCGCCCCACACCGCGTAGGTGCCACCGGCGATGACGGCCGCCACCCGGCCGGCCCCCCTGTTCACCAGGCGAATGAGCAGGGCCACGTTGACCGCCGCGACCGCGGTCACCGCCAGCCTGGCCGCCGTCATGGCGGCCTGGTCACCTGCCAGCCGGCCGAACGCGGCGAACGGCGCGACCAGCAAGACGATGCCCGGCGGCTGGATGAAGACGAAATCCCGGTACGGGAGCGCGCCGCCGAGCAGGTGCGCCGCCGCGTCGTAGTGCACGCCGTCGTCGTACTCCAGCAGCCCGTTCAGCATGTGCTGGCTGATCAGCGGCCAGAGCCTGACGGCCACGGCGGCGGCCACGGCCAGGCCGGTGACCAGAGCTGGCACGCGGGCCGCCGCGGGCTCGCCCGCCCGCCGCGGCCATCTCGGCCGGCCGGCCTGCTCATCGGCCTCATCCGCGCGTGCGGGAGCGTTCATATCGCTGCGCAAGCCCCTCGACCTGGAACCGAAAGTGTTCGCGCCGCTTGGCTGGGACCGGGTTGCGGCACGCCAGGAATGGACTCTACCTGGCTGGTTGCCCCGGTTGGCGGCGGTCCGCACACCATGGCCGGCTCCGCTGCGCGGCCGCCCGCGCGCGTCTGCTGACCACCGGGCTGACCGGCCACAACGGCGGCGTGGCAGGGTGGTGTCGATGAAAGCCAACCTGCCAGCGGTACCCAGCGGCCGGGTGCGTGCCGCGACCGTCCGGCGGCTCGAGCGGGCCATGGGCAGCCTCGGCACCGCGGCGGTCGCCTCGATGGACCAGCGGCTCCCCTGGTTCCGTGCGATGCCCCCGGAGAACAGGTCCTGGGTCGGGCTGGTCGCCCAGGCCGGGGTAGCGGCGTTCGTCGACTGGATCAAACATCCGGAGAAGGACCGGCCGGCCGTGACGGGCGAGGTGTTCGGCACCGCGCCACGGGAACTGACCCGGGCGGTGACGCTGCAGCAGACGGTGGAGATGGTGCGCGTCGTTATCGACGTGGTGGAAGCGCAGGTCAACGAGCTTGCCGCCCCGGGCGGCGAGGTGGAGCTGCGCGAGGCCGTGCTGCGCTACACGCGGGAGGTGGCATTCGGCGCCGCCCAGGTGTACGCGCGGGCCGCGGAGGCGCGCGGCGCCTGGGACGCGCGGCTCGAGGCCCTCGTGGTGGACGAGGTGCTGCATGGTGAGGTGAACGACCGCATGCACTCGTGGACGTCGGCGCTGCGGTGGTCGTCGTCCCCGGTGGTGGCGCTGGTCGGGCACACCGACGGGACCGAGCCCGAGGCGGCGATCGACGAACTCCGCATGCACGCCCGCAGGACCCGCCACGACCTGCTCGCCGGCGTGCAGGGACACCGGCTGATCGTGCTGCTCGGCGGCGTGTCCGATCCGGTCAAGGTCGCTGGCCAGTTCGCCGGCCGGTTCGGCCCGGGCCCCGTGGTGGTCGGTCCTCCCGTGCCCGACCTGCAGTCGGCCTCCCATTCGGCGCGGGTCGCGCTGGCCGGCCTGCGCGCCGCGCCGGCCTGGCCCGACGCGCCACGGCCCGTCCATGCCGACGACCTGCTGCCGGAGCGCGCGCTCGACGGCGACCAGGACGCCAGGCACAAGCTCATCACCGACGTGTACGAGCCGTTGCTGCGCAGCGGCTCACCGCTGCTCGACACCCTTTCCGCCTACCTCGAGCAGGGTCTGTCGCTCGAGGCCACCGCGCGGCTGCTGTTCGTCCACCCCAATACCGTCCGCTACCGCCTGCGGCGGATCGCCGAACTGACCGGGTACGTGCCTGGCGACGGCCGCGGCACGTTCGCGCTTCAGATCGGGGTCACGGTGGGCCGTCTGGAGGCCAGGCGACCGGGCAGGGAGCGCCTCGCGGACGTCCCCGGCGCGCCGCCGGGCGCGGCGGCCACGGCGCCCGGGCCGATCACAAGGACACATGATTTGTAGAGTATCGCCAAGATCTGGTCGGCCAACTTCGTACTCTTCTGCATCCTTATAGTGGAGTCCTACAGGGCAGTGTGGAGTAATGCTTGTTGTCGTCGCTCCCGGCCAGGGAGCTCAGGTACCCGGTTTCCTCGCGCCGTGGCTGGAGCTTCCCGACGTGCCCGAGCAACTGGCCGCGTGGTCGGACCTCGCCGGCCGCGACCTCGTGCGCTACGGCACCAAAGGCGATGCGGACGAAATCCGGGACACCGCGACCGCGCAGCCCCTGCTTGTCGCGGCCGCGCTGGCCGCGGCGGGCGCGCTGTTCGGCCACGTCGCGGAGGCATGGCGGCTGTGCGGCGCGGTCGCCGGGCACAGCGTGGGGGAACTGGCGGCGGGCGCCATCGCCGGCACCGTCAGCCCGGACGACGCGATGCGCCTGGTCCGGGTCCGCGGCGAGGCGATGGCACACGCCGCGGCCGCCGAACAGACCGGCATGACCGCCATCATGGGCGGTAATGAGGCCGAGGTGCTCGCCGCGATCAGCGCGGCCGGGCTTACCCCCGCGAACGTCAACAGCCCCGGGCAGGTCGTCGCCGCCGGCCCGGCGGCGCAGCTCGCCGTGCTGGAGGCGAATCCGCCGCCGAGCACGAGGCTGCGGCGGCTGCACGTCGCGGGCGCGTTCCATACCCACTACATGGCCCCGGCCACCGACGCGCTGCGCCGCGCGGCGGCGGGCGTCGCGGTCGCCGACCCGCGCACCACACTGCTGTCCAACCTGGACGGCCGGGCGGTGCGCACGGGCAGCGAATGGCTGGAGCGGATCGTCGCCCAGGTGAGCGAGCCAGTCCGCTGGGACGCGTGCATGCAGACGCTGGAGGGCCTGGGGGCGAGTTCGATCATCGAGCTGCCGCCCGCCGGGACCTTAACCGGCCTGGCCAGGCGTGCGCTGCCAGGTGCGGCTCTGCTCGCCCTGAAAACGCCCGGTGAGCTCGACGCAGCCCGCAGCCTCGTCGCCGCGCATGCCGTGAACACGGCCTCGCACACGCCGGAGTGGCGTCTGCTCGTGGCGCCGCTCGCCGGCACATTTCACGCGGAGGTGGCCGCCGCACCCGACGGCCAGCGCCGCAACGGCCACATAACGGCCGGCGTGGAAATCGGTCACGTCGACTCTCGTGGCAGCAAACATCCGTTGCTGGCGCCGTGCGCGGGTCACATCGTCGAATGGCTGGTCGAGGAGGCCGACCCGGTCAACCCCGGCCAGCCCATCGCGCGATTGCAGCCGGAGACAGCCGAGTGAGAGGAATCCCCATGCACCTGCCCACCGGGGCCCCTGCCGCGCGGATCCTCGCGTTCGGCGGCTACCAGCCCGCCAAGGTGGTCACCAATCACGATCTTGCCGCCACGATCGAGACGAGCGACGAGTGGATCAGGAGCCGGGTCGGCATCGCGAGCAGGCGCATCGCCGCGCCAGATGAGACCGTGGCGGACATGGCGGTGGCCGCCGGCGGCAAGGCCCTCGCCGCGAGCGGGTTTTCCACCGGCGACATCGATCTGGTCATCGTCGCGACCTGCACGCAGGAGGCGCCGATACCGAACACCTCGGCCACGGTCGCGCACCGGCTCGGCATCAGCGCGCCGGGCGCGTATGACATCAATGCCGCCTGCGCCGGGTTCTGCTACGCGCTGGCCAGCGCGAGCGACGCGGTGCGGGCGGGATCTGCGCGGGCGGTGCTCGTCATCGGCGCCGAGAAGCTGTCCCAATGGGTCGACTGGACCGACCGCTCGACGTGCATCATCTTCGCCGACGGTGCGGGGGCCGCGGTGGTGACCGCCGCCGAGACGGCGCAGGCCACCGGGATCGGCCCGGTAGTGTGGGGCAGCGCCGGCGAGCACGCGGACAAGATCTCCATTGCGGATCGCCAGTCCTTCATCTTCCAGGAGGGCCAGAGCGTCTTCCGCTGGGCGACAACGGCCCTGGCCCCGGTCGCGAGGGCGGCGTGTGCGCGGGCGGGGGTTGAGCCCTCGCAGCTCGCCGCGTTCGTGCCGCACCAGGCGAACCTGCGCATCGTGGAGGCGATCGCGCGGCAGCTTCGCGCGCCGGACATGATCGTGGCCGATGACATCGTCGAGGCGGGCAACACCTCGTCCGCGTCGATTCCGCTGGCGCTGGCCAGGATGACCGAGACAGGGCAGGTCGGCTCGGGCGCCCCCGTGCTCGTACTCGGCTTCGGCGCTGGCCTGACCTACGCCGCCCAGGTGATCATCATGCCGTGACCTGCTGCCCGACAGCAGCTAACGCACCGAATATCGATAAGGAGAACGTTCATTATGGCGATGACCGATCAGGAAATTCTCGCGGGCCTCGGCGAGATCATCGACGAGATCGCGGGAGTGCCGGCCGACGAGGTGACCCCTGCCAAGAGCTTCGTCGATGATCTCGACATCGATTCGCTGTCGATGGTCGAGATCGCGGTCGCCGCGCAGGACAAGTTCGGCGTGGAGATCCCCGACGACGAGCTGAAGAACCTCAAGACCGTTCAGGACGTCATCAGCTACGTCCAGCGGTCCGCCGTATCGGCCTGACCGGCCCGCGGCCGCGGCCCGACCGGCCGCGGCTGCCCGGCCACGGCTGCCCGGCCACGGCCCGCGGTCGCGGCCACCCGGCGGCGATTCCGTAGGACTACCAAAGGGAGCGAGAAACAAGTGGCAAGAGACCAGGTCAGCGTCGTGGTGACCGGCCTCGGCGCGACTACTGCACTCGGCGGGGATACAGCTTCGACTTGGTCGGCGATCCTCGCGGGCAAATCAGGTGTGCGGCGGCTGTATGAGGACTGGGTCGTGGACATGCCCGTCCAGATCGCCGCCAGGGCCGCCGTCGACCCGGCGGCGGTGCTCGGCCGCGTGACGGCACGCAAGCTGGACCGCTGCGAGCAGTTCGCCATCGTCGCCGCGCGGGAGGCGTGGCAGGACGCCGGCGCCCCCGACGCGGATCGCGAGCGGCTCGGCGTGGTGTTCTCCAGCGGTGTCGGCGGGATGATCACGACACTGTCCGCATATGACACGCTGAAGGAGAAGGGCTGGCAACGGCTCTCCCCCTACACCGTCCCGATGTTGATGCCGAACGGCTCCGCAGGCTGGATCAGCCTGGAGCTGGGTGCCAGGGCCGGCGCACATGCCCCGGCGAGCGCCTGCTCGTCAGGGGCGGAGGCGATCGCGTACGGCATTGAGATGATCCGCTCCGGACGTGCGGACGTGGTCATGGCCGGCGGGACCGAGGCGCCGATTCACGCCCTGCACGTCGCGGCCTTCGCCGCGATGCGCGCGCTGTCCACCCGCAACGACGAGCCCGAGCGCGCGTCCCGGCCCTTCGACAAGAACAGGGACGGTTTCGTCCTTGGTGAGGGGGCCGCCGCGGTGGTGCTCGAATCGGCGGAGCACGCCGCACGGCGCGGCGCCCGGGTGATCGCGGTGGCGGCCGGCGCCGGTTACTCGGTGGACGCGCATCACATCGCGCAGCCCGATCCCGGTGGCACCGGGGCCGCCCTGGCGATGCGGCGCGCGCTCGCCGACTCCGGGGTGGACCCGGAGCAGGTCGTCCACGTCAACGCGCACGCGACCTCGACGCCTGCCGGTGACGTGCCAGAGGTGCTCGCGATCAAGCGTGAGATCGGCGACGCGGTCATCTCGGGGACCAAGTCGATGACCGGCCACCTGATCGCGGGGGCGGGCGCCCTCGAGGCGGTAGCCACGATTTGCGCGCTGCGCGACAGGGTGGCACCCCCCACCATCAACGTGGACGATCTCGACGACGAGATCGCCGCCGCGGGCATTGACATCGCGACCGAGCCGCGCGATCTCCACCACGGCGGGCCCGGGCCGGCGGCCGCGCTGAACAACTCGTTCGGCTTCGGCGGCCACAACGTAGCGCTCGTCTTCACGGCCCCCTAACTCCTGGGGAACCCAGACTCCCAGCGAGCCAACACCTCAAGTGGACTCGTGTGGCCCCAGAGCCCGACCCCGGGCATTAGCCAGAGGAGACACCTTGACCGTCCTCGACAAAGCCGCCCCCGCGGCGACCGCGCCGGCCGGCTCTGGCCGGGCGGATGCCGCAGAGGCGCCGCGGCTCACCCGCGACCCCCTGGTGCGCCTCGCGGCGCTGTTCGACGAGGGCACGCTCAGGGAGATCACCGCGCGCGACGACTCCGGCGTGCTCGCCGGCACCGGCCGCATCGACGGGGCACGGGCCGTGGCCTTCGCGAGTGATCCGCGGGTGCAGGGCGGCGCTATGGGTTCGGCAGGCTGCGCCGCGATTACCCACGCTTACGACACGGCAGTCGCCGAGGGCGTCCCGGTCATCGGCCTGTGGCATTCTGGCGGCGCCCGGCTGGCAGAGGGAGTGGAGAGCCTGCACGCCGTCGGCACCGTGTTCGCGGCGATGACCAGGGCCTCCGGTGTGGTGCCGCAGATCTCCGTGGTCCTCGGCGCGGCAGCGGGGGGCGCGGCGTACGGCCCGGCGCTCACCGACGTGGTGATCCTTTCCGGCCAGGGCAGGATCTTCGTGACAGGGCCAGACGTGGTGCGCAGCGTCACTGGTGAGGACGTGGACATGGCCCGGCTTGGCGGCCCGGAGCCGCACAGCCGCCGGTCCGGCGTGGTGCACGTGGTGACGGACACCGACGCGCAGGCGCTGGCCCAGGCTCGGCGGCTCACTGCGCTGTTCGGCAACCAGGGCGCGGTGGACCTCGCCAACGCGGGTGACAGTGACCTGTCAGCCCTGCTGCCCGATTCGCCGCGGCGCGCCTACGACGTGCACCCGCTGGTCAACGGGCTGCTCGATGAGCCGGCGCTCGAGCTGCACGCCAAGTGGGCACCCAACCTGGTGACCTGTCTCGGCCGGCTGGCCGGGCGCACCGTGGGGGTGATCGCCAACAATCCGATGCGGCTCGGCGGCTGCCTCGATGCCACCTCGGCGGAGAAGGCCGCCCGGTTCGTGCGGATGTGCGACGCCTTCGGCGTCCCACTCGTGGTGCTCGTCGACGTGCCCGGCTACCTGCCCGGAGTCGGCCAGGAGTGGGACGGGGTCGTGCGCCGCGGCGCCAAGCTGCTGCACGCCTTCGCCGAGGCATCCGTGCCCAGGGTCACGCTGGTCACGCGCAAGGCCTACGGCGGCGCCTACATCGCGATGAACTCGCGCGCCCTTGGCGCGACTCGGGTCTTCGCCTGGCCGACCGCGGAGATCGCCGTGATGGGCGCGATCGCCGCGGTCCGCATCCTGCATCGGCGCCGCCTCGCCGAGGTGCCCGAGGAGCACCGGCACGAGGTGGAGGCCGAACTCGCCGCGCAGCACGAAAAGGTGGCCGGCGGCCTGCAGCGCGCCCGCGACGTTGGCGTGGTCGACGAGGTGGTCGAACCGCTCCAGACCAGGCAGGCACTCGCGAGGGCGATCGCCGACGCGCTGCCCACGCGCGGCGCCCACGGCAACATCCCCCTCTGAGCCGGGCCAGGTCAGCCAGTCGCACGGCGGCCAGGTCAGCCGGTCGCGTGCAGCCAGCGGACCGGCGCGCCCGCACCGGCGTAGCGGAACGGCTCGAGCTCGGCGTCCCACGGTTCACCCAGCAGGCGGGTCAGTTCGCCCTCCAGCGACGCTCCGCCAGCGGTCGCGAGCGCCATCGCCGCACGCAGGCGGTTCTCGGGAATCACGATGTCGCCGTTGCCCCCGGTCACCGCGGTGAATGTGCCAAGGCTGGGCGTGTAGCTGTAGCGGACAGCATCGCAGCCCGGACTGGCTTCCTCGGTCACCTCGAAGCGCAGCCGGTTCCAGCCGGCCAGTGCGGACGTGAGCGCGCCGGCCGAACCCGCACGTCCTTGCCAGCCAAGCTCGGCGCGCATCATGCCGGGCGCCGCTGGCTGGCTGACCCACGGCAAGGTTACGGGTACGCCAAGCACCCCGGCCGCAGCCCACTCAACATGCGGGCACAGCGCTGGGGGCGCCGAATGGACGTATATGACGCCATGTGCAGACACCGGACCTCCTGGCAGCGGACGAGGTTCGTCTTCCCCAACGACCTCTGCCCGGTTCAGGAGACCCGTGCGCCACAATACTTGATCATTACCGGGCAGCCGGGAGCGGGCGCATTCCGACCAGGCATGCCACCGCAGCCGCCCAGCTGTCCACCAATATTGTGCCGCACAACCACCGCCGGGCACCAGAACCTGTGCCGTGTGTCACGCGCCCGGAGTGGAATGATGCGGTCATGACTCGATACGACGCAATGATGGCCGAGACCGTCTTCACCGGGGGACATGGCGGCGACCAGATCGAAGCCTACCTGGCCAGGCCGCTGAGCGAGGGCCCGCGCGGCGGAGTGGTGGTGATCCACCATATGCCCGGTTACGACGAGCCGACGAAGGAGATCACGCGGACGTTCGCCTTCCATGGCTACAACGCGGTCTGCCCGAACCTCTACTCTCGTGAGGCGCCGGGCGCGAGCCCGGACGACGCGGCGGCGGCCGCGCGCGGCGCCGGGGGCGTCCCCGACGACCGCCTCGTCGGGGACATCGACGGCGCCGCGAAATACCTGAGGTCGCTCAGCACGTCGAACGGCAAGGTCGGTGTGATCGGCTACTGCTCGGGCGGCCGGCAGGCGTTTCTGGCCGCGTGCAGCCTGCCGCTGGACGCCGCGGTCGACTGCTACGGCGCCTTCGTCGTCAACAGGCCGCCCGAGGGCTCGCCGCTGAAGATGCAGCCCGTCGTCGGGCTCGCGGAGAACCTGTCCTGCCCGTTGCTCGGGCTGTTCGGCGCCGATGACTCCCACCCTTCACCGGAGGAGACGGGGGAGCTGGAAAAGGTTCTGGCCGCGCACGGCAAGATCTACGATTTCCACACCTACGAAGGCGCCGGCCACGCTTTCTTCGCGGTGAACCGGCCCGCGCACCGGCCGGAGGCCGCGGTCGACGGCTGGCAGCGGATCTGGGACTGGTTCGGCCGCTACCTGTCCGAATAGCAAAGGCGGCGCAGGCCCATGTGCACATACCACACCGAGAAGATTGAGATATCTGGGAGCGGCAAGGGCCCGCAGGGCTGGTTTCGGCTCAGTGACGCCTCCGTCTACTTCGACCATCCAGTGCACGCACCGGCCGACCACACCCTGAACATCGACTTCCTCAACCCCGGTGCGGGCCCGTCCGCGCGCGTCGCGGTGGAGTTGACCGCGGATTCCGCGCGGGCGCTCGCCGAGGCGATCCTGGCCGCGCTCAGGACCGCACCGCCAGGCCTGGCACCGGAGACCGCCCGTCCGCCCAGCCCATGATTGCCGTGGACTGCCCGGCTGGCCCGGCTACCGCCGCGATCGGGGCACACCGGCCAAATCCCGACGTCAGGAAGGTCCGGCGCGAAACCGCTTGGCGGCCCCGGCTGCCTGCTGGATGCCGATGGCGGCGGCCATGCACAACGGCGGGATGATGCAGACGAGGTAGCGGGGATCGAATTCCGCGATCGCGGCGGGCGTCACCAGGAGGCAAACGCCGATCAGCCATGGCAGCAGCGCGGGGCCGCCGAAGCGGCGCCACGCCACGATCAGGCCGCCAAGGCCGGTGAGCATGATCACGCCGAGCAGCGGCCCTGGGACGACGATGTAGCGCTGGTAGGCCCGGACCCAGCCGGCGTAGGGCTGGACTACGTGCAGGCCCGGGCCCACCGGATCGTAACTGGAGAAGGTGCGGACGGCGTAAGGCCGCGGCAGCTTGGGGGACGCCGCGGGGAACATGTAGCCGTTCTGGGCCTCGGCCCATACCCGTTGCGCGATGGTATCTGCGTTAATGCTTGGTGGCAGCAGGAAGGTTTCCCAGAAGGAGCGCCATGCAGCCCGCAGGTAGTCCAGCGGCTGTGCCCTGATCGCCCGCAGCGCGAAGCTGGTGCCGAGGGTGTCGGCGCGCTTACCGAACGGCCCGCCGGGAACGGCGCGGATCGGGCCGCTGAAGATGTAATAAGCGGTCCACGCGCGCTCGCTCACCGGCACGTTCAGGCACAGCCGCCGTTCGGCGGACGGCGGCTCGATCTTGGCGCAGTCGGCGAATGTGGCGACGCTTGCGTACAGGAAGGCCCCGTTACTCAAGGTGATCTGAAACGTGCCATACACATGGTCGAACCACGCGGCATAACCGGCGACCGGGATTGCGAACGCGACGCACATGACGACGATGCTGGCGATGGTCCGCCAGCGGACGAACCTGACAAGGACATAAACCAGGAAAACGATCAGCAACGGGAAGCCCTGGGACCGGGCCAGCGACGCGCCGGCCAGCAGCAGCCCCGTCAGGCCGCAGGCCCACACAGGCGGATCCGGCCACCACATCATCAGTGCGATGGCGATCATGAGCAGGAACGCGAACAGCGTATCGCTGACCAGGAAATGCTCGATCTGGACGGCATAGGCCGACAGCAGCACGGGAACCATCGCGACAGTGGCGCCCCAGCCGGGCAGCCGGGCACGCCTCAGCAACACGTAGCCCATAACACCGAGGCCCAACCCCATCGCGTGCTGCACGCCCACCACAGCCGTCAGGCTGTGCAGCGGCCCGAGCAGCCACAACATGACGGGATAACCGGAAGGGCGGACCAAGCCCGGCGTCAGCCGCACTGAGTCAGCAACATAGCTCGTGCTGTCGGGATATAGCAGCGGCCCGCGGAAACCGAGCATCGCGATGACCCGCAGGAGGATTGCGGCCAGCAGGACGGCGCCAAATAGTGCGTGCCGCCGGGCAAAGCGCGCCGCCCTGCGGCGCGCCGCCTCCACGTCAGGCCGGTCCGACGCCAACGCGATATCACCGCCTGGTTCGATGCCTTGCTGCGTCATAGCAACTGGCGGCACAGGGCTACCGGCCCGGGAGCGATTCACGAATCCGCATAATTCCGCATAATAGCGTGGCTCCGGCAATATCACCGTGACACGGCTGCAACGTGTCAGGGTGGGCAAGAGCCGCACGTCGGTCGCATCGCGCCGGGCCCCACCCCGCACGGCCATGATCAAGGTCTTGCAGCCCGGCGCCGCCGCGCCAGCCCGTACTCACTGGCCTTGTACTTACGGTCCAGGAAACCCCGCAGATCGCGGTGCCGATACCAAATCTCGTATTAAACTGCTGCGCGTGGCACTTGATCCAGATCTGCGTAATATCCCCGCGCCAGGAGCGGCGAGCAGCAACGATGGCCGACCTCGTATCGGCATCCTTGTAGTCGCCTACAACGCGGAGTCGACTCTGCGCGCGACTTTGGACCGTGTCCCGGTGGATTTCCGCGCGCGGATCGCGGAGGTGATCGTGCTCGACGACGCGAGCCGCGATGACACGTTCGCGCACGGGCAAGCCTGGGCGCAGCGGCCGGACACGCCGAGCACTCTGGTGGTGCGCCACACCAAGAACCTCGGCTACGGCGGCAACCAGAAGGCGGCCTGCAAACTGGCGCTGCAGCGCGGGCTCGACATCGTCGTTCTGCTGCATGGGGACGGCCAGTACGCGCCGGAACTGTTGCCGGAGATGGTGGCGCCCATCGAGCGCGGTGAATGCGATGCCGTGCTGGGCTCCCGCATGATGGACAAGGGCGCCGCCCGCCGCGGCGGGATGCCGCTGTACAAGCTGGCGGGCAACCGGATCCTGACCCGGGTCGAGAACGCGCTGCTCGGTGCCGGGCTGACCGAGTTCCATTCCGGCTACCGGGCCTACAGCACCAGCGCGCTGCGGGATATTCCGTTCGAGCACAACACCAACGATTTCGACTTCGACACGCAGATCATCGTCCAGCTTCTCCACGCCGGAAAGCGAATCCTGGAGATTCCGATTCCCACGTATTACGGCGACGAGATCTGTTACGTCAACGGCATGCGCTACGCCAAGGACGTGATCAAGGACGTGCTCGAATACCGCCTGGCGGCCAAGGGTTTCGGCACGTCCGAATGGGTGCCCAGGCCGCAGGACTACGCGTTCAAGGACGGTGATGGGTCCTCGCACGCGGTGATCCTGGAAATGATGGCCGGCCTACCGAAATGCCGCGTCCTCGACCTCGGCTGTTCGGGTGGCCTGTTCGCGGCCCACGCCCGGGCTGCCGGCCACGAGGTGACCGGCGTGGATTGCCTGGAAATCCCGGGCGTGCGGGAACGCACCGACCACTTCGTCAGGGCCAGCCTGGAAGAGGGCATCCCGGCTGAGGTGGGCGATGGTTTCGACGTCATCGTTGCCGCCGACGTGATTGAGCATCTGTCGCGGCCGGGCGCGGTACTGCGCGACATGTGCCGAGTGCTGCGGCCAGGTGGCCAGGTGCTGCTCTCGGTTCCGAACTTCGCGCACTGGTACCCACGGACGAGAGTGGCCATGGGCATGTTCGGCTACGACCGCCGGGGCATCCTTGACGAGACGCACCTGCGCTTCTTTACCCGGGCGACGCTGCGCCGACTGGTCCGCGCCAGCGGATTCGATATCTTGGGGGAGCAGGCCACCGGACTGCCGCTTGGAGCCATCTCCGAAGCGGACGGGCAGAAGCTCCGGATCACCCGCAAGGTTGACAAGGCGCTGGTCCGCCTCCGGCCGACCCTGTTCGGCTATCAGTACATCCTGAGGCTTACCCCGCATGCGGAGGACACGGTGCATGTCGAAGTCGTCTGACACGAGCGACCCGCCCCTTCCAAGCACGCGCACAGGCACGTGGCCCGGTACGCGCCGGTCGCGGCAGCAGGATCACGGCACCGCAGGGCGTTCCAGCCATGAAGCCACCATGTCGGGGAGGCATCATTTGACGATAGCCAGCATGGCACTGCTGCTGTTCGCCGTGGCCACCGCGGCAGTCGGGCAGGTGATGCTCAAGCACGGCATGCAGATCGCGACGGCCCGCGCGCAGGCCGGCCGGTCGCTGGCACTCAGCGCGGCCACCTCGCCATGGGTGCTGCTCGGGCTCGCGGTCTTCGGCATCTCCGCGGTGGCCTGGCTGGCCACGCTGTCGCGGGTACCGCTGAGCATCGCCTACCCGTTCAACGCCCTCGGCTACCTCGGCATCCTGACCGCGAGCGTCCTCGTCCTGCACGAACGGGCGAGCATTTTCACCTGGCTGGGCTCGCTGCTGGTCGTGTCGGGGCTGATCATGGTCGTGCTGTCCCGCCCGTGAGGCGGCACCTGGGCCGTGTCCCTACGGGACACGCCCTACGGCGCGACCGCGCCCGCCGGGCGCTCGGGTGCCACCGCTGCGGCGCCGCCGCGGCGGCGCCGGGCGCTGCGCCCGCGCATCAGTCCGTACCCGGCCGCCATGACCGATACCGCGACCGCGGCCAGCGGCACGTACTCGCCGAGCCGGTCATACAGCGTCCGCGCGGCCGGTGACGGCAGGGCGAGCCGCACGACCACCACGCCGTGCCGCGAGGTGCCGAACCAGGCGAGGTCGCGGCCCCGGGCATCGAACGCGGCGCTCACGCCGGTGAGGGCTGCCTGGACGACTGGCCGGCCGGTCTCCGCGGCCCGCAGGGCGGCGAGGGACGCGTGCTGCGCGGGCGCCCAGCTGTTTTGGAACGTCGACGTCGCCGACTGGTACACGATGAGCTGGCCGCCCCGGTCGGCCGCCACCCGGGACATGTCGGGGAAGGCGGACTCGAAGCAGATCAGCACGCCGATGGGCAGTGGCTGCCCGTCCGTGCCGGTCACGGTGAGCAGATGCTCACCGTTGCCCGGGATGCGGTTCGAGCCCGCCGCTCGGCTGATCTTGGTGAGCCAGCCCAGTTGCTGCCGGAACGGAATGTACTCACCGAACGGCACCAGCCGGCTTTTCTCGTAGCTGCCCTGGATCCCCGCCGCGCTGACGAGGACCGCGACCTTGGAGATGTGCCCGCCGCCGCGCGGCGCGTCCTGGTTGACCAGGATCTCCGCCCCCATCCGCGCCGACAGCGCGCGGATCTGGCCGAGCAGCGGCCGGTCACGGTCCAGGTTGTACGCGACGCTGCTCTCGCCCCACACGACGAGATCGGGCCGCAGCGCCAGCGTGCGGGCAGACAGCAGCGACGAGGTGATCCGCTGGCTCGCGTCGACCCGGATCCGGGGGTTGTGCACGATGCCGGGCTGCACGAGTGCCACGGTCACCTGCCTCACCGGTGGCGCCGGGCTGGCCAGCGCGTAGGCCACGGGTCCTGCGCAGATACAGGCCGCGGCGCAGAGCGCACCGGTCACCCGCGCCGCGGCCGAGGTGGCGGCGACAGCGATGAGCAGGCCGGTGTTCGCCGCCACGAGCGCGGCGCTCACCAGCCACACCCCGCCAACGGCGGCGAGCGCGAGCATCGTGGGGTGGCGCCACTGGGTCGCCCCGAGCAGCGCCCAGGGGCCGCCCAGAGCCTGCCAGGACCGGATCAGCTCGACCACCAGCCACGCGCTTGGCACCACGGCCAGCGCGGCGAGCGCGCGGCCGACCGTGACAGGTGGCCGAAGCAGGCCCCAGGTGGCCAGCCCGACGCCCGCCCACAGCGAGCCGACGACGACGGCGACGAGCAGCAGGGCCGGGCCGATGTTGGGCACCAGCCACCACAGCGTGGCGAGCAGGAAGCCCGCACCGAACCAGCCGCCGCGCACCGCGGCCTCGCGCGCCGACGCTGACCGGTGGATCAGCAGCAGGCCGGGCACCAGGGCGGCCCACGCGAGCGGCTCCAGGTTCGGGACGGGGAACGCCAGGGCCGGAAGCGCTCCCGCGGCGGCCGCGCCGTACCTGGCGGGTTTCGCCATGCTCCGTCCGACCGCCATGACCCGATTGTGCGACAGATCCAGCCGGCCCGCGCGGCCGGCCGGCCCGCCCCGGACCGGCCAGCACGGACCGGCTCGGGAACATGAGGGACACGCGCCCCGCGCGGGTGATGTAGTTGTCAGGTGACCATGAGTGCGCCAGGGGCCCGGCGGCCGCCGGCCGCGGCGGCTTCCACGACCACGCTGACCCGGCGCGACATCGCCGGCCTCGTCTTCACCGCCGAGATGTACGGCGTCCAGCTGGACCAGCTCGCCACGGTGCTTTCTGTGAGCGAGCAGAGCGCTCGCGCGGCCGCCGCACGCTGGCGCGCCCGGGGCTATGCCGACACCGCACGGCTCGGCCCGGGCGGGCCCTGGTGCTGGCTGACCCGGGCCGGCCTTACCGCTTGCGGCCTGCACTACACGTTCGCCCCCCCGGCCCTGTCGCGGCTGGCCCACCTCCGCGCGGTGGTGGCGATCCGGCTTGCCCTCCAGGCATCAGACACATACTTAACGGCTGCCGCACACTGGCGCAGCGAACGGGAGCTGCGCGCCCGCATCGGCAAGGTGGGCGCCAGGGAGCACATCCCCGACGGCGAGGTGGCTTGGCCGGACACCGCTAACGTGCCTTACGCGGGCGAATGCTGGGCGATCGAGGCCGAGCTCACGGCCAAGACCGCCAGCCGCACCGTGTCGATCATGCGAGAGTTACTCACCCGCACCGGCGACTACGGCTGCCCGGCCGCCGAACGGCTGCGGCCCTCGGCGCCGCCCCTGCATGCCCGGGCGCTCTACCTGTGCTCCAGCGCCGCGCGCCCCACGGTGCTGCGCGCCCGCGACGCGCTCGGCCCGGCGCTCGGGGCCCGGATCGAGGTGCGGGGCCTTCCCCCCGGCGCCCACCTGGAGATGCCGCCGTGATCGGCTCCTACCTCACCTGGCTGGCGCTCAGGGCGGCGGGCCGGGCGCTGCGGACGGCGGCCAAGGTGACGGCGGCGGCCGCCGCAGCCGTCGCCGCGGCGCCCGCCACGATCGTCGCGGTCTACGCGTACGTGCTCGCCTGGCTGCTCGGCTGGCCGCCGAGGCGGCTGCGGCGCGCCGCCGCGTGGTGCCTGCCCATGGTGGCCGTGTTTCTCGCGGCCCAGGCCCTTCGCACCCGCCGGTGGGGCGACACCTGGCGTGAGCCGTTCGGGTCATGGCGGCAGATGTGGCGGCTGGCGGCGAGCGGCTCGATCGGCGCCGGCCTGGCCGGCGTGGCGCCCGTCGCGATCCCGGCCGGCCTGCTGATCGGCTGGCTCGCCTGGTCCTACCGGGTCTTCGCGATGGAAACGGGCACCGGCGGGCTCACCGCGAGCTCGCCCATCACCTTCGACCTGCGCCAGTGGCGCCACCAGGTGCGGACGGCGCGGGCCCGGATCGCCGCGCCGGGCGCCGTGCCCCTGCTCGGCCGCCGCGGCGACATCGTGGCCGGCGCGGTGATCCGGGCCGTGCAGCACCCCATGCGGGACGTCGCGCGGGTGCCCTACCAGCGGCTGCGATCCCATCAGGTCGTGATCGGCACGACCGGCACAGGCAAGACGACACTGCTGCTCCGGCTGTGGGCGGGATTCGTCGCGGCGGCATGGCAGCGTTTCGCGGCCGGATCCGGCGGGCGCCCACTGCTCGTCGTCCTGGACTGCAAGGGCGGCGCCGACTCACGGCGGGTGGCCGACCGGGTCCGCCGCGTGCTGCGGGCGGCGGGCGCTCAGGCGACGGCGATCTGGCCGGACGAGGCGAGCCTGTCGCTGTGGCAGTTACCGCCGGACCAGCTCACGACCACACTGCTCGCGCTCATCGAGCAGGGCACGGGCGCGGCCGCCTACTACGCCGACATCATGGAGGCGGTGGTGTCGCTCGCTGTCTTGGCGCCGTGCGGGCCACCGGCCGACTCGGCCGCATTCCTGTCCAGGCTGGACGGCGGCTGGCTCGCGACGGCCCATGCGGCAGACCCCGTGGCACTCGAAGCCGTGCGCTCGTCGGCCAGGCAGATCGCCGACGTGGCGCTGCGGTACCGTGCGCTGTTCAGACGGCTCGGCACCGGGCTCGACGGGCCCGGCAGCTTCGACGACGCCGATGTCTGGTACTGCATCCTCGAAGGGACCGCGGAGACGGCGGTCGCCGAGGCGCAGGCCATGGCGCTGGTGGAACTCCTCGCCTGGCATGCGGCACGGCCGGGCGGACATGCCCGCGGCCACGGCACCGACGGCACCGTCCGCCAGGACACCACCAGCACCGTCCGCCAGGACGCCGAGATCTTGCTGGCGGTGGATGAGTTCAGCGCGGTGTCGCGGCGGGTCTCCATCTGGAAGCTGTATGAACGGGCCCGCTCGCTGGGCCTGGCCGTGCAGGTCTCCGCGCAGTCATGGCAAGGACTGGCGCCCACGGAGGACGACAGATACCGGATCGCGGGCACCGCGGACGGCGGCTTCTGGCTGCTGCGCACCCCCTACCCCGAGCCGGTCTGCGACCTCGCGGGAAGCCGCCGGATGGTGGACACCACCAGGCGCCTGCTCGGCTGGTGGCTGTGGAGAAGCGACGGCTACTCCCGTGCCCATTACACCCGCGTGGTCGACGCGGACATCGTGCGCTCACTCGACGTGGGACAGGCCGCCTACATCTATCGCGGCGGTGTCAGCTACGTTCAGGTCAAGCGGGTGGTGGCCGGACCGCCCGCGCTGCCCGGCCCGGCGCACGTCCTGCCGCGCCCGCCAGCGGCGCCCGCGCAGCCGGGGGCACCGCCGCCCGGCGCGCCCGGCCCGCCGCCCGATGCGGGGCCGCTGCTCGACGAGGTCTTCGGCCCATGACCGCGCCGCAATCGGCTGACCACGGCGGTCACCGGCGCCCGGGCAGCCCGTTCTCAGTGCTTGGCCTCCCGGCGAGCGCGGAGGTGACCGACGAGGATGTGCGGGCGGCCTGGCGGCGCACCGCGGCGGCCACCCACCCGGACCGCCGCGACGGCGGTGATCCGCTGCGTTTCGCCGAGGCGTCCGCGGCGTACACGGCCCTGCGCACCCGCTTCGGCCGGGGTGAGGCGCTCGCCGAGCTGGCCCACGGTGGCCGCGACAGCCACCCCGCGGTCGTCTCGCCGCCGGGCGAGGCGCCGCTTGCCCGCCAGGCCGCGCCCGGCGCACCGCTGGCACGCGCGGGCGCACCCGCGGACCTGCCGCGGCCTGGACCCTGGCCCAGGCTGTGGCCTCGGCCTGGGCCGCCGTATCAAGTGGCCTGGGCCGGGCTGCTCGCCGGGGCGCTGACACGGGTCAGGCGGGGACGTCCGGCCGTGCTAACCGTCCGGGTCCTGATCGTGGCCGCGGTCGGGCTCGGCTCGGCAGCCCTGGTGGGGTCCGCGCCCGCCACCCCGGCGCTCATCACCGGCGCGCTCACCTGGCTGCTGCTGACCGCGCGGCACGATCTCGGCCCCCGTGACCCCCCGTACTGACGCGATGGCCCACCGGGGGGATCCGGGAACCCGATGGGCCATCGCGGGCAGGTCACGCGATCTGCAGGCGCCGTCTCGGCGCCTGACATGCCCGGCGCCCGCGCGCGGGCTCATGACCATGCGCGCCGGTGCCGGGCTCTAGCGCGTGTCCCGCAGATCTTGGGCGGCGCGGACCGGCGCCCAGACCCCGCATCCACCAAGATCTCCGGGACACGCCCCAGCATCGGATGTTCATCTCTAACACATTCTGTTGAACCATGTCCAGACTTGAGCGAACACGTCACAATCGCCACGCGGCTCGTGCGGCGGAACCGGCAGAAGGTGGTTGCGCGGCGGTCGGGCCGCGGACTTGGGTCGTGGCGTCACAAGCCCGGCGCCCGCACCACGGCGCAGCCGCCGCCACGCCCCGCCTGCGACACCTTGCGAAGGCCAGACAGCCTGCAGGCACCGGTATCACGCCACAAGCAACCGATTGCCTGGTTCGTCCGTCAAGGGTTTGTGAGGCCAGGCGCCAGTTCGCTGGCTACACGGCCGGGGCATCAGCTTGCCGATGGCCCGGGATTTTGGCCCTGATCCCGGGGCGATTCCGGGCCAAGATCCGATCGGGGACAAACACCGCCGAAGGGGAAGATCATGAGAATCAACATGCGCATCAGGACCATGGGAATCGCGGTAGCGTGCGCGGCCGTCGCGCTCCCGGTGTCGGCGTTCGCCGTGTCGGCAGTATCGGCGGCGCCCGCGGCGGTCCCCAAGCGCACCGGCACGATCCCGTGGATCGGGATCGGGGCGGACGGCGCGTCCGCAGGCCACCATGCGTACGTGCTTGAGTTCAGCAACACCGGGAAGGGCACCTGCACGATCGCGGGCTCTCCCCGGGTGATCGCGCTCGACGCGCACGGAAAGCAGGTCGGGCACGCCGCAACGCCGGCGCCGGGTGGCAAGACGGTAACGCTCCGGCCGGGCGCGACCGCGCACGCGCAACTGATCGTCACCAACGCAAGCATCGTGTGCGGCACGCACGTGGTCCCGAGCTCGTCACTGCTGGTCACCCCGCCGGGTGGCGCGGGCAATGGCGGCGGTCACGTCGAGTTTTCCGTCGGCGGCATGTGCCGCGGCAAGTCGACCATGTCGGTCAGCACGATCGTGGCCGGCACCGGGATACCCAACTGATCGACCAACTGATCGACCAGGCCGCGCGACGGGGCGCGCGGCCACCCGGTGGCGGTAACATTCACGCGCCGGCCGGGCAACTGGTCAGGTGCTGAGCGTGGGCAGCGGGACAAGCTGTTCGTCATGGGTCAGCGAGCCGTGCATGCCGACGAGCCGCGACTCCAGTGGCTCGGTCTTGGTGGCGATGACCGCCGCGGCGCCGTACGGCGCCGCGACGACATCGCCGATGCGCGCCTCGAACTCGGGCGCGACCGCGCCGAACCAGCCCTGGGCGATCGCCTCCTGCCGCGGCAGCACGCACACCCGGCCGCCGAGCACCGCGCGCCAGGCGGCAAGGACATCGGCGGCGGCCCCGGGCCGCGTGTACACGTGCCGCGCCCGCGGTTCGCCGCCAAGCAGCGCGACACCTTCCCGCAGGGCGGGAACGTTGTCCACGTCGATCTTGTCGTCCGGGCCGACGTCCACCATGCCGTGATCGGCGGTCACATAGAGCACCGAGCCCTCGGGCAGACCCGTCGCCAGTTGCTCCGCGAGCTTGTCCACATGGGCGAGCTCGTAGCGCCATGCGTCCGAATCGATGCCGTACGCGTGCCCAGTCGCGTCAAGATGCCCGTGATAGACCATCGTGAGCCGACGACCGCGGGGACCGGAGCGCAGCGTTTCCTGTGCCCTTGCCGCAAGCTCGCCCAGGCTGTTCGCGCCCCGGTAGTCGACGCCGCGGGCGAAGGCGATGGTCAGGCCACTGCCACGGAAGACCGACGGGCCCACGTAGCTGGCGTGCACACCGTCGGCGGTGGCCCGCTGGAAGATCGTCGGCGCAGGCTGCCAGGCCACCGGGTCGACCTCGGGGTCCCACCGCAGCGCGTTGAGCAGCTTGCCGGCACCTGGCCTCGCCACCTGATAGCCGAGCATGCCATGACCGCCAGGCGGCCTGCCGGTGCCGAGCGAGCCGAGGCTGGTCACCGTCGTCGCCGGGAAGCCTGCCGATATCGGCCCGCCGGTCGCGGCGAGCTCGGAAAGGAACGGCGCCGCGGCCTGGCTTTCACGGAGCAGTTCCCACCCGAGGCCGTCGACGACCAGCAGGCACACCCGCTCGGCCGGGGGCAGGCCGAGCACGTTGGGTTCGCCGGCCACGCGAAGCGAGGCGAGCAGCGAACAGGCCAGGTCGGGAAGGGTGCCACTGCCGTAAGGCGGTGGGTTGAGCGGCATCGGCTCATGCGTCATGCGGGGGCTGTCCTCCGGGTGCCGTCGACCGTTCGGCCCGATCATCGTGTCACTGCCGGGTGCCCGGGGCAAAACGGCCCGCCGGCGAACGGCGAGGACGGCCGCCCCCGCCGTGACCCGTCAGGCGCGAGGCTGCGTCACGCGCTCGGCTGCGTCACGCGCCGAGCCGCGCGGTGGCCGCGGAAAGCGCCTCTGCGAACGCGAGCACCTGGGTGACACCGTCGGCACCGTCAGCGGCCTCGCTGACCCGGAGCGTCAGATCGTCGGTCGTTATCGTCCCCGTGTAACCGTGGTCGGCGTCGCAGTTCTCGTCACCGCAGTGCGCTGGCTCCAGCTCGACGTGCGAAAGCACGTTCCACCCGATCGTCAGCACCACCTCGGTCGGCATCGTCACCGACGGTATGTAGGACGCAGGATCGGGCACCACGCGGGTGATCGCGACGGACTGGATCCGGGAGAACCGAACCGCCTCGGTGCTCGTCTCGGCGCTCGGCGCCTCGTTTTCCTCACCCGGGTGCTCGTCGGTGTGGCTGTAGATCAGCCTGCCCGGCGTGAGCACGAGCACCGTGATGTGGCGGCGCACCTCCATCGCCGGGTCGAAGATAGCGTCGTGGTGTACGACATAGGCCATGACCGGCTCAGAACCGAGCGCGGACGCGACCGCGTCGGTGACCAAGCCGGGATAGTACCCGGTGCGCTCGATCGCCGCACGCAGGTCATCGGCCGTAGCTCGGGTATCCCTCATGCATCCCATCCTGCACCGTCAGGGGTGCTGGTAACACCAGCATGGCCGGGACGACATCACAGCGTTGCCGAGCCGGCCCGGCCCGGCTGCCGCGCAGTCACCGGCCCCGGCGCGGCGTGGCCGGCGCATGCTCTGCTGGCCCGGGGGGGCGACCCCCCGGAACCCCCCGGACTACCGCCAGCCCGGGAGGGCGGCCTAGAACCCCCCGGAATACCGCCAGCCCGGGGGGGCGACCCCCCGGAACCCCCCGGAGTGCCGCCGCGCCGGCTCCAAGCTGGTCGGCCATGATCTGGGACGGCCTCAGGCTGGCGGTCAGCTTGCTGTCGGTGCTTCCTGTGCGGGCCGGCCGATTCGGCGAACCTGACGGCGCGGGCCCGGCGGGCGAAGGCGGTACCAGCCCTGGGGGCGAAGACGCTACCGGCCCTGCGGGCGAAGGCGGTACCAGCCCTGGGGGCGAAGACACTACCGGCCCTGCGGGCGAAGGCTGTGCGGCTGGCATCTGCAGGCGGACGGCCGGGGCTGCGATGGCCTGGGCACCCGCCGTCGGCCTCGTGCTGGGCGCGGCCGGAGCCGCAGTCCTGGCCGGCGCCGACGGCCTGCTGCGCGCCGGGCCGCTGCTCGCGGCCGCGCTCGCCGTCGCGGCGCTCGCGCTGCTGACCAGGGGCCTGCACCTCGACGGCCTCGCCGACCTCGCCGACGGGCTCGGCAGCGGCAAACCAGCGACCTCGGCGCTGGAGATCATGAAGCGTTCTGACATCGGCCCCTTCGGTGTTGTGACGCTCGTGCTCACCCTGCTCGTGCAGGTCGCCGCGCTGGCCCAGGCGCAGGCGCGCGGCGGCGCGGCCGGCCATGGCGCGGTGGCGCTCGTGGCCGCGACGGTCGCGGGCAGGCTCGCCATCACGTGGGCATGCCGGCGCACCGTCCCCGCCGCGCGCCCGCATGGGCTCGGCGCGCTCGTCGCGGGGACGCTGCCGACCGCGGTGCCTGCCGCGCTCACCGCCGTCGTGCTTGGGCTCGCCGCGCTTTGCGGCTGGCTGTTTGCCGCTCCGTCCGGTGGCTGGCTGCTGCCCACCGGGATCGCCGCCGGGCTTGCGGCCTCGCTCGCCCTGACCGCGCACGCCGTGCGCCGGTTCGGCGGAATCACCGGGGATGTCCTCGGTGCGGTTTCCGAGGTGGCCACGACCGTGTGCCTGATCGTGACGGCCGCGTGATCCACTGTCCCGGGGCGGCGGCGTATTGTCGGGTCACCGTCAGCAGGTACTGAAAGTGCTGACGGTGCCAGCCAAGCCAGCAGGACCGATGCGGGGTACGGGTGCCATCTCCAGAATTCGGCGTTTGTGCCCTCGGCCTGCGGCTGCGGTCCGGGCTGGGGGCGCGCGGCGTCCCCGACGCGATCGTGGGCGGCAGCGACACTGCCGGCGCCACACCGGCGCAGCCCACGGTGACGCAGCCCACACCCGCGCAGCACGCAGCGGCGCAGCACGCAGCGCGGCAAGCCAGTGGGAGGGCGTGATGCTGCTGCCACGGGAGATCACGACGCCCGCGCTCGTGGTGGACACCGAACGGCTCGAGCGCAACCTGCACGGCATGGCCGACTCGGCCGCCGCGCGCGGGATAAGGCTGCGGCCGCACGCAAAGACACACAAGACCGCAGAGATCGCCAGGCTGCAGCTCGGCATGGGCGCGGCCGGCCTTACCGTGGCCACGATCAGTGAGGCGGAGAAATTCGCCGCCGCTGGCGTAACCGACCTCTTCATCGCCTACCCGCTGTGGCCCTCACGCCAGCGCCTGGCGCGCCTGGCCGCGCTCACCGAACGGGTCAGCCTGCGCCTTGGCGTCGAGTCGGCCGAGGCGGCGGCGCGGCTCGGGCGCCTGTCGTTGCTCGCGAGCCCACCCGAGATACTCATCGAGATCGACAGCGGCCACCACCGGACCGGGGTGCCGCCGGGCCGGGCCGGCGAAGTGGCGCTCGCGGTCGCGCGGGCGGGCCTTCCGCTTGCAGGCGTCTTCACCTTCCCCGGCCACAGCTACACGCCGGGCGGACGCGAGCGGGCGGCGGCTGAGGAGGCAGCGGCGCTCGCCGCCGCCTCGGCGGCACTGAGCGTGGCGGGCGCGGCAGGCGGGGAGCGCAGCGGCGGGTCGACGCCGACCGCGGCCCTGCCCGCCGACCCGCCGCTGACCGAGCTGAGGCCGGGGGTTTACGTCTTCAACGACGCGCAGCAGGCCGAGCTCGGCGTCTGCGGCGACGACCAGATCGCACTCGCGGCCGCGGCCACCGTGGTGAGCCGGCGCTCCCGCGACCGCTTCGTCCTCGACTCGGGCAGCAAGGTCCTCGGCGCGGACGCGCCGCCCTGGAGCAACGGGTTCGGGCTGCTGCTCGGCTGGCCGGGCGCCCGGATCGTCGCCATCTCCGAGCATCACGCGACGGTCGTGCTGCCGCCCGGGTCAGCGGAGCTGGTGCCTGGCGAGATCGTCGCGGCCATACCCAACCACGTCTGCGCGGCCGTCAACCTTGCCGACGAGCTGCTCGTCATCCGCGACGGTGAAGTGATCGACACCTGGCGGGTGATGGCCCGCGGCGCGAACACCTGAGCAGGCCGGCCGGGCGCCCGCGCCGCTGGTCTGGCGGGCAGGCCCGCAGCCAGCACAATGTCCCGCCCGCGCATCCGGCCCTGGGCACTAACATCGGCATAGTGAGCACGACGATCTCCCAGCCTGCCGCGACAGTGACGGCAGCCCCCGGCTCCCCTGTTTCGCTCGACGCCGACGCCGTCGTGATCGGCGTGATCGAAGGCGAGGACGGCCCGCGCCTCGCGCAGGGCGCCGCGGAGATAGGGGACGCCCTGGGTGGAGAGCTCCTGCGCACGCTCGTAGTTCTCGGCGCGACGGGCAAGGCGGAAGAAGTCACCAAGCTGCCGAGCGGTGGCCGGATTCGCGCCCCGCTTATCACGGCCGTCGGGCTCGGGCAGCAAACCGGCCAGGAAAACTCGTTCCGCGGCCGGGAAGCGGTCAGGCGCGCCGCGGGTGCCGCCGTCCGCGCCCTGATGGCCACCACAGCGAACCACAGGGACAAGTTGCGGATCGGACTCTCGCTGCCCGTCCGTGACAGCGCGGATGCCGCGGATATAGCGCTCGGGGCGCTGCTCGGCCGCTACGAGTTCGGCAGGTACCGGACGCAGCGCCACGCAGCCGCCGCCGAACTGACCGTGCTCTTCGGCGATGACGCGGGCATCGAGCGTGCCCGCGTCATCGCCGAAGCGGTCCAGCTCGCGCGTGACCTGGTCAACACGGCACCCGCGGACCTGACACCGCCCGACCTCGCCGCCGAAGCGCAGCGGGTGGCGCAGGCCTGCGGGCTCGGCGTGGAGGTGCTCGGCGTCGACGAGCTCACCGAACAGGGCTACGGCGGGATCCTTGGTGTCGGCCAGGGTTCGGTCAACCCGCCGCGGCTCGTGCGCCTGGAATATTCGCATCCTGCCGCCGAGCGGACAATTGTGTTCGCGGGCAAGGGGATCACCTTCGACTCCGGCGGCCTTTCGCTCAAACCCGCCGCGTCCATGGAAATCATGAAGTCCGACATGGGCGGGGCCGCGGCCGTGCTCGCCGCGATGCAGGCGATCGCGGCGCTGCGGCCCGCCGCCCGGATCGTCGGTTACCTGCCGCTCGCGGAGAACATGCCGGGCGGCAGGGCACAGCGCCCCTCCGATGTGCTCACCATCTACGGTGGCAAGACGGTGGAGGTGCTCAACACCGACGCGGAAGGACGGCTCGTGCTCGCCGACGTCCTCACCCGCTGCGCGGACGACGAACCGGCGCTGATCGTCGACGTCGCTACCCTGACCGGCTCGCAGCTCATCGCCCTCGGCGACCGCATCAGCGCGGTGATGGCAAACGACGACTCGTTCCGCGAGGCGGTGGTGGACGCCGCGGGCCGGGCCGGCGAGGCGATGTGGCCGATGCCGCTGCCCAGTGAGCTGCGCAAATCGCTTGACTCCTCGGTGGCCGACCTCGCGAACGTGGGCCCGGACAAGAACGCCGGCATGCTGGTGGGCGGGACGTTTCTGCGTGAGTTCGTGCCAAGCGGCGTGCGCTGGGCACACATCGACATCGCGGGTCCCGCGTTCAACGAGGGTGAGGCCTACGGGTACACCCCCAAGGGCGGCACTGGCGCCGCCACCAGGACGCTGATCCAAATTGCCGAGGACGTGGCGGACGGGCTGCTGTGACGGCGACAATTGACCTGGACGGCGCCGGCGCGCCGCAGGCGCGCGGGCGCCGCCCTGCGGCGCGTGGCGGCGTGGGCGGCACCCGGATCGGGTCAGCGGCGGTGGCCGCGCAGCATTACGAATCGCAGCGTTATGGATACTGACAAGGAGCCTTCAGTGGTGAATTCCAACGCCTACGACATCGTCGTCCTAGGCGGCGGCAGCGGCGGCTACGCGTGCGCCTTCCGCGGCGCCGAACTCGGCATGCGCGTCGCCCTCATCGAGAAGGACAAGGTCGGCGGCACCTGCCTGCACCGTGGCTGTATCCCCACCAAGGCGCTGCTGCACGCCGCGGAGATCGCCGATCAGGCGCGGGAGAGCGAGAACTTCGGCATCCGGACCCAGTTCGAGGGCGTGGACATGCCCGGCGTGCACGCCTACAAGGACAGGGTCGTCAGCAGGCTGTGGAAGGGGCTGCAGGGTCTGGTCCGAAGCCACGGCATCGACTTCGTCGAGGGCGAGGGACGGCTGATCTCGCCGACCCAGGTCCGTGTCGCCGACAGCGTCTACGAGGGGACGCACATCGTGCTCGCGACAGGTTCGCAGGCAAAGACCCTGCCAGGCATTGAGCTCGACGGCCAGCGCGTGATCACCAGCGACGAGGCGCTCACGCTCGGCCGGGTGCCACGGTCGGTGGTCATTTTGGGCGGCGGCGTCATCGGCGTGGAGTTCGCGAGCGTGTGGCGGTCCTTCGGCGCCGAGGTGACGATCGTCGAGATGCTGCCCCATCTCGTGCCGGCCGAGGAGGAGTCGAGCTCGAACCTGCTCGAGCGGGCCTTCCGGCGGCGCGGCATCGCCTACGAGCTCGGCACGAGGTTCGAGAGCGTCAAGCCCTCGGGCGACGGGGTCGCGGTCTCGCTCAACGACGGCAAGACGCTCGAAGCCGAACTGCTGCTCGTCGCCGTGGGCCGTGGGCCCGTCTCGGCTTCGCTGGGGTACGAGGAGGCCGGCCTGGAACTGGAGCGCGGCTTCGTCAAGGTCGATCCGCTCTGCCGCACGAACATCCCGACGATCTCCGCGGTGGGCGATCTCATCGACACCCCGCAGCTGGCGCACGTGGGCTTCGCCGAAGGGTTCTTGGTTGCCGAGCGGCTCGGTGGCCTCAATCCCGCCCAAATCGACTATGACGGCGTACCGCGCGTCACCTACAGCGAGCCGGAGGTCGCGTCGGTGGGCATCACCTCTGCCATGGCGGCCGAGCGCGGCATCGAGGTCGAAGAATTCACCTACGATCTGGCCGGCAACGGCAGGAGCCAGATCCTGCAGACGCGTGGCGCGGCCAAGGTCCTCGCGACCGCGGGCGGCGGCCCCGTGGTCGGCGTGCACTTCGTTGGCAGCCGCGTCGGCGAACTGATCGCCGAGGGCCAGCTCATCTACAACTGGGAGGCGCTGCCAAGCGACGTCGCCCAGCTCATCCATCCGCATCCCACCCAGTCCGAGGCACTTGGCGAGGCGCTCCTGGCTCTCGCGGGCAAGCCGCTGCACGTGCATGGTTAGGGCCGCCACGCATCGGCCCGGCGCCCGCCGGGCCAGACTAAAGGATCAGGCTGCACAGCGCGCGTGCGCGCAGTACGAAGCAGCACGACTAAGAGCCGTTTGTCAAAGGAGTCGTTGAAAGCCATGTCGGTCTCGGTAAGAATGCCCCAGCTAGGCGAGAGCGTCACGGAGGGCACCGTCACGCGCTGGCTGAAGAAGGAGGGCGACCTCGTCAACGCCGACGAGCCGTTGCTCGAGGTATCGACCGACAAGGTGGACACCGAGATTCCATCCCCCGCCTCGGGGGTACTGCGGGGAATCGTCGTCGCCGAGGAGGAGACGGTCGAGGTCGGCGCAGAGCTCGCGGTGATCGAGGAGGAAGGCGCGCAGTCCCCAGCGGCACAGCCGTCCGGCGCACAACCGTCCGGCGCACAACCGTCCGGCGCACAACCGGCCAGTGAGCGGTACGCTGCCCGGCAGCCTGCTGACGGGCAGCCTCAGCCAGCGCGCTACCCCCCGCCGGGCGCAGCGCCCGCCCCGCAAACGCCATTCGCGCAGGCGCCCGGGCAGGCACCCCCCGCACAGGCACCGGCTGAGCAGGCACCGCCGCAGCGGGCACAGCCCGCTCCGGCCTCCTTCGCGCAAACGCAACCCGCGCGGCAGACGGCGCGGCACGCACAGGCGCAGGTTGCCGAGCCCGCGGGCGAGTCCGCAGGCAGCGGGGCTGGGGCGCCGCCGGGGGCCGCACCGGCGCAGACACCGCCCGCCGGGCGCCCGGAGCCGGCGGGACAGGCGCGGCGGGGCACGCAGCAGTTCGCACCCCTCACGCCGCTGCCGGGAGCCGGCGAGAGCCCCTACATCACTCCGCTGGTGCGAAAGCTCGCCTCCGAGCATGGAGTCGATCTCGGGTCGGTGCAGGGCACGGGGGTAGGTGGGCGGATCCGTAAGCAGGACGTGCTCGAGGCGTCCCGCGCGATGCGCGCACAGCAGGCGGCAGCGCCATCCCCGGTGCCGCAGCCCCCGGCCACGCCGGCCCCGGCCACGCCGGCCCCGGCCACGCCGGCCCCCGCCGCACAGGCCCCCGCCGCACAGGCCCCCGCCGCACCGGCAGCCACCGCGCAGCCCGGCGCATCCGCGCCCGCGGTCACGACCCCGGGCGAGCCCGCGGGCGCACCGGCGACCCGCCCCGCGGTCGAGCCTTCACCGCTGCGCGGCACCACCGAACGGATGTCGCGGCTGCGCCAGGTGATAGCTCAGCGGATGGTGGACTCGCTGCACACCTCGGCGCAGCTCACGACGGTGATCGAGGCAGACGTGACGAAGATCGCCCGCCTGCGCCAGCGAGCCAAGCCCGATTTCGAAAAGCGCCAAGGCGTCCGGCTGTCCTTCCTCCCGTTCTTCGCGCTCGCCACGCTCGAGGCGCTCAAGATGCACCCCAAGCTCAACGCGGTCATCGACACGGAAAAGAGCGAGGTCACCTATTACGACGTGGAACACCTCGGGATCGCGGTCGACACCGAGCGCGGCCTGCTCGTGCCCGTCATCCGCAACGCCGGCGACCTCAACATCGGCGGGCTTTCCCGCAAGATCGACGACCTCGCCAGGCGGACCAGGTCGGGCCAGGTCAGCCCGGACGAGCTGAGCGGTGGCACATTCACCCTCACCAACACCGGCAGCCGGGGCGCGATATTCGACACCCCGATCATCAACCAGCCTCAGGTGGCCATCCTCGGCACCGGGGCGGTGGTGAAGCGTCCGGTCGCGCTGGACGACACCGAACTCGGCGAAGTGATCGCCGTGCGGTCCATGGTCTACCTTGCCCTCACCTACGATCACCGGCTGGTGGACGGTGCCGACGCGGCCCGGTTCCTCGGGTCGGTGAAGACCAGGCTGGAAGAAGGCGCATTCGAGGCCGAGCTCGGGCTCTGAACCCATCCCGGCCAGACGGAGGCGGATGGGGCCGCACGGTGAAAATCGCGATCACAGGCTCGTCCGGGCTTATCGGCTCAGCCCTGACGAGCCACCTGCGGGAGGGCGGGCACGAGGTGGTCCGCCTGGTCCGGCGGCCGCCGGGCGCCGCGGACGAGGTTCGGTGGAATCCGCGTGGTCCCGCCGGCCGCGCCGGCGCGGCAGCCGGGCAGGCGGCGGCGCCCCCACCAGGATTCGACGGCGTCGATGCCGTGGTGAACCTCGCCGGGGCACCGATCGCCAGCGGCCGCTGGACGGCGGCCAGGAAGCGGGAGATTCGCGCGAGCCGGGTCGAGGGCACCTCGGCGCTCACCACGATGCTCGCGGGCCTGCGCGACCGCCCGTCCGTGCTGCTTTCCGGCTCGGCCATCGGCTGGTATGGCGACACGGGTGGCCACGAGGTGACCGAGTCCGCACCGGCGGGCAGCGGGTTCCTCCCCGGAGTCGTTCGGGATTGGGAGGCGGCAACCGCCCCGGCGCGCGACGCCGGAATACGGGTCGTGCACCTGCGCACCGGCCTCGTCCTTTCGCGCAGCGGCGGGGTGCTCGGCAAGCTGGTGCCGCTGTTCCGGCTGGGGCTCGGCGGCAGGCTCGGGCCGGGCACGCAGTACATGAGCTGGATCTCGATCACCGATGTGGCGGAGGCGGTCAGCTTTCTGCTCGACCGGCCGGACATCGCCGGCCCGGTCAACCTCACCGCGCCGCATCCGGTGACGAACGCCGAGCTCACCTCGGCGCTCGCCTCGGCGCTCGGCCGCCCCGCGGTGGCGCGCTTCCCCACCGTGGCACTGAACATCGCGCTCGGTGAGGCCGCCGTGGAGCTGCTGAAAAGCGCCCGGATCCTGCCCGGCCGGCTGGCCGGCGCCGGTTACCAGTTCAGGCACGCCACCATCGGCAGCGCTCTGGCCAGCGAACTGCGGTGAGATCGGGCACGTCTTACCCGCGCTCCACCGCGGTACCGAGCAGCCCGAGCGGCGGCGCCCCAAGCTCGAGCATGGCGCGGTGGAAACGGGCCAGGCTGAAGCCACTCCCCCACGCCTCGCGCGCCCGGTCCCGGAGCTGCATGATCCAGAGCTTGCCCCAGGTGTACCTGCCGTAGGTCGGGTCGTAACCGGCCCGCTGCGCCTCGGCGAGTGCGGCGCGCCCGGCGAGCTGGGTGTCGTTCTCGAAGCGCCGTGCTGCCTCGGCGATGCTCATTCCCGCCGTGTGCACTCCGATTGCGCAGGCGAGCCGGGTGACCCTGACGAGCGCCTCCAGCCATATCCCGATCGCGAACCGCGGGTCCTCGCGGCAGAAACCTTCCTCGACGCAGACCTCCTCCGCGTAATGCGCCCAGCCCTCGACGAACGCCGGTGAGTGCAGGACACGCCGGACCGGGCTGCGCACACGGCGGATGGCACGGCTGTGTGAGAAGTGGCCGGGCGCCACCTCGTGCACGGTGATCGCGGGCAGCGTCGTCGCGCTGAAGAGCGCGAGCCAGTCCTCGATCTGCCGCGCGGGCCAGGATGGATCGGGCGGGGTGATGTGATACCACGACGGGCACTCGGGTTCGCCCGGCGCGGTCGCCGCCATCATCGCGGTGCCCCAGCGGCGGGCCGCGGGCGCGTACCCGACCAGGCATTCACCGTCGTGATACGGCGCAAGATCGTGTTCGCGGGTGAACTCGATCGCCCGCTCGGTCCAGTGCCGCGCCGCACCGAGCAGGCCGTCGGTGCCCGGATGGTCGCGGACCAGATCCCGTGCCAGCTCAAGCGGTGCCCGGGACGGATCGATCTCGGCGCAGCTTTCTGCGAGGAGGGAACGCAGCCTGTCACGCTCGGCGTCGGCCTGGGTGGCGAGCCGCCCGAGGTCCACGTCGGCTGCCTCGCCGCTGCCCATGAGCCCGGCCAGTGCGCTGCCGAGCGCGGTCGGCGCGGCGGAGTGCCGCGACGCGTGTTCCAGATGCCCGGCGAGCCGCGTCTGGGCCGCGACGGCGCGAGCGCGCACCGCCTCGCCGGCGTCGGCGGGAATACCCTCCGCCAGGGCGTGCGCGGCGGGCAACAGCGCGGTAGCCACTTCGGCGCTGACCCGGTCAAGTGCGGCCACGGCCGCGTCGGCCGCATCCGGCCAGCCGCGCAGTTGCGCCATCCGGGCGGCGCTGCGCTGCGCCGCCGGGGCGTACTCGCGGTCGTAGCACGCGAGGTCCATCGCGCTCAGATGGACGAGCGGGTTGCTGCGGTGCAGCTTGAGATCGCCCAGGCTCACCCGTATCGCCCGCGCCGCGGCGGTGATGTGCGCCTCGTCGTGGGGGTCGGGCTCGGGCGCGCCCGCGGCGCCGGCCGCGGCGAGCCCGGCCAGGCCGCGCCGGACCCCGTCAGGAGACAGATCCTGGATCTGGCCGTCGTACTCGTGGCGGCCGGCTTGCTCCCGCACCGTCGCGACATCGAGATCGCAGACGGCGCGCAGTCGGGGCGTCAGGTCATCCATGGTGAGGAAACCATAGTCGAGGACTTTAAGTGCGGCCTCGCCGTCCCGGCCGGACTTCGGCTGACGGCGGCCGCCCGCTCGCGGGCGGCTAGGCTGATCGGGTGAGAACGGGATCGGACCTCGTGTTCGCGCAACTGGGCTCAAGCGGCGTGCGGATACCGTACCTGGAGGGCTGGGACCTGCAGCGGCGGCTGCACGAGCGGCGCTGCGGCGACGAGATCCCGGACGGCTGCCTGCTGCTGGAGCATGAACCCGTCTATACCGCGGGCAGGCGCACCGACGCCCTGGACCGGCCGGCCGGCGACCCGGGAGCGCCGGTCATCGACGTCGACCGGGGCGGGAAGATCACCTGGCATGGCCCCGGCCAGCTCGTCGGATATCCGATCATCAAACTGCCCGACCCAGTCGACGTGGTCGCCTATGTCAGGCTCATCGAAGCGGCCCTGATCCGGGTCTGCGCGGACTTTGGGGTGGCCGGCGGGCGGGTCGAGGGACGCAGCGGCGTCTGGGTGCGCGGGCATGGCGGGCAGGCCGGGCCGGACGCGAAGGTGGCGGCGATCGGCATCAGGGTCGCGCGGGGCGTTACCACGCATGGCTTCGCGCTCAACTGCGACTGCGACCTGTCCTGGTACGACCGCATCGTGCCCTGCGGGATCCGGGACGCCCAGGTGACGACCCTGTCCCTGCAAGCGCGGCGCCCGGTGACCGTCGCCGACGTGATCCCGGCCGTGCAGCAGCACCTGGCGGACGCGCTCGGCGCCGCCTCCTGGCGCGCGACACGGGGCGCGGACGGCCTGCTCGCGACGGCGACCGCGCCGCCGCGACCCGCACCACAGCCCGCGCCCGCACGCTAGCCGTGCCGGCCCGGCGGCCGGCCCCGGGAACGCCCCGATGCGCCCTGCCCGGCCGCCACGCCGCGCAGCCGGTATGTATCACGCACACTCTGACCTGCCGATCCCTTGATCGGAGAGTCCTACTTGGGAGCCTACCGCGCAAGTTTCGCCTACATGCACGGCTATGCACGGTGACGCACACCCACTCATGCGAAACGGACTGGCTCGGGACACCGGATCCGTCCGACGCCGAATGGTTCGACCCGTTCGCGGACGGCCCGCTGCCGCCGCGTGAGGTCATCGAGCAGGTTCGCCACGATCTTGGCATCGGCGGGCGGTGGCAACGGCCGCACCGCGATCTGCCCGACGTGTCCGGCCTCCGCGAGAGATGGAGCTGTGATCATGGCGAAGGGCACCAAGACCAAGACCGCTGGCGATGCGGCACCGCCGCAGCAGCTCCGGTCGCGCTACTACTAGCCCACCGTGAACTGGGTGGCTGGCCGGGGTGAGCATGACCAGCCGGTGGCTGTAAACGAGGCGGCTAGCTTGCCCGCCGCGCCCGCCGCCGCGCCCGTGCCCGCGCCTGGACAGCATGACTGGCGGATGGCCCCCGGCGTGGGCATGGTGCCCGCCGAGCGGCGCATGCGCGACGAGGAATCCGTGGCCACGGCCGAGCCTGACCACGCCGTGGCCGGGGTTCCGGGGCTGTCCGGCAGCACCACGAGCAACTGAACGGAGACAGGAATGGCCCTCGCGAACTACGTGGTCACGGCCGACGTGCAGGCTGCCTGGCCCGCCACCTGGTCGAAGGTCGTCAACCAGGCCGCCAACTCGCCGGTCGCCACCCCCGCCGTGCCCGCGTCCACCACGGCGCAGTACAACAACGCCGGCCAGTCCGTCGTCGTCACGGTGACCGGTGGCACGGTGACCGTGATCTCCGTCAGCGGCGTGGTGACCGGCCTGACCACGGGCGCGGTGATCGTCCCAGCTGGCGGGTCGATCGCCATCACCTACTCGGTCGCGCTCACCTGGGCCTGGGCCGCGCTGCCAGCCGCATCCGGCGGGGCCGGTGAGTCCGTCCAGGTGGCTGCCGCCGCGCTGCCCGGAGGGCAGGCGGGTACCCTCCCGCAGATGCTGTGGCGCAAGGGCATGATCATCCAGCTGGACACCGCGACCCCGAACGGGGCCGCGCTCCAGGCCGCGATCGGGGCGGGCAACCTGCGCGCCTGGGTGGCCACCGACCTGGTTGGCCACGACGGGATCTCCAACTGACCATGAGCGCCTACCCGCGCATCCTGCTTGCCGATATCACCGTGAACTGGCCGACCGCCTCGATGCCTACGCGGCTGCCGAAGGGCACGATGATCGACGTGGTACCGGGCAGCGCGCTCGAAGCGGCTATCGGCGCGGGCAATCTGGCCCCGGCCGTGGTGAACAGGGACTACATCGGACACGGCGCGCTCGGTAACTTGGCACAATAGAGCCCGCCGCTCGCGGGAGCGGCGGACGAGTCTGCGGACACGCGCGTGTCTGTGTCAGTCGGTTAGTGGGCTGATTTCTTCCCGGATCGTTGTGAGGGCTTGCACGACCACAGCGCGCAGGTGGTCCCATGCCGCTGCCCAGTCGCTTCCATATTGGGTGAGCCCTAGGGCGGTTTTTGCGCGCTCGGCGTCGGCGTCGGCACCGTGGTGCTGTTGGCCTGCACGGACGGCGAAGACCCACCGCAGCGTGTCCACCGCAGCGTGGGCGCGCCCGGCTGCGTCTTGTCCGAGTAGCTCGCTCAACCGAGTTTTCATGTTGTTGAGGCTGCCGCCTTGGGTGGGGAAGTTGAAGGACTTCAGCAGGTCGGCGAGGGCGCTGCAGCGCGACTCGAAATCTTCAACACTGGCGGCGGGTTGGGTGAGTTTCGCGGGGACGGCGGCGCGTGGGACACGGAAGAGGTGCTTGTCGCCTGTGGCGAGGCGCCATGCGAGGTCGAGGTGGTCGAATGCGTCGGGCAGTGCCATAGGCGGCAGGGGTGCGGGGTGGGCTGGCCACTGCGGAATGGCGACGAGGTGCTCAAGTGCGGCGAGGTAGTCCTCGGGTGACCGGACGGCAGCGTATGGCGCCAGCCGCGCGTCCGTGAGGTCCCAGGTCCACTCCCTCCCCTCTTGGCCGCGCTGATATACGCCGTGCCATGTCGCGGGCTCCGCATGCAGCGCGTCGAAGAGCTGCTCGGAGCGGACGCTGGTGCCCTGCTGCGAGTTGATCGCCTGCGTCAATTCCTGACCATCAAGTTTCAGTTCAACGGCCTTTGTTGGCTGGGCCTTCATGTCCTGCTGGGCGAGGAACGCTCCGGGGAGCGCGGCGAGGAAGGCACGGATAAGTTGCTGGATGGGATGTGCGGCGGGGCCGACGGTGTTGATCATTCCGTGGACGCTCAGCGGCACCGGATCGTTGATCTTCGGTATCTGCCTGCCGTGGCCGAGCCGGACGGGCCGGTAGTTGTATTGCCAGGTCGGCATGCCGAGCAGGATCTCTTCGGCGTCGAGGTGCTGATCCCACAGCTGCTGGCTGACCCACTGCCAGCATGGCCAGCGGCCATGTGCAGCCTCGTAACCGGTGGCGACTGTGCGCAAGAAGCGGAGCGTTGGCTCAGATGGCCGATCGAGCAGGCTGGGCATTTCTCTTAGCTCTCCTGGTTCCCGAGCAGCCGCACCAGCTCGGCGACGTCAGTCCTGCCAGCCCGGCCTGTCTCCAGCCAGTCCAGGAACTGGCCGATGTGAGATTTGTCGGCGTCAACTGTCAGAGCCCCGACCCTGCCGCACCGGTACTCCAGGTATGCGTCAAGCTCTTGGCGCAGCTCAGCGACCGACAGCCGCGCCGGGTACTCATGCTTCATTGATCCGTTGTCTCCTTGATCGCCCGCATCGCGGAGGCCAGCATGGCGGGCCGCCATTGCCTAGCGGCGGTGCCGTAGGTCGCCGAAGGCATCGGGAGGCCGAGGAGCCTCCCCGCTTGGCTACTGAGGATCGGCTGGGGTAGTCAGCCCGTCAGCGTTCCGATCATCGATCTCGTCTCCTGCTGGCTTCTCCGGTGCTGCGGGGATGCCGACAAGTCGCTCGATGCGGTTGAGCACTTCCGGGTCGAGCTTCGTGTCTTTCCCGGCGTTGCTGATGAGCAGCTCGAAGTAGGCGAGCTTCGCCTCTTCCATCGATTGTGGCTTTAGCTTGATCCCGCCCGTGTTCACGGACCCGGTGCCCGTCTGGCTCCCCTTCGCGTTGCGGCTGGCGCGGCGCGGCGATGAGTTGCCGCGCGGTGCCTTGGGTGCCTTCCAAAGCGTGCTCATTTTCAGGTCCGCATAGGCAGCGGCCCCCAGGAAGAACCGGATGGCCTTGACTCGTGACTGGCCGGTCAGCGAGGGGAACGCCACAGCGAACGCCTCCGACAGCTCTCCTTGCGTCGAGTTGGTTTCCCCAAGCGGAACTATCGTCGGGTAGTAGGTCCGGAGCAGATCCGCGATCATTTTTGTGCGCACGTCTGCTTCCGCGAACATGTTCACGGCCTCGGTAGGCCGCGCCTCGTCGTTGATCAGGCCGAACGTCTTGTACGCGGCGATGAGGTAGGTCTGCACAGTCCCCGACTGCGAGTCGAGGTAACTCCTGTCTACCCGGTTCGGCGGATCTGCCGCCATCCTCTCCAGAGTGCTTAGGAACGTCGCCCATGAGATGTTGTACGGAGGCATGAACGCCCTAGGTTCTGTGTCCATGGTTAGTCCACGAGACATGCGGGACCGGACTGGTCCCGGCGTTGAGTCAGAGCGTAGGCCCAAACGGTAAGCCGCGTCAAACTAGTGCCTGGCCTGAAGCTAATGCTGCTGAGATTGTCTGACTGGGCGTGTGGCGGACTATCGTTCGGCTCTCTACCGTGGCTTCCATGGGTATCACGCCAGGTGAGCGCGTTCTTGCTCTCAATGCTCGCGGAGAACGTGGGGAGCGCGTAGCTCTCACGGGAGTCGTGCAGGGCCGAGACTTCCCCGTCGTCTGGATCTGCCGACCCGAGGAGTGGGAGGCCGCACGAGCCGAGGAGCGTGAGCCTGAGGGCGTGCCCTGGCCAGCCGAGGATGTGTCGTCCCTGACGGAGGCAGCTGTCGAGCGGCAAGCGTAATGAAGGCCGCGACAAGCCTGCAAGCTCTTTCGAACCTGTGACGCTTGCATGGCGCTGACAAGCTGTTAGAGTCCAGCACGTATTGTTGAAAGAGGTCGGGCGGACGGGATTCGAACCCGCATGTTGGCCCTTCCGAGAGGTTGCCTCTATCCATTGAGGTACCGCCCGACCGGGGGTTCAGTCACAGCCGTTCACGCCGTGGCTGAGCCTTGCCGTCAGTATTATCACATCCGGCGGCCACGCCGCACTCCTACGCCGCAGTACGCCGCGCGGTGACGTGGGTCGGCCTATAATTCAGATTCGCCCGCGCCGGAAGCTTGACGAATACCAAGCCCAAAGCTAGCGCCCGCCGGTCACGCCTAACCCTGCAATCTGGCTAAGGCCAGGCGCGGCAGCCGCGGGAGCTAGGGCTCGGACCACGGCTGCCGCGCGTTCTCTTGGAACCGCGCGGCCGGGCGTCGAACGCGGAAGCACCCGGCCGCACGGCGTCTCAGGTGCGCTGCCCCTGCCCCCAGCGCCCGGTGGCGATCGACAGCGCGTCGTCTATCTGCCCGGCGGCTTCCTCG
>Ga0137377_10000077_pt1 | contig 43128 bp, 34 predicted proteins | sample SagtaG_22_FD_104815 | JGI IMG/M metagenome (GOLD analysis project Ga0137377, IMG submission 104815) | Vadose zone soil microbial communities from Sagehorn Ranch, Mendocino, California, USA - Sage2_L_40_16 metaG | ecosystem: Environmental > Terrestrial > Soil > Vadose zone | place: USA... | reverse complement strand
GGCACAGCTATACGAGAAGACAGGAGCGTTCGAGTCGCCTATTCGCGTGGGCTAGATTCGACTGGTAATTGGTTATATCTCTCGGTCGGGGATGTCTTGGTAGACGGCGATGATTGGTCAAAGACAGTTTGGCTATTCTGTAGGTCAAACCAATCACTGAGTAAGACTTAGTCGCCGTACAGGATAAAGTTAGCGGAAACGGGTTATTCAAAGATAGTCTACTGTTTCTGACTCTCAATCTACTTGACCTCAAATACCCACTCATCGCCGACGGCCACAAACTTTACTGATCTCTTCAGCTAAGTTTTAGCTAAGCATAGTGCCTGGGCAGATGAGAACTGTCCCGGAGGACTTTGTGAAGCTCATGAATGTGATTTCTAGAGAATTGGAGTTAGAATGGGATCGCATTAAATCAGAAACGTTGGACGCAATCTAAGGGTGGATCGACCAGCGGTATGTCCAGAAATCGGCGGACTTTGTGAGATCTCTCAGATGATCGTCAAATTGTCGCAAATCAAAGAGACGTCTCGTCAATAGCAAGCCCAATTTTTACCTAGGGTAATGGAGCGTCTTTCTCCACCATTGGCGGACACTGTCGAAAGGTGATGCCCTCATGTTATCGTCTCATAAGTTACAACGGTGAAAAACGCTAAATTGAGACCGGACGAGAGGGAGGCCGATCCGGTGCCATGTAAATTATGCAATATGTATGGGTTGAAGACTTAGCTGACTTAAAGGACCTAGACGTTTACGGGAATTTTCTCAGAGCCTTTGGACTGAGGATTGAAGCAACCTTATCGGACATGGCTCGAATACTCAAGGATCTTGGAACCCTCAACGTCGCGCTATTCAACCTATACATCACATATGTTCTAGCGAAGGCTGGCTATTCTTACAAACCATTGGTGTTGGATGAAGACCTTAGATTGGAGACGGTAAATTTTGGTCCGGAGGATTGGGTCAAGAATTGGGCTTTGTTCTCAAAGGACCCGGCGGAATCCTGGAGCTCTGCTTTCAGGAATGCGAAAAATGAGAACCTGACGATCGTCTGTTTGAACTTGAAGTTGCAAGGGCAGGCGGACTCACCGCGAATGCGAGCTCCTATGAATGTCTGGTTCGGGATTTCCGAGGCAAACACCGGGCAACTAGCAAAGGATCACAAAGAGGGGCGAGCGGATTTCGTGGTCGTTCATCCAGCTATATGCCGAGTGGCGAAAGACGCTTTCCGTGAGACAAAGTTGGAGATGCAGAAGCTGTGCACCAAGGATGTTTTTCTTTCTGCGGGGGAGTTTAGGTCCCAAATGCTTCAGTCGCAGGACCTAAGTGAAGTTGAGGAAGGATGGACTCGGCTGCTCCACGAATTAGAGTCGGAGTTTGTCAAGGCTTGGCCACTTTTGGCATTCTCAGAAAACCGTGAACTCCTACGGAGAGCGGAGGAAGAACTTCAACAGGCATCGAGAGAGTTCGAAGTCGCTAACGACACGAACGCAAACGGAACGAATTGCGTCAGAGATGCGGGATATGCTTGCGAAAGCCTCCTTGCAGTCATCTATCAGAGTCATCGTGGAAGCGTTTCCGGTTCGGGAAAAAAACTAACATTTGATGATTACCTCAGTGCGATGAGCCGAGAAATTGAGGAAGACTTTGGAAAGCATACTCTCGAAGATCTACATTATGTTCGGGACATGCGAAATCAGCATGTCCATCCTGGAGCACCCAGGGCAACTCGGGAAGATGCGTTTCGAGTATATCGAAGGGCTCAGATGTTCTTTGACCATTTCAAACTCAATGAGTCGGCTGAACGCAATCGACCAATGACTCGAAGCGTGCCCAACGAAGTGACGTCCACAGTGGAAAAGCAGCGACCACGTTGACCCAGTTTCGGTTCACCTGCGTGCTGCCCGTTTCTTTGCTCGGGCACGAGTCGAATCTCTCGAAAGAAGATAATCTACCCTTTGTTTGATATCGGAAAGTACCCTCTTTCTACTCTTGCTCCGAGAGACTCGAACAGGTTTCCTCGTCATTTCGAGAAGCGTCTCTGAAGCCTCCACGAGGGTTTTCGAATATCGATCTATCTTGGATTGCTTGGCTTTGATCGTATCAAATGCGCGCTCGAAGCCATCCGATAGAAGTCGACCGTAGGCTTTCTTGTCGGCAATGATTGCTCCGAGATCCCGAACTTGACTCCCCACCGAAAGTCGGGGTTTCTCTCCCGATATCAGTTCCATAAACTGTGCCAGGTTCTTTCCGTCTTTCGCCCATAGCTTCAAAGATGGTCTTCGGAAAAGTTCGTAAAAATAAGAGAATTTGTGCATCCACTTCCCTTCATCATCGGGGTAAATGTTTCCGTATTCCAACGTGGCTTTGAAAGCCTCAAACATAACTTCGATTCTTTGCGAACTCAGGCTTAATGCGCTGGCCACTTCTCTTCTCGGTAGGTTATGCTTGTTCACCATATCGAAAATCTGTTCGGCCTGACTAAGAGGAGTCCATTCTTTCTTCCCGCTCACATGAACGCGCGCGATTAGAAGGTCTAGATCCTTGGGGTCTGTATTAGGAGGGAGCATCAGACATTGAACCGTTTCGAACCGTTCTTCGGAAAAATCTGTGAGCTCGCCGTTCTTCGCCTGATCGTCCAAACGACGCAAGCAAACGATCCTTCGATTGCCCTCGACTACAATGAGCTCCGCGTCGACGATTGGTTTCTCACTCAACCCTCCCGAATATTTGATCTCGTTGTACAGACTCTTGGTTCCTTCCTCCCGCCACAGCCAATCTTCAATCTCCATCTGATCAGAACTCGGAGTCCTGTGTCTGATCCGTGGATTGCTGGGGTTTAGTTGTAGTCGGTCGAGAGGTACCTTTACAAGCCTGCAGGGTATGGTTCGGCCCTGTGTGATCTGAAGTTCTACGATCGGAGATTTTTCCCAGATATCGGTCTCATTTAGGAGAAAGCTGTGTTGGTCCTCTCTACGTAACTTGTCAGGAAAGAACATGTATGATTTTTTCCAGCACCATTCACAAGCGTAGCGGTATGGCCCCGCATCATACGGCCCGCGAATCTTGTGCTTGTCTTCATCGAATCTAGATCCGCAACACAGGCAAACGGTCGGTGGTTTAGAGGATCCGATTTGCCAAGCTTCACTCGCCAAGCTGATGTTGCTCCCGTTCGAGAGTCGATGCCTCCCGCCAATCCAAGCCGCCTCCAAGTCGGGATATGTGATTGCGAGTACGGCTTCCCGCCGTTATGGGGCTTCCATTGATCTCCAAGTCTTGCTGCTTGAGGAAGTCAGGAGGTCTCTTCAGAGTCCTATCTCGCAACTCAAAGGCGTCGTAGAAGTCTTTTGCACGATTAAACTTGTCCAACAACCCTTGGTAGGGAGGAAACGCTCCGGCATAACCAATGACGCGACGAGCTTTCGCGACCATCTCCAGTTCTTCTCTTGTCCACCGAGGTGACAGGAATCTGTTCTTCTCAAGGGAAGTCAATGGCTCGAATCTCATCGGATAACAAACGGCGCCCCAATTCAAAAGATCACGTACCCTCTCAAAGAAATCTTCTGGATCGTCTTGATAATTGAACAATGTGTATGAAACTATCTTTCGAGGGCTGACCCCTGCGTCTTTCAACAATTTTATTCCACGCTCGACGGCGGGACCGATTCCATGATAATCATATGCAACCCGTACGACCTCCATTCGCATTTGCGCAATTTTCGACGCCACTTCCTCCGTCACTAACCTTGCGTCTAACCCTTGATTGAAATCTGTGACCATTCCGAGTTCCTGTAGCTCGTCAAACAGAGCTCTCCAATTTGGATTCCCAAGAATATTGTTGTCCCACAGGATGACCCGCGAGTGATGCTTCTTAGTACAACAGTCCTTTGATTTTGGATGTCCTGGATAAATCAAATGTTTGATAGAATATTTGAAGGCACTAGGACGGCCCTCAAGCTTAGGGACGGAGCAAAACCCGCATCGTCTAATACAGCCCCTGGAGGCAAACATAATACTTCCATCCCATTCCGGCACGAGGTCATAGTCAGGTGCGAAGCCTTCCGCCTCATCCATTAGGCCCTTGTGTACGTAGTCCGCACCCGAAAGTGCCGCATGATCAGGGAGCAAAGAAGCGTAAATGCCTCCGAGCCACAAGGGGGCCTCAGGAAAGAGTTTCTTGTAGTAACGGACGCTTCTATGTACAGGTTTCCAGGCGTAAGTGAATAAGCTTGTAACGTAAATCTTGTCCGGACGTCTTGCCGGGTGCTTTTCACCTCGTACTAACTCAGTCGAGTCACCTTTGAACTTGTGATACGCGGCTATTTTCAGCAACCCGAGAGGGGGATAGCGAGTGTAAAATTCCGGCTCAACAAGAACTACATGCAAACCTATCCCGTGGGCAGAAGTTTAGGGAGTCCGATTCTATTTAAGAATGACCTACGACATGACGAGTTGCAGCAAGTCTTAATGGATCACTTTCTCTCTGCGAATTAGTCGAATGTAATGACCGAGGCTGGTCAGAAACAGGGTCGCGATCTGAGTATCCTCTCACTGAAGGTGACGTACAGAACAGGTGATTCCGACATTCTAAATGACTTCTACGTTCCCTGTCTCCAACAGTCAGTAGTTTACAAACGAGCTGTCGGTTATTTTACATCTGCAGGACTTGCTGAGGCAGCAAGAGGTCTCCTTGACTTTGTGGATAACGATGGCCACATGCTTCTTGTTGCAAGCCCAAAGCTAGCCGAAACAGATGTCGCAAGGATTCGTAGAGGGTATCTTGATCGAGAGGTCATAACGGAGTCTCTCATTAAGGGCCTAAGCCAACCCCTCGATGAAGAAGCAGACGTCATTCGTGTAAGAAACCTGTCGTGGCTCATTGCCCACAAGAGACTCGATATCAAAATCGCTCTTCCAACCTCTTGGCAAGGGGAAGGTCTGTACCATGAAAAGCTCGGTCTCTTCTTCGACTCTCAGAGTGAGAACAAGAATGTTGTCACTTTCATAGGCTCGATGAATGAAACGCAAGACGCCCTGGTTCGTAATTACGAGTCAATAGATGTCTCAGTTTCGTGGGAGAAGAGCGAGCGGGAGAGATTGAGAGTTAGAGAGCATGTCGACCACTTTGATCGCATGTGGCGCGGAATTGAGGTCGGCGTCGAGACGTTGGAGTTTCCCGAGGCAGTGATCAAGAGGTTGATCGAGGCTTATCCTCCATCAGACAGGCTCACGCAAGACCCAGGTAGACGTCGATCCCCCTTCAACTTTCAACTTGCCGCTATGAAGAATTGGGAGCGTGCGCATTACAAAGGCGTCTTGGCCATGGCGACTGGCACGGGCAAGACGTTTACCGCTATACGGTGCTTGGAGAATCTCCCCAGGCCGATCATTTGCTTAATCGTAGTACCGCTGCAAGACTTGATTGACCAATGGGAGAGAGAAATTAGATCTGAATATTGGAACCGATGTTTGATTCGCAAAGTATCTAGTGCCGAACCAGAGTGGCCTCAACAACTTGAGCGCTTAGTAGCAGCTTTCAACCAGGGCTCTCTTGAGTCGGAGAACCGGATTTTCATAATATCAACAATTCAGACTGCTTCACGGGATAACTTCAGGTCGATTCTATCCCGAGTCGAACCGGAAAACCTCGCAATTGTCATTGATGAAGTGCACCATAGTGGAGCCGAAGAATTCAGTAACATCTTCCGAGTTGAGGCAAAGTACAGACTAGGATTGAGTGCAACCCCTGAACGTGACTGGGACGACGAAGGCAATCAAAGGATATTCGACTATTTCGGCCCGGAAGTATATGAGTACAACATCGACGACGGGATCAGAGATGGCAGACTCTCAAAATACAAATATTATGTTCATCCGACTCCGCTGTCTCCCTCGGAACGCGACGAATTCCGTTCGCTGAGTCAAAGGATTCAGATAGTAATTGCTAGAGTAACCAAGCAATACCGATTCTTAGCTTCAAAAACTATTCCTGAACTCCTTCATCACTTAGATCGCGTTGGAGACCCGCAAGGGCTAGAGCTTCAGACTCTTTACCTAAACCGAGTGAAGCTCCTGAAAACAGCTGAGAGTAAGTCCGAGGCGCTACGACACATCCTAAAGGAGAATGTGTTGAATCGCTGCATAATCTATTGCAACGATCTGGATCACTTGGATGAATGTCTTAGGGTAGCTTTCGAAGAGGGGCTCGATCCATCAGAATATTCTTCCCGAGTCGATGTCTCAAAGCGAGCGAAGCTTCGGAAGGAGTTCGAAATGGAACACGGATCAGTGGGGGTGTTAGTAGCTGTGAGATGTTTAGATGAGGGAGTCGACCTCCCCGCTTGCGACTCCGCTGTCCTGGTCGCTAGTTCAAGATCTACAAGAGAGTTTATTCAACGACGAGGTCGTATTCTGCGACTCCATCCTCTTAAGACAATCTCCGTAATACACGATATACTGGTAGTTCCTTTCAGTAAACCGAACGAAGCATATCGTCTCATCCCCAGCGAATGGGAAGCTACTGACGCTGAGTTTAGACGCGCAATGGCATTCGCGAAGAGTGCCGAGAATGGAGAGTCTACACTGCGAACATTAGCTGATCTTAAATCGATGCTCTTAAAAAGCTCACCTCCCAATTGAAACAAATTAGGTGCGCAGTTCAACCGTCCTCGGAGTAACGAAGTAGAGGCGTAAATGACCACCATCGGGGAATTACTTCAGACTGCTGCGACCAAGAACGGAATTTCGATTGATCTTCTCAGCCGCTTGCTGAATATTGAGAGAACCTATCTCTATTTGACCGACGCTAATCCTAGCACGGTCATTGACAGAATCCGGGACGCGATAAAGGAAGCTGCTCAATGAATTGAGACTTACGAAGCTAGAGATGAAGAATTTTGGGCCTTACAAAGGAGTGGTAGAGGTAAGTTTTGACTCTGTAAAAGGAAAGAATGTTTGGATAATATGGGGAAGCAATGGAGCCGGAAAAACGCATGTCTTCAAGGCCATCAAATGGTGTCTTTATGGGTGGGAACCATCGCCGGGAGAAAAGATTAGACGACCCACCTCAAAGGACGCTTGGGATCTCGTTTACGGAACGAACATCGATCAAGGGATCCCTCCCGATCCCTACATGCATGTGTGTCTTTGGTTTGAACACCAGCCTGAAACAGCATCGTCCTCAAAGCAACTCTATGTGGTCCGAAGGCTAGTTAGGCCTGCAAGCTCACGCCCGCGTAATCCATCGCAGATCGATGTTGATTTCGAGGTGAAGATCAACGGAAGAATAAACGATAGTCCGAAGGAAGCGATCGAGGCAATACTGCCCGTCGCGGCGAACCAGTTCTTCATGTTTCACGGAGAGGAGATCAGGAAGATGTCTTTGAAGCATGGGGAAGACGTGCAACAGGCCATCGAACTGATCTTGGATGCGCAAACTTTCCGCCAGGGGATTGCTCACTTAGCCACCGTTGGCAAGCAAATCAGTCGTGAACTAGATGAGGAAAGAGCGAAGGCAGGTGACATGGCACAGTACTTGGATGCGAAACACCAGATTGAAGAAAAGACGGAGTCAATACAAAAGGAAATCACTCAAAATCAGCGTGAGCTCGAAGCAAAACGTGAGGATTTAGAAAACGTTGACGCGAAACTGAGGTCTCATCAGGGCTCAGAGAAACTCATGGGGCAGCTTGAGATTCAAAGGCAGCAACTAAACCAAGTGGAGGAAGATCGAGAAAATCACTTGGCCAAATACGACGTTCTAATCTCAGAATTACCTTCGCGTTTGATTCTGCCTGAACTCCAAAAAGTCCTAGAGAAAAAGGAGGTCCAACACCAACGGATAGAAGAGCAAAGGCAAAGGATTGCGGAACTCAGAGGAATGCAAATGCTCGCGGCCCGAGTTCTGAAGCTTGATACATGCATTTGTGGAAACAAGATTACTGGGGTCGAGAAGACTCATCTTGAGGCTGAGCGTCGACACTATGAGGATGAACTCAAACAAAGCGAAGCAGGCCTTGAACAAGAGGATCCTACCTACTACCAAGTTCGCGAGACAGTGGCTGGTCTTAGCGCGTCGAAACTAGATTTTGCGCAATATAAGAAAGAGCTAGACCGAATAAATGTCAGAATCGATGAATTCAGAAATGCGATAAAAAAAACCGAGAAGGATCTTGGATCATCCGATCAAGGACTAATCCGGCAACTACAGGCAGATAGAACCGGCTTTCAAGAGGAAATCGCGAGGCGGCAGGAGCGCGTTTCCAGTCTACGAGAAATGTTCAAGACACAACAAGACTACATGGATCGAGTTGAGCGAAATATTCTGCGAGTCGATAGGAGTTCGCGAGTCAAGCAGAACCTTGAGAGACAGTTTTCTCTTGCGCAAATTGCGAGGTCATCCTTTGAGAGTGTTCTGGAACCTTTGACCGACATCAAGCGAAAAGTGATCGAGGTTGAAGCAACGAGGATCTTCCGAAAGCTAACCAATAAACCGGAAGAGTATGATCGCATTCAAGTCGATGAGTACTACGACGTGGCGGTAGTCAACAAAGAAGGAAACCTCCTTGAGCGCGAGAAGCTCTCAACGGGAGAGCGTGAAATCGTCGCTTTGTCATTCATATTGGGTCTCATGCGCGCTTCGGAGAAAGAGGCACCTCTCGTACTAGATACTTTCTTTGCGCATCTCGACGACGCTCATTATACCAACATCGTTTCATCACTCCCAGATTTCGCTCATCAAGTAGTTTTGATTCTCACCAATGTGGAATATCAGAACCTCAGGCAGCGAGCTTCTGAAGGCTTCTTCGGTCATCTCGCGCAAGTATGGCAAGCTACAAGAGACCAGGAAAAGAAAGCCTCTAAATTGATTGGCACTGAGTTATTGGCACCGATTTCAAAGGTGGTTCCCAAGTGAGTAGCAGGGAATCCGCAATACCTGCAATAATTCATGTTTCTCGGGAAGCTTTCCGTATGTACAGCTCTCTGTCCCGTCGTACAAACAGACCAGAAGCAAGTGCTGAGGAGGAAGGAGAAAGAGTTGAACGCAAGCAACGTCCCTTCAAGGACTACGAACAGGCCTTTTTCTTGGCAGCGGCTCTTGGAATAATTGACGGGTCGAAGATGAAAATCGAAGGAGATAAGGAGCAGCTACTGCGTACGGAGTTTCTTAAGAACGATGATAATTACAAGCCTATGAGGCAACTGATTCGTTCCAAGTACGATGTGAAGGACGATCGAGAAGTTCTAGAGCTAATGACTGAGTTCGCGGAGCATGGAATCCGTGAGCTTCATGCGACTTATCAAAAGACGAATTCGATAGACTTCTTTCAGATAGCAGAGCGGGTTGAATAACGGAACCGATCCAAGAGACGGGTCGCTTTTTAGGGTCGACCACTACTTGATCGGGATCAGACTCATCTGAGGGGAAGGTGGTCCTATTCAGGTATGAAGCGTTTCAGTAAGAGGTCTTTTTGTTTGAAATCGGGGACAAACGATGCGAGCGCACTCTTGAACCTCTTTGGGCGACCAGATTCCCTGAGACGGGTCAGTTCGCGGACCATCACATAATCAGCCAGTTCGGTGGGCAAGGCTATCAGTTGCGGGTTGAAAACAATTCTCTTGTCTTTTGCACAATAGGCCCACCTTCGTGTATCTCGAACCGAGAAACCGCTCGCGCGTAACCTCAAGCGCCTACGGAGGTGTTTCAATCTCTTCTCGACGAGTTTGCCGGTTTCTTTGTTCATCCAGTCCTTTACGACTTGCTTCAGGTTTATCTTTGCATAATTGGGGAGTACGATATTGTGATCACGCACGCTGATACGCTGAGTGTGCCTGGGGACGAACGTGAGTCTGTGGTAACGGCCCTTGTAGAGCACTTTCCGTTCATAGAAGATTTGTTTGGTCTTCGAAACCTCGTTAGTTTTCCTCAACCCGCTCTTGTCTCCTAAGTTGAGAGCGTTGTAACACCTAAAGCCAGAATGGGATGTTGCCCTCTAGGGTCTTTGGTTTAATGCCTCGTAGTGCTAAGTAGGCAATCTTGTCGCTGTAGTGGATCGTCACTGGCAGTCGGGGAGCTCGGAGTGATCCGTAGTGTAGCAGCGTCAAAGACAGAATCGAGTGGATTGCCTGTTCGATGGTGAAGGGAAGTTCTGTCCTTACATGTAGCGGCTGGGCTGTTGCGTTGGGGAACGGAGGTGGGGAAGATACTAGGAAAGCCTCAGTCGGACTGAGCTTGAACGCACTTCCTTTCGAGGGTTGCTGGATCTGGCTTCCCTGTCGACCGTAGAGTCTAGGAGTACCCGTCTTGATGATTTCAACCAGGTAGAACTCCGCTTTGATTTTCTCGGCCCAACGCTGAAGAGATGTTTTCTCTTCTCCTCGGAAGTAGCCGTCCCGATGAATAACGACGCGTTTGCCTTCAAACTCGTTTACTGGGAACAGCCGTTGCAGTACGTTGTCAGGGATCGATTCACCTTCAAGGGGCGCGTCGTGGATTACGTAACGGAGGAACTCGCCGCTGCCAAAGTAGATTCTGGCGATTGCCGTCGCGTTCAGACTTCCGGCGAGTCGTCTCTTCCTAGCTCGTGCGATGTCTATACCAACAACCATGTCAGCGTACGAAAGCGGTTGTGAAAGGATGAAGGGAATGTTGCCGGTCTTGCCCAGAATCCCTAGGACAACATTGCTGATAGCAGGCTTCTTCGTCACTGTTGACTCGTAAACGAATTGACTCGGAAGTCCCCTTCCGACGGTGAGTGACTTGAACTGATGGTAGATTCCCCAGTCTTCCTCTTCATCATCTGCCAGCGTGTCGGGAAGTAGAGCTACTACAATATCGGGATGAGCATGCTCTATCGTGTCAATCGCTCTTTCCATCTCTAGGCGAGAGAATTCTTTCAGCGCGGTTTCCGACGCGTACTCCGAAGGAAAGCCTAGACTTGTGAGTTCCTTCCCTAGAGCTGAAGCGTACTCCTTCGCTGTTACACCAGCTAAACCGTTGACGAATCCCAGCCTGATAGGCTTGCCACTTTGGAACTTTGGAGATTTACGGTAGAGTCCAAAGGTACGGAGAGCCCCAAACAAGTCCCGCTCTTCGTACGGTAGGATCTTGTCGTTTCCGAATCTCAAGCAAGGTTCGAACCGTACATCATCTTGGGAAAGGAAGAGATTCTTGTCATGGTTCGAGTTGTAGGATTGCCCGATGATCCCGCGTACTCTCAGCATGTCACAGATATTGCTAACGAGCTTGTTTCTTTGCGAAGGGTCAATTCGAACCTGTCTCAAGGCATTCGATGGTGAGACATTGAATTTTTGAAAGTCCGCAGTGCGGACAACTATTCCTAGAGCACTCACTACATATTCGTACTGATTCCGTCCACTTTCAACGCTGACTACTACTTCATCGTCGGGAGCCTTTCTTATGATTTCTATGCTGCTAGGTTCTCGGCTCAGGGCAAGCAGTCGCTCTCTGTGTTCCCGGAGTTGGCCTTCTACCCCAATTATTTCGCCCTTTAGACGCGAGGTTTTTGCCGACACCCATAGCCCGATTAGTTGCTCTGGCCGAGAAAGAGATGTAGCGTACGACTTCAGATCCTGATTGTAAACCAGTCTAGAGAAAATCGAAACCGATACAGATGGACTGCCCCCTGTCACCCATCCGCGCGATTCATACAATCGCTCGACCCTGACGTTGCCTAGGTTTTTGACTTCACGGTCTAAGATCTTCCGAATTTCCTGGTCATGTTCTCCAATAAGGCCCATAGCGACATAGTCGGCGTACGTTTGTGCCGATGGCTTCCAGGTAGAGTCCGGTGATATCTTTCTCAGGTGTTTGAAAGCTTCGGGTTGCTCAGACCACAGATCATCGACCACTTTGTCAATGTCTCGTTGCACTGGAGAAGTATCGGTCAGTAGCCTGCCTTTAGACCAGATCCAGTGACCATGAAGAGCCTTTCTAAGTCGGTAGGCAAGCTTCCCTCCGACGGTCGAAGTGTCGTCGCCCTTCACATCTATGGCGTAAGCCTTGAGAGTTGGAAGGGACCCGGTCTCGACCGGGAAGACTTCTACGATAGTTTCATGCCCGGCTGATTTAGTTATTTTACTCAGTTCGTAGAGCGCCAAAGCCCCTCTTCACTTCGTTTGGTCCGATATTTCACTTTCTACCTACGAACATCAAAGTTCTTTTATTGGAATTCTATCCGGCAGTATCAGCTAGGATGAACCTATAGTTTTGTTCGGCGAAATTGTCCGAAGGCTTGCTGAGGACTTGAACGGTAAGATTTCCGATTCTCAACTAGGAGACCCGTTCCTAAGTAGCCCGTACAAGGTCTATCCTCTTCAAGAATCGAACTTCCGACATGTCACAGAGACTGAATCAGCGAGAAGGCTAGCGTTCGTCGACGGAGGCAACGATGTACTAATCGAAGCACCAAACTTCTCTGTTCAGCTTGTCAGAGCAGCTCTCAGCCTCTTCGACGGGAAAGAACGGCTGATCCCCGAGCGGACAGTTCAACGAATTGAATTGGTTTGTGTGATTACAACACAGATCTTGGAGGGGGACGCATATTATGAGACATCACTTTTTCCAATGGTTGAAGAAATCCGACCGTACCTTCCTGACCCTGCTCATCTCAAATTCAAAGCAACCGATCCGAGAATAACAGTTGGGGGCACCAGACCTGGGATTGGCCGCGTCGCGTCGATAGTTCGCAAGTTCACCGAGTGGAAGTATGCGTCCGAAGCTGTAAAGCGTGAACTAAAGCAAGACGATATACTAGTAATGGATGGAACGCTTCGTACGGGGTTTCCCAACGAGCAAGTGTATGCTTCTGAGGCATACCGTGCGGCATCTAGGGAAAAAATTGTCTACACTGGGCTTTCGAAAAGTAGTCGGCTTCTTACGACTTCAGGCCTGTCGCTCTTGGGGGCTGTTCGGGTATTGGGGGAACGGTCGTCCATAGCGGCTCCGTGGTATTATTTTCCGGTCGCGGAATCATCAAGCCCTGAACACTATGCCTCAATCATGATTGTTAGACTGAACGAGGAATCTCAGCGGGTGTTCCGCTATGATTTGAATGCCGATCAGGCGAAGGACATGAGCCGAGGCGAGATTGATGAGGTATTCTGGAAGCTTTCCGAGAACGCATGCGACCTCGCGTTTCCAGGGTATCCATACGGCCTGGTCGACGCAGACTACAATGCAAGAGTTCGAAGTGACGAACTGGAAGCGTACCGGATTGGACTCTACTCGGAGATCTCAAGGTTAGGACATTCAAAGTTCTTGCATCACATGCAGTCGACAGATGCGCATAGAGTGTTGAACATGTTAAGGGAGGCTCCGTACGGTTGACTGTTGAATTGCCTGCTTGTGGTCAAATCGTCGGTGGAGAAGTTGGGAAGATTCTCATCCGTGAGAAAAGCAACCAGAAGATCGAGCTCGGAGACCTGCTTGTTGTTGAAGAGAAGGATGTGGCAAACACAACAATCATCCAAGTGTACGACCTCCTCTATGGCAGCCAGATATCGAAACTCGCCCGAGAACAGATTGCTGGTCTTAGCCTTGAGGGCCTAGGAGGAAAACTAGAGATCTTCGAACCTCACCTCAGAAACTATGTGCTAGCCGAGGGCAAGGCGGTAATCAGGGTCAGCTCCAGCCAACCACAAGTGCCCAAAGTGCTGCCAGACTTCTTCGGCAACGTGAGACATATCGAGAAGCAGGACCTTCACTTCCTAGACAAGCCAACTGACCCCATCTACATTGGACAGGTCAGAAGCGGTTCCAAGATAATTGATGTTCCCGTAAGCCTGAATGGAAACGACCTTCTTACTCATCATGTTCTGGTCCCATCTACTACCGGACGAGGAAAAAGTAACCTGGTCAAAGTCATGTTGTGGAGCACGATCGGAGAAAACAAATTCGGTATTCTGGTTCTCGATGCCCACGACGAGTATTATGGACGAGCTGGCAAAGGACTGAAAGATCATCCCAAAGCTCGAGGGAATGTTCTCTACTATTCTGTCAATCCTGTCCCAAGTACTCTCACTCTCACTATCAATATCAAAACATTGTATCCTCAACATCTAGAAGGAGTGATTTCATTATCCGAGGCACAAGAACAGGCAGTCGCAAGATACTATTCAGAGTTCGGTGACTCGTGGATCGAAAACATAGTTCTAGGAACACAGATAGAAGGCGTCAAGGATGTGACCCTTGCTGTCCTACAACGCATTCTGAGGACCAAGCTGTCGGTATACGATCAGGATGGCGAGATTCTGTCGAAGAATCGCGTATTCAGTACCTCCAGCGGCCTATCGACCATAGAAGACATTGTCCATTCCCTTGAGCAAGGAAAGCTGGTGATAGTGGACACATCGAAGGTAGGGGACGAAGCAGAGCTACTCATCGGCAGTATGATAGCCAACAGAATGTTCAACATTTATCAAAACTACAAAGCAGAAGGAACACTCGACGGAAAACTCCCTGTCTCCATAGTCATCGAGGAAGCGCCCCGAGTCCTCAGTAGCGATAAACTGGTTTTCGGAGAGAACGAGTACAGCAGGATTGCACGAGAAGGACGCAAGTTCAAGATAGGACTAGTAGCTGTCACCCAGTTGACAAGTGTCATACCAAGAGATATTCTCACCAACATCAACACCAAGATTATTCTTGGTAATGAGATGGCGACGGAACGACGAGCAATTATCGATAGTGCAGCGCAAGACTTGTCGGACGACGACCGAACAATCGCCAGTTTGGACAAGGGTGAGGCTATCGTGACTAGCATCTTCACCAAGTTTGCAATACCGATTCAGATTCCACTGTTCGAAGAATACGTGAAGGCCCACTCGGCTTCGGTACACTCACCGTCATCCAGCAAGCTGCAATACAAAGGGTAACGCTTACGCATCGGTTCGCCCATCTTTCCGACATCCATATCGGCGTCTTCCGAGACCCAGTTCTCAAGAATCTCGTACTCGACACCTTCAACCGCGCCATCGACATCTGCATCGAGAAGCAAGTTGACTTCATCATCATAAGTGGGGACCTGTTCGACGCAAACATTCCAGATTTGGAAAAGGCATCAGAAGCAGTCTCCAAATTACGTTCGCTAAGGGATGCCGGGGTCACCATCTACATTGTCTACGGAAGTCACGATTTCAGCCCTACACACAAATCAGTCGTAGACCTCCTAGACAGTGCCGGATTATTCCTCAAAGTTACTAGGGGCAAAACACTGGACGACGGTAGAATTCGATTGGAACCGGTAACGGACTCACGTACAGGAGCCAAACTGGTCGGAATCGACGGAAGAAAGCTTGGCATCGACAAGCAATACTTCGAGGCTCTTGACCGCTCCGCACTGGAGGAACTAGACGGGTTCAAAATCTTCGTCTTCCATGGGACTCTCTCCGAGTACAGGCCCGCCCACTTCCCGGACGCGGAATCACTACCAGTCTCCAGCCTTCCAAAGAACTTCGACTATTACGCCGCAGGGCATCTCCACGAACGTACGGAGGGAAAGCTTCCCGGCTACCAATTCATCCTCTACCCAGGAACCCTGTTTGGCGGAGATTACGGCGACCTAGAAAGGAACGCTAGGGGGACGCAACGAGGCTTCTACATAGTCAGCTTTGATTCTAAAGTCCGAACGGCCGAATTCGTGCCAATCTCAACATGCAAATACACTTTAATCGAGTACGATGCGAGTGGAAAGTCTGCAAAGAAGGCCGAGGAAGATCTCATCGACCAAGCTAAAAGCTGCGATCCAAAAGATAGTGTTGTCATTGTCAAAGTAAGAGGTGAGATATCGACCGGAAGGACATCCGACATCGACTTCGTCAAGATACAACAGCTCATCCAACCAAAAGGAGCACTGCACATTATCATAAACCGATCCGGGCTGACCGCCCGGGAATTCACCTCGATCAACGTCTCCGGGACAGATATCCATGACGTGGAGACCAAGTTGTTCAGGGAAAGCATCGGTCAGTTCAGAACGGCTAACACGAATCTAAAGGGGGAAACCGGAGTGCAACTATCACTTAAGCTTCTGACTGCGCTAAAGCAATTCCGAGGGGACGAAACCAAGAGTGAGTATGATTCAAGAATAATCAGCGATGGTGCCAGTGTTCTCGGACTCACTAAGGTGATACGACTTTGATTCTGAAGACAATTCGTCTAGACAACATAAGGAGTTACAAAGAGGCAGAACTTCAACTTCCGACTGGTACAATTCTCTTCCAAGGAGACATTAGGTCGGGCAAGTCCACTATTCTTTACGCAATCGAATTTGCGCTGTTCGGGCTGGGGTCTTTTGACGGTAGCTTTCTCCTGAAGAACGGCAACAACCAGGGGTCAGTGACTCTTACGTTCGAAGTTAATGGAAAGGAGTACGAAACCCATAGAGCGTTGAAGAGGCGGGAGAAGAAGGGCGGTGACCAGTCCGTGAGCCAAACGGATTGCTGGCTGAAGCTCCCCGATGGCGCAAAGCTTCCACTCTCTGCTTCTGAATTGAAAGAAGAAATTCTCAAGATACTGAACTTCAACGAACCACCCAGCCCCCGGGCTCAGAGCGTCATCTATCGATACGCAGTGTTCACGCCACAAGATGAAATGAAGGAGATAATCAGAAAAAACCCAGATGATCGCCTCCAGACGTTAAGGAAGGCATTCCGAATCGAAGACTACAAAGTTGTCGTAAACAATGCCTCTACAATATCTTCTGCAATCAAACTCAGGATAGCAGAACTCAACGGGCAGCTCAAAGATCTTGAGAAGAAGCGGCTGGAGCTTCAACAGGAAAGAGACAAACTCGACGAGGCAAAGAAGTCAGTACAACCATTGAAATCACAGGAAGCGAAGCTGCTCCTTGAGCACTCAGAGAAGCAGCAACACCTTGACAAACTTCAGCAGAGCCAAGGAAGAATTAGAGAGCTCGATAACCAGATTCCCGAGATACAATCACAGAAGAAAGAGAAACAGAAGGAAGACGCCAGACTCTCCAAGGAGCTTAACGACCTTGAAGAACGAGTGAAGAACGACCTTTTCCCCGCGATCGAAAAGGCGAGAAGCAAGAAGAGGCCCACTGCGAAAACCAAGGCTCAGGTCAAGAAGGAACATGCAAGCCTAGAAAAACAGTCAAGAGAAGTCCAGAACAAAAAAGGAGCTCTCGAACAGCAAGCGAAGAACTTCACACAGCTAATCAGAGAGGGCAAGTGCCCAATATGTATGAGACCGCTTTCTCGGGGAGATTTCGACAAGAATCTTCGGCATGTTCGAGAGGAAGAAGAACTTCTCGGGAAGAAGCTCGAAGGGTTAGAGAAGAAGATCGAAGAATACAACAGTTTGGAAGAGCAGGTGGTAGAGTTTGAGCATGCACAAAAGACCCTCGCACAACTAGGGCCAAGTCTCGAGGACGCAAAAGCCAGAATCGACACGATTACCCGTCAGAAGCTCCCAGAAGCTAGGGAAGCAATCAAGAGGCTCGGGGAAAAACTGGAGGGACTCATCAAGGAGTCGAAGAAACTCGAAACAGTAACAGGTGAGATCGACAGACTTGTGAAAGAAAGAGACGAGATAGGTAGCCAACTAAAGGACACTAGAGAATCACTGGGTTCCGTAAAGAATCAGATTCAACAGGCTCAAGCCAATATCAGCAAGTTGGGTGAGGAGATTCAACGCCTGGAGGGTCTCCTTGTGGTGAAGGGTTCGCTAGATGAGCATAGGAACTGGATAGGCGACTACTTCAGTCCAACCGTTGAGACCATCGAGAGGCACGTAATGATAGCGATCTGGGAGAAAATGGATGAGCAGTTCCAGAGATGGTTCCAGGTCCTAATAGAGGATCCCAATCTGCAGTCAAAGATCGATCAAGACTTCAGTCCTATCGTGACACAGAATGGATACGATCAGGACTTTGAATCACTTAGCGGAGGAGAGAAAACGAGTGTGGCTCTCGCCTATCGGCTTGCTCTGAACTCGACAGTCAGAGAGATCTCAACCGGAGTCAAGCCTAACCTGCTGATTCTAGATGAGCCTACGGACGGCTTCAGCAAGGAACAATTGTTCAAGATACGGGACCTCATTGCCGAGCTAAAGTGTCCTCAGACGATCATAGTTTCGCACGAAGAGGAGCTAGACACGTGTGCAGATCATATCTTCCACGTTGAGCGAGTTGGAGGAATATCGACGGTCTCGGCCGTCCGATAACACCCCGTCATTAGTATACTTGAAGTTCACGTAAACTACAGGAGAGGGATGAAGCGAGATTAGTACACAAGTGCAGACTGGCCGATTGATAGGCGCGCCAATCGAAGCGACAATCAAGATCGTCTTGTGCTAGCACGATGAAAGCGCTAGACGAATATCCCGATTATGTCCTCAAATATTTTCCATAGCACCTTAAGTGGAGAGGGTATTTCCTTTCCCACGGCCTCGAACATCAACGACACAATCGACCAGCCAATGATGTAGAGAACAATGCCTACCATCCCGTTATGTGCCCAGGTGGCTAGGACATAGACGAGCGACAGAACTTCGCCGATTTCTGCGAGAGTAGCCTCTAGGTCTACCAAAGAGCTTGCAAACGACATGTTATTCACCGGAATCCCGCGGAGACCAAACGAATACAGTCAAACAAGACTGCTATTCCGAAAACTAGACCATCGCCAAATGGTGTCAAAGTCGCCTTCCGTCTCGCATATCCTAGAGCAACCAGTCCGATCGAGAAAGCTCCAAGCACTCCGATGACAGTTAGCACCTGCGGGGTTAAGCCCGAACCCGGGCTATCCTCTGACGCGATCCAAGCCGCAACCCCTATCACGAGTCCAACGATGAACCCCCGTTTGCCAGTCCTTCGCCAGGGACTCGGTCCCTTGAATTTTCTTCCCAATTGCTTCTGCTAGAAATAGTCGGAGAGTATTCTGATGTGTGCCGCGAGAGAGATTTCCCTTCGTGCTGAGATTTCCTGAGGGGAGAAGAACTGACTAACTAATCTAGGGATATCGTGGATCGTAACCCGATAGAGCGCTGAATAGTAGAATGCGGACTTATCCTCGAAACTCGACTCGATCAAACTTGGATTGAAGAATAATGCGTTTCAAATAAAAAGATATTCCTTTCCATGTAATACTCTCTCATCGACAAAATGGGGCCTACGAATTAGTGCGGACAAGAAAGTTATCTTGAGATTGCGCGTATGTCAGTGTAGAAATTCTACTGGGAAGAAAAACCGGAGAACGAGTCAGAAAGAGAAGATCACGGCCCCGCAGGGTTTCTAGGGGAATCCAATTATTGGGGGTTTCAGTTCTGCTGGTTTACGTCATGATATGTCAGCAGGTAGTACGGGGTTAGATCCTTGCGAGGGATCCTGTATTGAAACAAAGACTTCCCAAAGTCCTCGTCAGAAGAACAGGATGATTGGTTCGCGCTACTCGTCCTTCTCCAAGCCCCAATGAGTCGGCAAGCTCACTGCCATTACCTCAAGGCTGTCGTAAGTGTGCGGAGTTCTCTTGTTGTGGAAACTTACACGTTTTAATTTCGAAGGGCACCGACGATTCCGGGTGAAAGGTCATGCTGGAAGAGTGGGCAGCTGACTTAACCTATCGGTTTTACGACCTCTGGAGAGAGAAGTACTCCGCAAACGAAGAAGGATTCCAGACGTTTGCCGGACAAGTGCTGTTTCGGCCAAAGTTGCTCATAATAAGCGAAAACCCTGGATCACGTAAGGACCGATTCAGAGACTACCTTGCCCATTTAGAGAAACATCAGTTCTTCCCGGAATCATATGTGCCGTATAGTGCTCCCTATCACGTGCAAAGAAGACTTGCATTATGGATGAATGATTTTCTTGGTGAGTCTTTGCTCAGCCAATCGGTTGCAACGTGGTTCTGTTTCATTCGAACGAAGAGCCTACGCGAGTTGAATCCAAGCATGATATCCGATTGTCAGCCTTTTCTTAGAGAAATGATTTACAAAATTGAACCTCAAAAGACGTTGTTAGTTGGAAAGGCCGCTTGGAGCGTTAAGGACGTGTGTAGACCTTCATTCACAATGATGTCTCCATATTATCACTTTACCAGAGACCAAATACAAAGGCTCAAGCAAGAAGTTAGAAAATTTGTAAGCGGCCATTAGACAACTTTTCCGGCTTCTTAACAGCGGATCGCCCCTTATCGGTGATTATCCACTGGTTCTCTGGTCTGAATTCCGCGCAGAGGGTGCTGCTTAGGACTATTTACTGAGACCCAACCATTCCCGGCCCTCCTGTTTCCTTTGTGTGGGTGATATGCGATTGCGGAGCATTGAGTAATATGGATTAATTATGCTCTGGGTGAATCCGAGTAGTAGGCGCTACTCGGACTTACTAGATCCTATTTGGCTCAATTCATCGTCGCTCATTCGTCCACGTCCAAATCATCGTTCTCATTCGGTTCATACTCGTCAGCATTCTCTTCCTTATGAGAAGGATACTCAATCTGCATTGCTAATTCCAGCGTATGCTCGAACCCTCCCGGAAGCCGAGCTAGGGGTAAAGTGTGCCCTTGGGGTAGAGGTCAGATTTGAGCTCACGGTGATGTAACTGTTCGGTCTTTTTTGAAGTAACATAATGCTTCCGCGGCACGCCTTCGACTCCCCCCTTGGAGAAACACGATCGGCCGTCGACACTAGATGCTGACCAGATTTCGCGCCATAATCCCCCTAGTAGCCCTAGCTCTAACACTCTCCTTAGCAGCAACCCCACTCGTCGAAGGAGTAGCTCCATACAATCTTACGATCAGCCCTAGCGTCCCTGTCAGTCTTGGCAGCACGATCACAATGACCCTGACCGTTTCAGGCGGGACGAGGAATAGTGCATATACCGTCATGTTCGATGTCGTAAAACCCAACGGTACAGGGAGCGCGACCGTACCCAAGACAGTAACTACTGATAATAGTGGAAACGGTGCCGTTACACAATTCTACCCGGACCCATCATTTACGGCTGTCAGCGGCACAGTCGCCACTGATGTTGGAGGAGTCTACAACGTATATGTCAACCAAACTTCTCCAACCAACATCGGCACCGTGGCTACAGGCACCTTCACTGTTAGCTCGAAGTTGAACGTGGTAATTTCGGAGCCGGTTCAAGGAAATGTTGTGCAGAGGGGGCAGACCGCAACCATCATCGCGACCGTAACAACCCTCAGCGGACCCGACAATGCGGCAACCGTTTATACAAACAGCCCATTGAATGCGCCTCTGACGTTGCAGCAGACAAGCCCTGGAGTCTACACCTACAACTATCTGGTGTCCAGCTCAGATCCAATCGGAACATGGACGATAGTTGTTCAAGCCAGCGATAACATAGGAAACTCTGGCAGCAGCTCTCCGATGAATGTCACAATCACGAAGGATAACTTGATCGTTAACTCTCTCGTGACGTACAATTCGAAGGGACCTTCGACGAGCTTTTCTTCCGGCGACACTATCTACGCGTTCTTTAGGATACGATACTCTTCAGGCTCGTACCTGACGTCGGGACAGTATTCTGTCGGTCTCAAGAACCCTTCAGGCGCGCTAGTCGCGAACCTAACTGGTGCTTATGCTGGATCTCTCTTCGGGTTCTATACCTCGACAGGATACCAAGTCTCAACGCTCGATGCAGGCGGATCATGGAGTGTCGAGATCGGCGCTAACAGCCTCAATGACGGAAGTGGTAACACTGGTCCGAGCACAACGATAACGTATAGTTTTCAGGTGAATGTGACTCCTCCATCATGGCCCTCCGGCAGCGTCTTGACAGTTTCGAGCCTGACTCCGTCGAGCCTTGAATTGTCATGGGTATCTGCCACGAGCAATGCTGGCGTTGCCAGCTATCGCATTTTCGAGAATGGCGCGCTCATCACCACAGTTTCCGGAAATGTTACGTCCATTAGTGTAACGGGCTTAACGTCGGGAAGCTCTTACGAGTTCAGGGTAGAGGCTGTGGATGAGGCCGGTAATGTGAGTAGCAATGATCTATCCCAAATGCAGACTGTGCCGCTACAACAGTCCACCTCTCAGCTTTGGCTCTTCGTCGTGTTGGGCATAGCAGCAGCCCTAGGTTGTTTAGCAGCTGTTTTCTCCATACGTAGGTACAAACGCTCTCTGAATTCTGAGAAACCGACCAACGAGTAGTAGAACGTTCGCTCCTGAGCTGAGGAAATGATGACCCTCTTGGAGCTACAGAACCTCGAATGTTGCTCTCGAACTCCTAATTGAGAAGAAGAGATGAAATTCAGTTCGCTCTAAAGAATGTCAATGAATGCTTCCAGTTGGCGATTCATTAACCCGGAGTCGTTGTCCTTTGAATGATGATCTTTTGAGTCGGAAGAACCGCGACGTAATGCCATCCTTTTCTTAAGTACTCGTTGAGCTCCTGCTCTCTTATCACACGCTGAATCCCCGATACGGGAAATCTCGCAGGTTCAACAGATTCCGGAGAGTTCTGAGATTGTCGCTCCAACATAGAATAAGGGGATAAGACCGTCAGAAACGGCTCTGCTCTGGAGTATTCCTTTCTGACGTACTCAGCGTCATACACATCCGAAACGGTTGGATAACGTCTCACGACGTGGCCCATCATGAAGTCCAACAAGTCCGCGTCCACTACTCCTCCTAGCCTCATCTGATGCTTCCAAAACGCTCTGAGAGCCGTAGCGTGCACGTCCGCAAAACGCCTCGGAAATCCGTCAGGATAGTTGATAAGGACCTTTTCCGATTGAATCCCAGCGGCGTATGCGGCTCGAATTACAAGCTTACTTATCCACCACGCGTGCGGTGGTTCGCCTCTTTCGTCTGGCTTGAACCACCTAGGGGCTCCAACTCCGGCAGCGTTAGTCTCCCATCGATAGGCAGACCTGAACAGCCACGAGCTGTCGTCAATGACTTCTCCGGCATGTCTTCGTTGATTCAACATCTGAACAATGTAGTCGCGGCTCTCTTTGCCAAATGCGAACCGGTAGTTCGTTCTGTCCTTGTTAGCACCTTGATCTCTCCCGTTTGTTATGCTGGAGCTAACTTCTACGACGACAGGGGAAACGGCTCTCTCAACTTGTTGGCGGACGTGGCCGTAACGAAGAGCAGAGAATAGTCCAACTCGCTGGCCACTTTGCACTAGAAGCGATATAATCGCCTTCGATTTTATATTCCGAACAGAACTCAACATGTCGCAGATCTCACGAGGCTTGAGAAGCCTGCTTGCCCTGATCTTCATGCTCTCTGTCAGGACACGCGGAGCTTTTCCGAGTGGCTGATCATTATGAGAAAAGAAAGACCTGATAGCCGTGTAGGCTTGCACACGACTAGCCACTGGAATTGAGAGATCAGCCAAGCGGTGGAAGAACTGCTTCGCTCGTTCGTGGACCTTTGTTCTGTCGCTCTTAGCCCATTCAATCAGCCGTTCAGGATCGCGACCTGCATATTCGCAAAAGAGCGTAAAGTGCCGGAGATAAGGCCGCTTACTGCTCTGGCTTAGTCCCAACAACCAGTTGTTAACCGAGTCGTAGTCCGTAGGTTCCCGTATCGCAGACGCACTCATCCTAGAACAGGTTGGAGAAATTACGGGCGACGCTGATGGGCATCACCTAACCTTGCGACGCCGTTGAAAGTTACGGCTGCGTTCTTAGAGCCTTCTCGATCAGAATCCTCTTAGATGGAAGAATCGTCACGTACCGCCAGCCATTTCTCAGGTAAGCCCTCAGTTGATGTTCCTTTACGAGCCGCTGTGGCCCAAGTCTCTTCTGGGCGGGATCTTGAGGAGTCGTTTTTCTCCTCGACACTTTGCTAGCCAGTCTAGGATATCGAGACATTACAGTCAGATGCGCCTCAGCCTTTGCGTACTCGTTTCTAACGTACTCTTCGTCAAATACATCGTACGCTCCTCCATATCGTGGGGTGTGGCCCATCATGAAGTTTAGCAGGTCCGGATCGGTGACGCCACCCGTCCTCATCTGATGCTTCCAGAATAGCCTCAGAATGTGTGCGTGGACCTCCTGGAAATGTCGTGGTCTTCCGGTTGAGTCTTTGAGAACCATCTTCTCCGACTGGATGCCGGCCGCTTTTGCAGCCCGAACAACGACCTCGTTGAACCAGTAGGGAGTCAGTGGGCCTCCTCTTTCACTCGGCTCGTATCTTTTTGGATAGAATAATCCGCCTGGATTCTGATCCGATTTGAGCCCGCACCGGAAGAGCCAAGAATCATCATCGATGGGTTCACCTCTCTGTCTTCTTTTGTTAATCATTTGTATGATGTAGTTGCGGCTCTCTTTACCAAAGGCAAATCGGTAGTTCGTCTTGCCCTTGTTCGCGCTCAGGTCTTTACCGTTCTGTAGCCCGGAACTCACTTCGACTATGACTGGCGAGATTGCCTGTTCAATCTGTCGGCGAATCGCACCGTACCGAAGAGCTGCAAGGACTCCTATTCGCTGACCGCTCTGAGTCAAGAGGGAAATGATTGCTTTGGAACGAATGTGCGAGGCACAGCTTATCATGTCGCCCACCTCGACAGATCTAAGGAGCCGAGGCTCCCTGAGTCTCGACTGGGACATCAGTACCCTGGGAGCCTTGCCTAGAGGATAGTCGTTATGAAAGAAGAATGATCTGAGTGCTACGTACCCGTAATTCTTGTTTCCTGGAGAAACGTTGAACTTCGCCATATGGTGATGAAACTCCTTCAATTTCTGGTGAACTCTCGTCCTGTCTCTCTTCACCCACCGCATTAGCTGAAACGGGTCTTTCCCGGTAAATTCACAGAACAATTTGAGAAACCGGATATACTGCCGCTTCGTCGAGTCCGCTAAACCGAGGGTCCAGTTGGCTACTGGATCATAGTCAAGACCACGAAGAGCAGGATAGTCCATTAGAAGTCGGCGATCTGATACGCTCGTTCGCCCTCATTGGCGTCGCTTTACTTCCAACCGCGAAAACTAGTGACAACCTGCTCCTAGAGCCTGAGTAAGAGTGGCAAATGTCCCTACGACTGACGATCCCCAGGAGAGGATAACTAGTCATCAGATGCCAAGTACGATCCGGTCATGGCTTGTGGCATTGTTGCCTTGAAATTCTCGCCACGTTTCGACCCTCTAAGAACAGACCATCGATTCAACCCGCTACTCAGAAAGATGAATTTGAGGACGACGGGACCAGGCTAACGGATTTATCGCTGACAATTTCTAGCTTCAGGTCTGCTGGCTTATGTCATGATATGTCATCTGGGTAGTTTGGACTTGGGTCGATGCAAGTATTCCTGCCTTGAAACAAAGGATATTGCTGCATGAAGTGATCAGACATCAACATCAAACTGGGTCCTGATCTCGCTATTCTGGGACAACCCAAGTCAAGCGCCAGCCTCTTCCCAGTCTGGAGCCAATACCCGGCCAGATCCGTGCTAGCTAAAGAGAAGGGATCGCGCCTGCAATCAACCCGAAAAACGTAACCGGAATCGAGAATAATGGTAGCAGTCTGAAACCAACCTATAGAGAAAGACTCAGACTAGTTTACGACTATGTTGACTGTAAGGCTGGGCGGGATGGAGTTCCCGTATGACGATCCTTGGTGCACTGTCACGGTCCCCACATACACCCCCCTGCACGCGGCTGCGGTGAGCGTCTGGCAGGTCGCGGTTATTGTCTCGGGGTCGAAAGGGGGGCCGCATGATGCCTGTGTGGCTGGACTTACCGTGAGCTTGATTTTGCTGCTGCTGACACTTGTTGTGAGGACTACATTTGTAACGGATGGGGCACACTTGAAAGAGTCCCCAGCGCTTCCCGAGCTACCGACACCGATCGAACTGAAATTGATGGTGAGAGGATTCGTAGACCATAGAACTTTGGGCGAAGTGCTTGACGCGAGGACTGACGAGTAAGAAGCAGCGACCACTGCGACCAAAGCCAAAGCTACTAGGATATGGGGCAGGAACTGCCGGACAGGCACTGACAAACCAAATATTCGCCTCTCCAACTGAAGTAATTAACATTTTCGAAGGATTAGAGCACAAACTGCCCCTCAATACTCCGAAAGCTATCCCACGCTAGCCTCTGCGGTCGAGACATCTGGGTCAAAAGGCGAAATAATAGCCGCAACTCAGAGATTTCTGGTCGCAGACCTACACCGATGAGATCTCCCCGCACAATCGTAACCGGGATACTCGTCATACTCGTGGGAATCGAGGCCGTTTCCCTCATCGAGCAAATCTTGGCGCCAGATGTTACTGCCCGAGAGTTCAGTATGCAAGTCGTTCTGAGCACCATCTATCAATTCTTGGTCCCCCTCTCTCCCGTTCTAATCCTTCTCATAATTTATTTCTGGGTCGGGAGATTGATTTTACGGCTCTTAAGCAGGAATGGCCTCAGCAACAGCATATACATTCGATTCCATTCTATCTCCCGATTTCTTGAGCGGCTCCCTGTGTCCTGGGATGGGCAAAATGTCCCTCTGCTTGGAAGCCCACTTGCAGTTTTGCTAGTTGGAATGGCATCTGCATGCATTCTAGCAATCATGGCGTACCGACCAGACGTTAACCCGGCGGGAATTCCAGTGGGAGCGGACACCTCAGCATACATCTTCTGGGTGAATCAAATGCTCCAAAAGTCAATTCCGGACGGGCTTGTCTATGCATTCAGACAAGCTTCGAACGGGGATAGACCACTGTCGCTCATCATTCCATACGTAATGTCTGGCATCTTTGGGGTTCAAAGTGACGCCACCGTGAAATTCTACCCGCTGTTCCTCGGTCCACTACTTGTTGTTTCAACGTTCCTGTTTGTCTCACTAGGATTCGGCGATAAGCATACAGCCGGGTTGGTCGGGCTCATGACAGCCTTCTCGTTCCAACTCACTGTAGGAATGTGGGCCGGATACTATGCCAATTGGCTGGCACTTGCAGAATCGTTCCTCTTGATGGGGTTTCTCTTAAGATGGATCAGTTTAAGGTCCAAGAGAGATTTCATCTGTACAGTCTCGTTATCAATCGTGGTGCTGTTTACTCATCCCTGGACTTGGGATTTCATGCTCTTGTTATCGACGAGTTTCATGATAGAGCGTATTGTTGCAACTCATGATTTCAAACTAATGAGGGCGGCAATCCTATTCGTCGCGATCGGAATAGCTGCAGACTCCGTCAAGTCTTTCGTCGTGGGCGGATATGGTGGAGGACGGGCGGCCGTGGACATTGCAACGACCAGCATTGGATTGCCTCAACTTGTAGCGTTCTGGCCAAATGTTGTTGCGACTTTTGTGCAGTACTATTCGATGCTATTGGCGGATTCGGTAATTCTTGGCCTGGCCGCGATTGCCATGTGGCGCTTTTCAGCATCTGATCATGATTTCGCGAGGCTCGTCGTGCTTTGGGTCGCGATGGCGTCCTTACCGTTTCCTTTCCTAGGAAGCCTATTGCAATCTCGAATCATCTACCTCCTCCCCATTCCCTTGCTCTCAACCGGCGCAGTCCTTGGACTCCAGAGACTGGGACAGGGAAGAACTCAGCAAGCGCTCATTCTCCTAGTAATACTTCTGTTCAGCGCTAATCACGCATTGAGTTCAATGTTTCAATTGTGAGCTTGTTACCGAACCGATGATATCCTGAGTCGTCCCGAGAAACCTTCTATCCAGAATTCTGTCCTAAAAGTGCGATATGGTTAAATGTTAATTTGCCAGAGGTGGGTAAGTGGTCATGGAGTTCTAGTTCTTGCAGAGCCCTCTCCCCGTCAAGGACACTTCTCACGTTTTGGTGATTGGTGGAGGAGGCTTCATTGGTCAGCGAATCTGTTCTACCCTCGCCGAGCGAGCGGTCATATGTGATGTTGTGGCTCAGACGGCCGTCGGGCGCTCAAGATTTGTCCAGAGAAGTGTCCATGACATCTCTGGACTCGCCGAAACAATGAAGGAATTTGAGATTACTCACGTCATTCATCTAGTGGGACTACCGCATATCCCGACTTGCCAGAGAGATCCTGGGAGAAGCTTCGAGCTGAACGTGAGTAGCGTCGGTTCAGCACTCGAAGCAATGAGATTGTCAGACGTGAAGACAATGGTCTTCGCGTCAACTGCAGCAGTTTACGGAAGGCCTCTCAGCAACCCTGTCAGTGAATCCTTCCCCACGAATCCAATGTCCACTTATGGGTATCACAAACTATTGGCAGAGAAACTTGTCCAGTGTTATGTTCAGAATTATGGTTTCTCTAGCGTGGTGTTCAGAATTTTCAACGTATACGGGGGCGATTTCAAACATCACGACGATGCAATCTCGACCTTCATCAGGAACGCAATTGATGGAAAACCATTGAGTGTGACCGGAGGAAACCAGCTTAGAGATTTCGTTCATATCGAAGACGTCGGCGCCTCTTTCACGCGCGCGACCGACTTTGATAACAGTGGATTCGAGACGCTAAATTTGGGGTCTGGAATACCAATGTCGATTTCGGATGTGGCAGAAACCGTTCGTCAAATCTTCGCGGGGAAGATCGTCAACGATCCAAAGGTCCAGTCGAGTCATTACGACATATTCTCAGACAACGCGAGATTACGTTCCACGCTCAAAATCAACCCCTCGAATCCTGCAATAGGGATTCCAGACTTCGTGAAAGGCGTGTCGAAATCCTTACTAGTGGCTTGAGACTGATGGACATTGTCGGCCAGCTAGAAGGCATTATGGTCCTCGTGCCTGCGTATAACGAGGCCGCAACTGTTTCTGATGTTGTCAGGCACGTGCAGGAGGTTTCGAGGGACTACCATGTTTTTGTCGTCGACGATGGCTCCGATGATGGTACAGGTCGTTTGGCCAAGGAGTCTGGTGCAAAAGTGATCACCTTGCCTTTCCACTGTGGAGGTAGGTGGGCAATGACCGCCGGGTATAGGATCGCAATTCTAAATCGATACAAGTATCTGGTTAAGATAGATGCAGACGGTCAGCACAGAGTCTCGGATGTTAACAGGTTGCTGGCGAAGTTGGCCGATGGAGCCGACGTTGCCGTAGGATCGCGGTATCTGGACGGCAAAGATGATGGTAGAGCAGGAGATTCTCAATTGAGGCATTGGGGAAGGCTCCTATCTTCGGCTTTGATCTCGATGGCCGTGGGAATGAGAATAACCGATGTTACTTCAGGGCTTCGCGGTTGGCGATGCGAAGTGTTGGCGGAGTTGCTGGATAACTATGAGAAGCATGGATATGTGGAAGACTCCGTCTTTTGGCTTAATGAGACAATCTTGCTTCGAAGACTTGGAAAGACGATTTCAGAATTGCCGGTGTCAATACGCCCTAGGTTGCACGGAAGCTCGAAGAGTTTCACGCGCTTGAAAATGCTGAACTATCCGATTCGAGTTGTCACAACATTGTTGAGGTCCATGTTTCGGGGTGAATAGGTATTGCCTACCTACGTTGATGTTGGACTGGTGTTCTCACTATCCCTAGTCATTGTTTCCCTGTACTTACTTAGGAGGCATTCCATATCGTCTCGATCGTTCCTCGGGTGGTTCTTTGTGGGTGCGGGACTTGCTCTCGTCTTTGGCGTCCCAACTTTTCTTCCGATAATGCAAAGATTTCTAGGTACTCAAATTCTGTTGTCCTCGGTAGTTTTCGCTGGTGCCGTGTTTGCGCTTTCTATGATATTCTACCAGCAGTGGAAATTGTCCGATTCGGAAAACAAGATTCGCAGTCTTGCGAGTGAAGTTGCCCTTCTAAGGTATCGTGTGGACGAGTCGTCAATCCCGCCCAGGGAAGAAAGGAGGTCGCAGTAAACACGAAGGTGCCTCTTTACAAGATTTGTTGGGACCAGTCTGATGTGGACGCCGTGACCGAAGTCATTCAGGCGGGAAGAGATTGGGCGATCGGGCCTAAGGTGACGGAATTTGAGTCCATGGTTTCAGAGTATCTGGGAAGAAAATACTGCGTGGCGTTTAACTCTGGGACATCCGCACTTCATGCGGCGCTCCTGGCCCTTGACATAGGTTCAGGCGCAGAGGTTATCGTTCCCTCGTTCACTTTCATTGCGACGGCAAATGCGGCTCTCTTTGTAGGAGGCAAGCCAGTGTTTGCAGATATCGAAGCTGATGCTTATGGATTGGATCCGAGTAGCGTAGAGGGTGCGATAACAGGAAAAACCCGAGCTATCATTCCGATCCATTATGGTGGTGGGGCATGCAAGATAGAAGAACTACGGTCGTTGGCTGACAGGCACCATCTTGCTTTAGTTGAAGATGCCGCCGAATCTCTGGGCGCATCAACCAATGGACGGAAGGTCGGGTCCTTTGGCGATGTTGCCATCTTGAGTTTTTGTGGCAACAAGGTTATGACATCTGGAGAAGGGGGAATGGCTACGACTGATTCTCGTGACGTTTACGAGCGACTCAAGCTCGTTAGGTCGCATGGCCGATTGGAGACCGAGAACTATTTCACTTCGGCGAAGATGTTCGATTATTTGACTCTGGGCTACAATTGGAGAATGTCAAACATAACTGCAGCCCTCGCAATATCCCAGTTTAGGAAGTTGGACAAGATGGCCGGAATGCGGCGTGCTCACGCGGAACTTATGTCTGAACAGCTCTCACGAAGTCCGCTCATTACTACCCCTGCAGCCAACAGTCACGATCTACATGTGTATCAGATGTATACTATCCGGCTTCAGAACAATCGTCTGAGAGAGGGACTTCGCGATCACTTAGCAAAACGAGACATCAGTGCCAAGGTCTACTTCGATCCCGTTCATCTTACAAGTCATTATCGACAATTAGGTTTTCAGGATGCTCTCTTGCCCGTAACTGATCGTCTGTCAAAGGAAGTGCTCACCCTTCCAATTTATCCCACCATGACCTCCGAAGAGCGCGATTATGTGGTGTCTAACGTGCTTGAATACGTGAGCAAGTCGAGTGCTACCGAGGATAAGGTACCAGTTTCAGTGACTCAATAAGAGCATTGAAGACTGGACTGAGAACCTCAGTCTTGTGAAGTACTACGAAGAAGACAAAAGTCGTTGTAGTTGGAGCCGGAGGATTCGGAAGAGAGGTCATTGAGATCTTTAAGGCCCAGAATGAGATAGCGGACCGATGGGAGATCTTGGGATTCCTAGATGACAGTCAAGAGCTTCGAGGTAAAACGGTTAACGGCTTTCCGATTCTCGGAGGAATCTCCTGGTTGACCGAGAGGCAAGCTGAACCAATCAAATGCGTCTGTGCAATTGGCGATACTGCGACCAGAAAGAAAGTAGTGGATAAAGTTGTCAAGAATGGTGGACAGTTCTGCCAAGCGATACACCCAACGGCAATATCGTCGGATACTGTAAGGCTCGGTGAGGATGTCATAGTCTGTGCCGGGAGCATTCTCACTGTTAACTTATCAATTGGTGACCACTGCATTGTCAATCTGAACTGTACAATCGGTCACGACGTTGTGATAGAGGAGTTCTGCACACTCAATCCTACCGCGTCCATTAATGGTCGTGATTACCTGGAACAGGGTGTCTACATCGGCTCCGGAGCCACCTTGATCGAAGGCGTTAGAGTTGGGAAATGGACTACCATTGGCGCTGGGGCTGTCGTCATTGAGGACATTCCAGCAGGAGTTGTGGCAGTCGGAGTTCCCGCGAAAACAATCAGGACCAAGACTGGGGAAGAAATGCCGCTTCACAAACCAACAGCCTCTTAGCGAGACTGCGATAACCCCAACCTCCAAGAACATTGCGTAAGCAAGCGGGATACTCACGGTATGCCTGGCATACAAGATATCCAGGGACATCCGTCACAACTGGCGCCCGGGCCCAAATTAGCCATTTGAATTCTCGATAAGATTAATGGAGTGGCGAGCCCTACCAATAACAATGTGACGGTGCCGCCCAGCCAATGGCCAGAATCTTGATGGTAGGGTTGCGTTATAACGAGGTGCCGGGCGGCTGGACGTTTTTCAGAGAAATGGCCAGGCGACTCACATCGGTGGGACACCAAATATCTTTCCTGACCTTTCGATTTCCCAAAACGACTCGCTACGACTTTATTGACGGAGTGGATGTTTTCCGAGTTGATTCGCTTTATCTCCCACAAATTCCTCTTCTAGTCCCTGACCCTGCTGACCTCGTGAAGGTCCTAAGACTGATTTTTCGTGAGAAAGTTGAAGTTGTCTATGACGTCTCATCGGGTGTCTCCCCAATCAGTTCACTGGTCTACTTCTACCTTAGAGCCTCGAGACTCAAGATCCCATGGATAACGCACGTTTGTGGCGAATTGAAAGATTTTGCAGGTAGCCCGCTCCGGCGTATCCTGTTTGAGGGTTACCTTAGATTAGTATCGAAATTGTCAATGAGCCACAGTGATTTCGTTCTCGCAGCCGGAGAAACCGTCGGTAAAAGAGTCTTGTCCCTCTCTATAGCACCTGAGAAGATGAGGATAGTCAGAGTCGGGCCTAAGGACTCTGCGGTCCAGTTCAACGACCGAGAAATGGCTTCCGAGGATGCCCGACGGACGCTCGGCCTGTCCAGTCTAGATTTTGTTGTTGGTTCCGTAGGAAGACTTGCCTTCGGGAAGGGACTTGAAACTTTGATAATCGCCTGTGGTTCGTTGAGTGCTAAGATCCCAGAGCTGAAGCTTCTGATAGTGGGATCGGGAGCTCTTGACGGCAAACTTCGAAACTTAGCAAGTCAGAGGTTACCAATGGAGAAGGTCATTTTCACCGGGTGGGTTAATCGTCCCAGTGAAGTTTTGCCCGCTATGGACGTGTTTGTTTCTGCTTCTTCCTCCGAGGCGGGAGTGTCTTCTGCCTTAATCGAGGCAATGTCGAACGGGCTAGCCTGCGTTACTACCCCCTTCACAGACTTCGTGAAAACGCTCCAAAATGGAATAGTGATTTCAAAGCCCGATCCATCTGAACTGGCCCAAGCTCTTATCACGCTTCACGGTAACCCGACTATGCGAAGGACTCTCGGCCGAAATGCAAAGCTGTCGGCTGGCCTCGCGCTGGAAATTTACGATTGGCGAGCGTATTCCTCGAAGGTAGATGAAACAATCTCCATAGTCCTGGGTTCTGTAGCTAATGGGGCGACTGTCAAAATTGGTTAATTGCCCCATAATCCATTCTCCACAATGCGTCGCTTTGTTGTTGATACAGACACTTCGGACACTAGATCGATTCACTTTCTTCCAATCGGTAATCGATGGAAAAGTGGCTGACGCACTGTCGCGAAATCAGACGGGCGTGGAGTGATACTCTACGAGAACCATCGAGTACGAGTATAGACCCAACGTCATGATCATAGGATCGATGCTTAGCGAGCTTGCTATCGCTCCTGCGCTGCAGGATCTGATTGATGCATTGGCGTCTTCTAATTGTGGGAATGTCACAGTGGTCTCAAGACCATTTCCCTCTATCGTTGATAATCCAAAGATTAGACTCAGGCTCGTCTCGCTGCCACAAGTCATGATCTATCATGGGAAATCGCGCTTGCTAAGATGGTGGAACAGCTTTTCGAAGTACATCACTGCTCAGGTGCTGGTTTGCATGAAGTTTCTACAGATGGCAAGAGACTACGAGATATTCATCTTTCAATTGTCTGAACCATTCCCGGTCGCTCTTCTTGCCCGTGCAATGCACAAGCCCACAATATACTATGTCGGCGGCTCCGGACTCAAGTCTATGCTGGCGAAAGCGAGGAACTCAACTCCTCGGTTCCTTCTTGCACACCTCGTAGAAGTCCCGCAAATTCTCATGGTGCTCCTGTCCTCATTTCTAGTCGCCCCTTCTTGGCGCACGATTCAGGAGGCTGGCTTTGGACGATACGCTGAAAAGACTCGGATTTGTTCGCTCTACGTTGACCTCAAAGCCTTCGGGGTTTTGAAGCCGTTCGTTCTCAGGGCATCATCCGTTGGTTACGTGGGAAGACTCGAAGAGGAGAAGGGATTCAGGCAATTTGTTGAGGCTGTGCCCCTTGTAAGAGCGCAGAAACACGAGGTCCGGTTTGTGGTCTGTGGCGAAGGGTCACTGCAGACTCTCTTAAACGAGCGACGGTTGGATAGCGAGATAGAATTTCGCGGTCTGGTTGGGAATGATGAAATACCTGCTGTAATGAATGAGCTTCAGCTTCTCGTCGTGCCTTCTTTCACTGAAGGTTTTGGCCGGGTCATTCTCGAAGCAATGGCATGTGGTACCCCTGTTCTCGCTTCGGGAGTCGAAGGAGTGAAGGCCCTGATAAGTGAAGGGAAAACTGGGTTTCTGCTAGGCGGAAACGATTCCCTGTCAATAGCACGGAAGGTTGTGTCTTTGATGAGTAACCCGGAGTCTCTTCAGTCGGTCTCGAGTAACGCGAGGAGTTTTGTCGAAGAAACCTTCACTTTTGGCCAAAGGGCAGATAGTTGGAGACGAGTCTTGCTAGAAGCTCATGTTCGGGGGCAAGACAATTGAAGATTCCGAGTGTTACAGTATTCTATTCTGGGGTTAGTCTCCTTCTCTTACTGTTCAAGCCATACTCGCCATTGATACTCCCAGTAGCCCTGTTTCTTCTCTTGTACTTGCCGGGTTTCAGGTTTTGCTCTCTGTTCTTGCCTCAACTCAACAAGATCGGATTCGGGTTGATTTTTGGGCTTGCATTGCAAGGGCTTTCCATCCTAATAGCTTTTGGAACCCTGCAGAAGCTTCCATTCGATCTAGCGACTTTCCTAGTGCTGACTGCCTTCGCGATCAATCTGATCCTTGACGGTGCTTCTATTCGGCTGAAGCGTCTCGAACTTTTGAGTCTCTCGTATCTCAGCACCTTGCACGCGCAAGAGTTGCGAAGCCGATACGTAAGATCCTCGATCGTGTTTTTCATCCTGGCTGCGATCATTCGACTGATTTACGCTTCTGTGAATACTTCTTCGATAGCTCAGGATGCGGCACTCTATGTCAACGCCGCAGACCATTTGGCAACCGGAGGAACCTTTTACGCGAACATTGTGAATGATGTCGGGGCTAGTTTCCCGTTTGAATATCAGTCCGGATTGATTCCTCATACATTTACATGGTTCTTAATGGCAATCGTATTTTCGTTCACTTCGCCATCGTTTGATTCTGTCAAGCTCTTTCTCGTTCTGATGGGAGCATTGCTGGTATTTCCCGCATACGAACTCTCTCGACAATGGTTTGGGAGAAACGCCTTCTTCGTCCCAATAATAATCGCGATAGATCCCGTGTTGACATTCTATTCTGTCGTGCCCTTCGGTCCAGAGATTACTAGTGCGCTGTTTTCGCTAGCTGCAATCGCTGCATTGGAGCGGATAAGGGAAAAGCATGTGTATAGTTTTTTCGCCGCATTGCCTGTTTCAGTGCTCGCCGCAGCCGCAACGCTCTCTTGGAGCAGCATCTACTTTGTGCTGTACATGCTCGCATTCATACTCGGGGCCGCCATAGCAGTTCGACTATCGCTCAAGGACACGCTGCTATGCATAGGACTCGGCGGAATTCTGTACTTGACGCTAATATTTGGACTTCAACTCTGGCTGATGTATTTGCCGATCTTCGTGATCATGGGGATATTAGTAATCTCGATGTCCAAGCGTTTCAGTCAGTTTGTAAGATTTCTGGGGTTTGGCGTTGCGGGGATTTTGTTAGCCTTTCAGTTTGAATTGCTTCGATATTATACGTATCCACAAGCAACGCTATTCCCAGCTCAAACTCGGGGAAGCTCGCAAATAATTACGAGCGAAATATCGAAGTATTTCTTTGCGAATGTGTTCTCAGCGAACGCCTTCGCCATTGCAGAGGTGTACCGGACAACTGCGTTTGAGGTTGCGGGCTGGTCAATTATCCTTCTAGGTTTTGTGGGGGTCCTCTTTTACAGAGGACTCAACTGGCGTCTCAGCATGTTTCCCCTGTTTTTCTTGCCCCTCCACGCGGCTGCCACGATCCTTTTCCAGCCCCCTGGAAGTGGATTAGTAGGGGTTGGATTCTCCGCGTCAAGATTTTTCCTTGGTTGGCTGGTATGTGTCATCTTCATCGCTGGAGTAGGACTGAAATTCGTTCTTGAGTATTTGCAAACTATCTACTTAGATGGCCCCAAAATCAGCCCCCCCAACATCGCTAATCGAATGCCACGAATTGCCAAGTCAGTCTTACTGATCGTAGTGTTGACCACTCCCGTCGCCTTGGACTTCACGGCGAACGGCTATCAAGTGTACGATCCTCAAGGCTTGACGTCCCTGCTGGTAAAATTGAATGTTGACCAAGCCTCTCAATGGATCGCCGGAAACACCAACGCAAGCGACACTATTATCGCAGCGAGTCTGGCAAATGAACGCATATGGGCGATGGCCACCCATAGAACGTTTGCTGGTCTCTACATTCCCGGAGAGCCAACCAATCAGATTGATCTGAATGATACATCAACTTTGGCGCAACGATTAGATGCCAAGTATCTTCTCATCGATCCATCAATCTACGATGGGTTGTATCCGGTAATTGTCCCTTATTACACAAGCGCCTCGGCCGACCAAATTGGGACGCTCATTCCAATTGTCAATCTCACCTTGAATCCGGTAAATCAATCAACGTTTCCGGCACTCAGACTAGTGTATGTCTCTCCACCTCCAACGGTGGTCATTTTCAAATTCGTAAATGCAAACGTCACAGTAAATTGGATAGACGACAGTTTCACGAGCAATTGGTCTCTGATAAGCGATGGCAATATTTCCAATCAATCCTTCGTGCCGACGGGTTCAATGCTGAATTTTTCCGCTGTCTTTAGCAGTGGTGCGCAAAGTTGGGTGAGGTATGGCCGTACCTTGCAACCCACGCAGAACACCTCGTCATCGCGTTTCCTTGCGATAAGATTCCAGACCGATGTTTCCAACGCGAACGTGAGACTAGTTTCTTGGATTCAGGACGTCAATGGTCAAGGATATTGGTTACCGGCAGAGTACTCATTAACCCTGCAATCAAAAGAGTATGACCTTTGGAACTTCGTAGGTGAGGGAGTATCTCTGAACCGCGTGGACCTTGAGATCTTCGAATTGTCTGACCAAGGCTATTTGCCGGTACGAGTCTACATAGACTACGTTGCCTTTCTTTCCGTAAGCTAGCCACAAGTTCTAGTTGGGCAAGAGTGAAGCCAAGGGTACCAGCATTTAGAGGCAGAAGAATAGGGGGTCCAATTTGACTGAGACCACCGTTGTGTACAATGTTCCTCGTGGAACAGCGTATCTCACGAGCCAACAGATCATAATCAGCGCGGTCTCATTCGCCTACTACATCTTCCTCTTTAGAATTCTAAGCTTATCGCAGATAGGTCAAGTATCACTCTTGGCCATTGGAGTGGCTATCTTTGGAACACTCACCCAGATGGCCCTTCCCGCGGCGGCAACTCGGTTCATCTCCAGCAGTCTGGGAAGTCGAGACGCGGTAAGCGCGGGAGCGGTCGCGAGCACCGTTCTTCGCTTTTTGCTCGTAGTTGCAACTCCAACGCTCTTGCTAGCGAGTGTCTTTTCTCCCTGGATCGGAGCACTTCTGTTCAACACATCCGACACCTATAGTCTATGGGTAACCGCGTTCGCCACAAGCTTTCTTCTCGACCTCACGACACTGTACGGGTCCTACTTCCTCGGTCTCGGTCTATACGCACAAGTCGTCTACCAGAACCTGCTCTACATCCCTCTAAGCCGTACGCTTGGCCTAATCCTCGCTTACTCTGGACTTGGAGTTTTCGGGGTGGTTGTAGGATGGCTGCTCGGTGCAGTCGCTACACTTCTACTCTCATTGTATCTATTCAAAGGCAGGTTGCCGTCTGGGGGTACTTTTCCGAAGCGACAGCTGTTATCGTTCAGTTTGCCGGTTTTCGCCTCTGCAATAGTTGTTCTCTTTCAGAGCTGGGGCGACATTGCGCTGTTGCAGACGCTGGTCGGTCAGCTCCAGGTCACGGGTGCCTATTACTTGACGGTCTCAAGCGCGGCTTTTCTCTCAATATTTTGGGGTCCGGTGAGCACCGCTCTCTATCCATCGCTCGCTTCAGCTTTCTCAAGCCAAGGTCCGAAGGCTGTCTCGGATAGGTTATCAGACGCATTTCGCCTCGTAAACGTGATAGTCCTCCCACTTGGAGTGTCCTTAGCCTCTGTGGCTCCGACAGCGTTGGAAATCGTGTACGGACAATCCTTGGCAGGCCAAGCAGTTCCGTTCGCCCTCCTAACAATGACAGTGATCCTCTCAGCCCAAGGGGCAATCTTAGTCGCTACGCTTCAAGCGGTGGGAAGAACAAAACCTCTTCTCAAGGTCTATTTGGCGGCTACCATTCTCGATCTCATTGCTGTAGCTCTTTTCGCCAAGAGCCTAGGGACTGCTGCGGGAGCGATCGGACGAGTAATTCTAGGGTTCAGCATAGTTCTCCTTGCGTACCGCTCTCTCCGTCCCGCCCTAGACGTGCCTGTTACTCACGGCCTCTTCAAAGCGGTTCTATTAGCGGTAGGAACCGGCCTCCCACTATTGGTGGTCGATCAGGTAATGACGCAGCAGCTAATGCTCAGGCCGCTTTTTCGACTTCCCGCAATCCTGGGAGTGTTTGTAGCCAGCTTTCTGATTACTAGCCGAACTTTTTCGATCTTCGGGGAGACAGATTTCACCCTTCTGAAGAGCGCCCTTCCAATTATCACACATAGGTATGTTGGATTCATTCAACGATTACTTGTCCGAAAAGAAGAACTCTAAGCCCACAGACAATCATTTCGCTTCATCTTTGCTCTTCCGATGGCCAGCGCCCCTCTCACCACGTCGGATCAGAGGCTGGTCAGCTCTGCCCGATTCCGTCAATCGATTGGCCCCAAAGTTCTAAGATAGCTTCTGAACAGAACGAGTATTGTGTGAAGGCAATGAAGAAATTGGGTTATACGACAGACCCCCGCCGTGCTCCTCGCAGAAAGACGAAGAATACTGGGCCGCCTTCTGGCGGAACAGGCGATTGGCTACGTCAGATGATAATAGTGAGGGCGAGGGCGCAGATTCGGAAGAAATGAAGGGTTCTCAATCTTAGGATCGTAGAAGGTTATTTGTCCTGAAAGCGCGTATTATCTCGTAAGCCGACAGAATGCCGCTTAGGGAGCGGCGCTCACCAAACATTAGGCTTAGAATCCTCGGAGACATATGTCGTCTATGGGATTTTTCGGAACAAGTATTGAATGGGAGATTCTTGCCGTTACGAGAAGCACAAGTCAGACCCATGTCCTCGCACGCCATCTTAAGAGCGGTAGAGAGATAGAGATGATCAGAGGTCCAGACTATGCTCCGAGAGTTGACGAGCTGAAACGATCTCTACGAATGGAACTAGAGAACCAAATGGACCCGTCTTTCGCAGAGTATCGTCGAAGATCCCTTGACAAGCTTCACGGAGTTAGAATCTAGCGAGACTTAGTCGTACGAAAGAACGATTGACTTGCTCCTACGCGTTGAATCACCCTGTGAAGATCTTCTCCTCTTGAGGCTCTCACCGTTCCTCCCGGACATAATCGGCATAATACTGATAGGAACGGTTGCGATCGGGTCCTACTATGCTGTAGCCAACGCATCTAGCACGGCACCCAAAGCTTTGTGATCAACAAATCCGATAACCGTCTCGAAGACACGCTCAGCGACGGACTCGTTCAAATGCGCACCAGCGATCACCAGTACGTAGTTCTCACTGTCAGCAATCCGCTTTTGCTGACGATTACAGCATCTCCCTTCTCATCATGCAGACCCAACTTCAATACGATCAAACTGACCGCGTACAGCGCGACATCGGCAACCGTTACTGTAACGATTCACAGGAGCCCCCACTACGGGTCAGCCGTCCTCCCCAGTCTCACTGTCAGCATAGCGTAGATTGGCGTCAGAACGAGTCTAAACTCTCTGCTTTCAGTTATTTACCTTCAGTCCTTTGAAACATCTCGGTGAGATGGGGCGAGTTGAGGATGGCGACCTTCTCTTCAGCGGTGAACGATGGTTTACTCATAGCTAGCCCCAGTATCCGCCGGCGCAGCTTGTAGTAGGCAGTCAGATACGTGTGCAACTTGCGATTCCGCTTGGCGTGGAGGGCCTTTCTCCTGCTCTCAGGTTGTCGTTTCATCCATTCTTTGGTCTTCCCGGCAAAGTAGCCTGGATGATGCTTATGGTACCAGGCAGAGTACTCCCGTGGATTCATTTGGGAACTGTACGGATTCTTCTCTCTAAATTCCCGTTCTTGCTTGTTGGTCCACCTTGGCCATCGTGCTTGAGAGGCTTCCTGTAATTGGCATTTTCGCACACTTCGAGATTGCTTCCCCCACCATCGCCGTGAACTTTGGCTTAGTTTCACCCTCTGCTCTATCGTTGGATGCTTGTCTTTGTGGGATTCGGAAAGCTTTCGTTTATGTTCTTCGCTGAATTTCATGCCCTTGCGACTCTCAGATATTCTTTGTCTATGTTCGATAGTGAACGGTCTTCGTCTCTTACCCTTGTGAGCCTCCGACATTCTAAGCCTAGTCTCATTCGACAAGTGCCGCTTACGTCTCATTTCGCGCAGACCCTCACTCTCCTAGGATCCGCAACAAGGCGTTTGATAATCCAGAGGAGTCCATCAGAACTGGTTTCGTCACTGTTCGCTGTATCCTCCTTTAGTCGTGAACAGAGGGATTTGATTAAATTGACTTCGCATGGTCTTTGAAGTCAGTGTGCTTATGGGTTAGCGTTCCGTTGATTGATTTCATCCATTGCTTCCCGCCTCGAAACCTCTTCCTGAACACTCTGACCCCGCTGGGGGAACTGTCGAAGATTGAGAAGCCATCGGCAATCGCCTGATCATATCCAGTGGATTGGATGTGGGTTTTGACATAGTCGAAGTTTTTCGTTCTCCAATGAGTGGTTCTCGGCCTATAGACACTGGAGGTTGGTTCAACCTTGTCAAGTGCTCTGAGCAGATCTGAGCTTGACTCGACTGTCGGAGGTGGCATCACATGCCCGTCGAGCGTTTCAGGATTCTCTGTCTTCAGAAAACAGAATTGACTGTCATACTTTATCCAAGCCTTGGCGAGAGAGCTGGTAGATGGAATGTAGCTGGCTTGGAAACTGATGCTGTGCCCCACCAGATACTCGGCCCAATCGGCGGGATAACCACTGCTCTTTAGAATATCCAAGTTCAGAACTCTGAAGCAGCTAGGGCGATAGAAGTAATGACGCTTATCGTATTTCTCGGTCATTCCCAGACCATCTCGGATCCGCTTGAAGTAGTTCCATGCGACGCCTATTCTCATAGGACGGTCGATCGCTTTGTTAGTAGTATCGTCGTATCCTGAAAAGATATGCTGATAATTTCTCTTTCTTGTTTTCAGATATTCCTTCAGGAGCATGACTGTCTCGGAACAGAGGAAGACTATTCTGTTCCGATAGACCTTGTTTGCCTTGAGGCTTACCTCAACGGGCATCTTGAAGAAGTTAATCTGGTCTTTTCGGATGGAGATTGCTTCTCCGAGTCGGGCTCCCGTAGAGATCATAATCGAGAAGAGCGTTTTCATGCGGAGATCGCACGCGAGAAGAATCGATCTGACTTGCTCTCGAGTGGGGGTCCTCTTGAGGTTCACCCAGACTCTCGGAAGGTTCTTCACTGCTATTTTGAGATCGTATGGGTCTAATCCTAGCCTTGAATATAGCAAGAACCTACAGATCGTGAGTCTAGTCATACGAATTGTGCCGTTTGAGAGCCCACGTCCTCGCATGTAGTCTACGGTTCGATTGGCAGAATCCACAGGGTCAAGATCGCCATCACGCATTGCCTGAATCGCCCTGTCCGACTCTCGCAAGATCCTTCCATCACCATACTTCCTCAGGAGCCTCCCATTATGACCTCTTTCAGGGCCGTACTGAGGTCTGTCAAGGAATTTGTTCGCCGCGAGCCAGTAAGCCAAGTCGCGGATTTTCATTCTTCCAAAATTTTGGCTTGGTGCAAGGCTCACGAAGGTAGAAGCACTACGCCTATAGCGGCTTTCGAGGTCCGGCACAATTTTCGCAGAACTCAACCTCATTTGACGGACTGAATGTGGGGGAAAGAATTTCTTGGCCTCCGTTAAAGCGGAGAGTCTCGGCAATGACTCTGATTTACCTGGTCTAACCCCCACATGAACGAAAAAGGGACAGATTTGGTGATGATCCAAGGAATGTGGACCAAACCGGGAATTCTGCTGCTCCATTCATCAGATAGAGCATCCTCTCGGAGTGGACATGGCGGATGTGCCGAGGTTCTAGGGTTGTCCGAGATGCGGTCTGCCCCTCAGGAACAATTACTGCGCGAAGTGCGGTTTGTTTTCGCGGCCCGAGCCAGTTGACACTACACTCCAGCGAAACCCTCAGAAGAGCGCGGCAGTGAGTAATGTGGATTAATCATGCTTCCGAATGGGGCAATCTCCTCTTCAAGCGCGCACTTTAAGACGCGGTTTGGGGAAGAAATAGATAGCTTTGGGCGGTCAAGTCCGACGCTGTAGTGTTTGTACTCGACCGCTGAAACCGTGGTTCAAAGAGGGAGCGAAGTTTTGCTCGCGAAGTTGCGTTGCGATCGCACACTTCAGAGCTAACCCGGACTGTCGGATACATGGATACTGTTCGGCTCGAACCCGTGAAGAGCGGGAAGATTCTCGATTGGTCTTCGAATATGTCAAAACCAATCTGAAACGGTACGGTCAAGTCAGTGAGCCGTGACAGTCGCGATAGTGACTCACTCCTGAGCCGAAGAGTTCCGATAACAGAGCGTCGGACTTAGAACTCTCTACTCTCGGAATGCAAACGCGCCGAACGTTGTGCGCTCAGCGCTTGGTCCGTTCGGACTTTGAAGAAGTGGAATGTTTTTTCCCTGTAGCCACATCTTTTCCTCTCGGCTCCCGAGAGACATATCCTGTTAGAGTCTTTGACATCTTCGTCTCTCCATTTACTCTTCTCCTTCGAGACACGTAACCCCACAGGGACTTTGATATGCTGGACGACAACAGTCCTTCCTCGGCCTCACCCTTCGGCTCTTCCAGAAACGCATCCTCCACCAAGCTTCGAGCAGTAACAGGGGTCAGCCCAGTTCTTGTCCGAAGGAACCAGACCACCCAAGCCTTACTCTTTCCCTCCTTGACCAGCTTCCTTATCACCGAAAGCTTCTGCATCCTCCACTGAACCCCCTTCTGCCCCT
>Ga0137377_10000069_pt1 | contig 44470 bp, 33 predicted proteins | sample SagtaG_22_FD_104815 | JGI IMG/M metagenome (GOLD analysis project Ga0137377, IMG submission 104815) | Vadose zone soil microbial communities from Sagehorn Ranch, Mendocino, California, USA - Sage2_L_40_16 metaG | ecosystem: Environmental > Terrestrial > Soil > Vadose zone | place: USA... | reverse complement strand
CGTGCCGGGCTGCCCGCGCCGCCCGGAGGGGCTCATCTACGGAATGATGAAGCTGCAGCAGCTCAGCAAGGACCGCCGCGGCCACTGGCCGGAGCGAGCCATCGGCCCGACGGTGCCCGACGGGGTCTGAGAGATGGACCGAGCACTCCGCCGGCGGCTGGAGGCGCGCTTCGGAGACGTCCTCAGCGGACCTGTCAGGCAGCGTCACGACGAGACCGAAATCCGGATCGGGCCGGCGGACCTGACTGTCGTGATGCGGGCTCTCCACGATGAGCCGGACCTCCGGTTTCGGTTCCTGGCCGACCTGGCTGGCGTGGACAGCGGGTCGGCGATGCAGGTCGTCTACCACCTGTGGAGCGAGACGACGCCCGACTGGCTGCGCGTCATCGCCGACAACCTGCCCCGCGACGACGCGCGCATCCCGTCCGTGACGTTCCTGTGGAAGGGGGCGGAATGGATGGAGCGCGAGGCGTATGACATGTTCGGCATCACGTTCGAGGGCAACCGCGACCTGCGCCGCATCTACATGCCACCCGACTACACCAGCTTCCCGCTGCGCAAGGACTTCTTCCTGGCCGACGACGCCGCGCGCTCGCCGGGGGCGGGAGTGCGGCACATGGAGCGGACGCACAGTCCGCGCAATGCGACGCCGGCTGCCGTCGTCCGCCAGGCAAAGGGCGCCTGAGCGAATGGCCACAAGCGCGCCCATCTCCCGCCGCCGCGCGTCGGCCGACGATCCGCGCGTCATCCTCGAGGAGCAGGTCGGCGTCTTCGAGCCCGTGCCGCCCTTCCCGCCGCGCACGGAGCGCGAGGCCGAGTTCTACACCCTCGGCGACGGCGAGATGTTCCTCAATATGGGCCCCCAGCATCCGTCGACGCACGGCGTGCTGCGGGTCGTCGTGAAGATCAACGGCGAGGTCGTGACGGATCTCGATCCGGTCCTCGGCTATCTGCACCGGGGTGTCGAGAAGCTGTGCGAGAACTCGGATTACCACCAGGCCATCTGCTACCTCGACCCGTTGGAATACGTCAGCGCCCTGTTCTGCGAGTGGCCGGCGGTGATGGCCTTCGAGAAGCTCATGGACGTCACCGTGCCGCGCCGGGCCGAGTACATCCGCGTGCTGTCGGGGGAGCTGCTGCGTATCGCCAGCCATGCCCTGTTCATGGGCTGGATGGCCCTCGACCTGGGCGGCCTGACGCCCATCCTGTGGAGCTTCATCGAGCGCGACGAGATCGTGGAGATGCTGGGTGCCCTCACGGGAGCCCGGATGCTGTTCAACTACTACCGCATCGGTGGCGTGAACGGCGACCTCAATCACGAGTTCATGAGCCGCCTCGGCGACTGGATGACGCGCGCGACCGAGCAGCACGACGCCAACGTCGGGCTCCTCAACGAGAACGAGATCTTCGTCCGCCGCATGCGCGATCTGGGCCGCGTCGACCGCGAAACGGCGCTGCGGATGTGCATGACCGGCCCGAACCTGCGGGCAACGGGCGTGCCGTTCGACGTGCGGCGCTCGCACCCGTACAGCGTCTATCCCGAGCTGGACTTCGACATCCCGACCCGGGACGAGGGCGACTGCCTGGCGCGCTACCTGCTCCGCCTGGACGAGGTGAAGCAGAGCCTGCGAATCATCGACCAGTGCCTCAACCAGATGCCCGATGGCCCTGTGATGGCGAAGCTCCCGCGACTCCTGCGGCCGCGGCCCGGGCGGGCCTACGCGGCGGTCGAATCACCGCGCGGCCAGTACGCCAACTACGCCATCAGCGACGGCACGGATCAGCCGTTCAGGCTGCGCATCCACGACCCGAGCTTCATCCACCTCCAGTCGGTCGGCCTGCTCATGCCCGGTCACCTGATCGCCGACACGATGGCCGTGATGGCCTCCCTCGACCCCATCATGGGCGGAGTGGACAAATAGATGACGGTCGTCGGCCGGGCGTGGAACCGCCTCAGCCTGCCGGGCAAGCTCTTCTTCACGCTCGCCCCGCTGTTGCTGGTCACGACGATCGCGGTCATCGCGATCCTGGTCATCTTCGGCCAGCTGATCGTCGACTTCCTGGCGGCGAATCTGCCCATCGTGCGGTTCGTGGTGGCGGTCACGGCTGTGCTGCTGATGTCAGTGCCCACCGCCTTCCTGATCATCTACATGGAGATGAAGGTCATCGCTCTGATGAACCTGCGACTCGGCCCGGACCGGGTTGGCCCGTATGGATCGCTGCTGTCCGTGGTCCACGGGCTCAAGGTCCTTATGAAGGAGGACTTCACGCCGACCGGCGTGGACAGCATCGTCTTCACCCTGGCGCCGGTGGTCGTCTACCTGGCCAGCGTCATGTCCCTGCTGGTCATCCCCTTCGCACCGGGACTGTTCGGCCAGGACCTCAACGTCGGGCTGCTCTACTTCTTCGCCGTCGGCGGGTTGAGCGTCGTGGGCTTGCTCATGGCCGGCTGGTCGAGCTTCAACAAGTACTCGCTCCTTGGCGGCCTGCGCTCGGCCGCGCAGATCATCAGCTACGAGATCCCGCTGACGCTGTCCGTGGTCGGGGTGCTGATCCTGGCAGGGACGATGAGCCTGAACCAGATCGTGCTCGATCAGCGGGGCTCATTCCTCGACTGGTTCGCCTTCAAGCAGCCCCTCGGACTGCTGATCTTCTTCATCGCCGCCACGGCCGAGGCGAACCGGACCCCGTTCGACCTGACGGAAGCCGACAGCGAGATCGTGGCCGGCTTTGCCACCGAGTACTCCGGCATGCGGTTCGGATTCTTCTTCTTCGCCGAATACGTCAACGTGTTCATCATGTCGGCGCTGATCGTCAGCCTCTTCTTCGGAGGATGGACCGCGCCCTTCGACTGGCCCTGGCCGGTTCACATCGAGCTCAATCCTGGCGGCCTGGGAATCGGACTGTTGATCCTGCTGGCGGTGGCGCCCGTCGTGGGGACGCTGGTTCTGGCCGCCCCCTTCTGGGTCGCGCGCAGCTCGATGCCCGCCTGGCAGGCGCTGATCATCGGCTTCGTCCTGCTCAACCTGCTCATCGGGCTGGGGCTGTTCGCACTGGCCTTCCTGGGCTGGGAATGGGTGGTCGGGCTGTTCTGGTTCCTGGGCAAGACCTACGGGTTCGTGTTCACCTTCGTATGGATGCGTGGCACCCTGCCTCGCGTGCGCATCGACCAGCTGATGGGCTTTGCCTGGAAGTGGCTGCTGCCGGCATCGCTGCTCAACCTGTTCGTGACGGCAGGCGCGGTCGTGGTGCTCGGCCGGTGAGGGGGCAGCAGTGAGGAGGCGGCGGTGAGCCAGCTCGTGCCCGGTCTCGGCCTCGCCAGGGGCATGCTCCTGACCCTGCGCCGCTTCTTCGAGCCGAAGGCCACCATCCGCTACCCGGAGGAACCGCCGGAAGGCTCGCCCAAGTTCCGTGGGCGGCTGCAGCTGCTGTATGACGAGTACGGCACGCTCAAGTGCGAAACCTGCTTCCAGTGCGCGCAGGCCTGCCCGATCGAGTGCATCGACATGGGCGGCATCGACACCAAGAACCGCTACCACATCCACTGGGGGCCGCCGGAGACGTACGGCGAGCGGCGCGACGAGTCGGCCCTGCGACGGTCCGGCCGGCCCGTGCCGGACCCGGCCTACGAGCACTTTGGCCCCATCGACCTGGCGCCGGTGGAGGCCGCACTGGCCGAATACGACTACGACCCCAAGAACCTGCTGCCGATTCTCGAGGCCACCCAGCAGGCTTACGGCTACCTGCCGGTCGCCGCCATCAAGCACATCAGCAACATGAGCGGCGCCTGGTACGCGATGATCTACGGCACCGCGTCGTACTACGGCCATCTGCGCTTCGAGAAGAAGGGCGATCGCGAGCAGGCTGCCGCGGTTGCCGCGAGCCGACCTCCCGAGAGCAGCTACCGGTCGGCGCTGCAGGCAGCCCTGATGGGTGGCGCCCCGGTCGAGGACACCACGCAGCCCCCTGCGGCGAACAAGGCCCGTGGCTCGAGCAAGGTCCGTGGCTCGAGCAAGGTCCGTGGCTCGAGCAAGGTCCGTGGCTCGAGCAAGGTCCGTGGCTCGAGCAAGGGTCGCGGGCGCCCGCCGCGCGCCAATTGACGTCATGACAGGCCTTCTCGCCTCCCCCGACGGCTGGCCCCGCGTCCTCCTCGGGCGTGCGGAGGCGAAGGACCCCACAGACCTCGACGCCGCTGTGCGAGCCGGCGCGTTCGCCGGGCTCAAGCGGGCGGTCCACGACCTGGGCCCGGAAGCTCTCATCCGGGAGATCGCGGCATCGGGACTCCGCGGCCGGGGCGGTGCCGGGTTCCCAACAGGCGAAAAGTGGCGCGTCTGTGCCGCGGCCGAAGCGGCCGACGGGCGGCGATTCGTGGTGGCCAACGGCTACGGCGCCGATCCCGCGGTTTCCACGGACCGTGTGCTCCTCGAGCGCGACCCGTACGTCGTAGTAGAGGGCCTGGCCATCGCCGCGTTCGCCGTGGGCGCCACGGAGGCGATCGTCGCGGTCCGCGCCGACCAGCCTGACGTGATCCGAAGGCTGGAGACGGCCATCGCCAGCGCCGAGGAGGCCGGTTACCTCGGGCCGGACATGCTCGACACCGGGCTGGATCTCAGCGTGACCGTTCGGCCCGTGCAGGGCGCCTACATGCTCGGGGAGGAAACTGTCCTGCTCAAGGCGCTCGAAGGCCGCCGAGGCCAGCCGGAACAACGCCCGCCGCATCCGGCCGAACGGGGGCTGTTCGGGTCCCCGACCGTGGTCCAGAACGTCCAGACACTGGCCTCGGTGCCTTGGATCGTCGCCAACGGAGCGGCCGCGTTCGCGAAGATCGGCTCGAAGGCCAGCCCGGGAACCATCCTCGTCCAGATTCGAGGAGCGGCCACGGACGGCGTTGCGGAAGTGCCGCTGGGCACGCCCCTTCGCGAGATCGTCGCGCTCGCCGGCGAGCTCGCACCGGGCCGGACTCTCAAGGCCGTCCTGGTCGGAGGGCCGTCGGGCGGCATCCTCCCGGCAGACCTGATCGACACGCCCTACGAGTTCGACGCCCTGCGGGCGGCAGGCGCCCATCTGGGATCGGGCTCGGTCGTGATCGTCGACGACCGTGCCTGCGTGGTCGACCTTGGCCGGCTGCTCACTCGCTTCTGCGCCGACGAGGCATGCGGCAAGACCATCCCCTGCCGCATCGGAACCCGACGCCTCTCCGAGATTGCCGATCGGGTCACCTCGGGACGCCCTCGTCCCACGGACGTTCAGCTGCTCGGCGACCTCGCCTCGGACATCGTGGACAGCGGCCTGTGCGACCACGAGCGGCTGGCGACGCTCCCCCTCATGAGCGGGATGCGATACTTCCGCGCGGAGCTCGACGAGCACATCCTGCACAGCTCGTGCCCCGCCGGCGTGTGTCGCCCCATCGCGATCGCTGCCGGCGCCCTGGCCGCGGGTGCAGCCCAGTGACGCGACCATGACCGAACTCATCACCCGACCCCTCGACGATCGCCCGGACAAGCCCGCGCCGCTCGACACGGTCACGCCCCTGGAGGCTGACCTTTCCGAGTTGCTGCTGACGACGCAGGCGCCCCAGCGGCCGGCCTCGACCCCGGCCATCCGCCTCGAGGTCGACGGGCGCCTCGTCGAAGGTCGAGCCGGCCAGACCATCCTCGAGGTCTGCCGCGACAACGGCATCGAGGTCCCGACGCTGTGCTACGAACCCAAGCTGCCGGGATTCGGCGCCTGCCGGATGTGCGTCGTGGAGGTCGAAGGCGAGGAGCACCCGCCCATCAGCTGCTCGCAGCGCGCCGCCGAGGGCATGAAGGTCCAAACCCAGACCGAGCTCGTGCGACGCCTGCGCCACACGAACCTGGAGCTGATCTTCAGCGACCACAACGCCTACTGCTTGCCACCCTGCCAGAACAAGTGCCCCAGCCACATCGACATCCCCGGCTTCCTGAAGGCGAACGCCGAGGGCAACTGGCGGGAGTCGGCGCGGATCTACAAGCGGACGATCCCCTTCCCGTCGATCCTGGGCCGCGTCTGCCCGGCCCCCTGCGAGGAGCACTGCCGGCGCGACGAGGTCGACGAGGCGATCGCCATCCGGGACACACACCGCTACGCCGGAGACCAGGTCCTCAAGGCCATGCTCGACGACAACGTCGACCCGCCGATCCCCTTCGAGGTCAAGCCCAAGACCGGCCGCCGGGTGGCGGTCATCGGCTCGGGGCCGGCGGGCACGTCGGCGGCCTACTACCTGCTCATCGCCGGACACGAGGTCGACGTGTTCGAGAAGGACTCCGCCCCCGGCGGCATGCTCCGTTACGGCATCCCGCAGTACCGCCTGCCCAAGGTCGAGATCCTCGAGGCCGAGTACGAGTCGCTGACGCGGCTCGGCGGCCGCTTCATCTGCAACCAGGAGCTCGGCAAGGACTACACCCTCGACGACCTCCAGCTGCAGGGCTACGACGCGGTCGTCATCGCGATCGGGTGCTACGACACCAACCAGCTGGGCATTCCGAACGAGGACGCGGAGGGCGTGTTCGACGGGCTCGACTACCTCCGCACGGCGACGCTCGGCCTGCCCTACCCCGGCCACAAGGGCTCGCGCGTCGTCGTCATCGGCGGCGGCTTCACCTCGATGGACTGCACCCGGACCTCCATTCGGCAGGGGGCGAAGGAGGTGACCCTGGTCTACCGGCGCGACATGAAGGACATGCCGGCATCGAACGAGGTCCATGAGGCGATCGAAGAAGGCGCCACGGCCATCTTCCAGGCCGGGCCGACGCGGATCCTGACCGACGAGAAGACCGGGAAGGTCAAGGGCGTCGAGTTCATTCGCATGAAGCTGGGCGAGCCGGATGCCTCGGGCCGGCGGCGGCCGGAGCCCTCGGCCGGCACCGAGTTCACGATTCCCTGCGATCGTGTGCTCCTGGCCATCGGGCAGGGGCCGGACCTGTCGTGGGTCGGCCCCGGCTCGGAGGGCATCACGGCCAACAAGCAGCGGCGGCTTCAGGCGGACGCCGTCACGTTCCTGACCGGCCGGCCGGGCGTATTCGGAACGGGCGACGTGCGGATCGGCTCGGCGACGGTCGTGCAGGCCAACGGCGAGGGCCGGCGCGCCGCGTACGCCGTGGACGCGTACCTCCTGGGTCTCGATCTCGGGGAGATCAAGACTCGCCAGACACTGGCGGAACCGCAGCCCGAGTTCCTTTCGATCGTGCCCTTCACCAGCGAGATCAAGGAGCCGCGCTACCGCCTGCGCTCGATGGATGCCGAGATCCGCAACAAGAGCTACGTCGAATACGAGATCCCGTACACGCGCCAGGAGGCAACTGCCGAGTCGCAGCGCTGCCTGCAGTGCACATGCGAGGCCATCGGCTACTGCGACCTGCGGCGGCTGGGCATCGAGTACGGGACGACGCTACCGACCCTCGAGCCGGACTATCACCAGGGTGCTGGCTACCGAAGCCTCACGGAGAACCGCTTCACCGGCACGAACCACGACTACATCCGGGACGATTCGCACGCGTTCATCCTGCGCGAGCCGTCACGCTGCATCGATTGCGGCCGCTGCGCGCAGGTGTGCGCGGAGGTGGTCGGCGCGGCGTGCTACGACTTCATGCGGATCGGCTTCGACACGCTGGTCACGACGCCTCTCGACATGAGCCTCAACGACACGCCCTGCGTGTCGTGCGGCCGCTGCGCCGAAACCTGCCCAACGGGCGCCCTGATGCCCAAGCCGCGCGTGCTCCAGAAATACGACGTGGACGAGAGTCGCTGCATCCTGTGCGGCATCTGCGTCGACGCCTGCCCCTATGACGCGCTTCGGGATGGTGGCGAGTTCGAGCTGTCGCATACGGAGCGCGGAGATCCGCTCATCGACCTCATCGCCATTGCCGCGATCGATCGTGAGACGGAGATGACCTACGTGCGCAAGGAGCGCGACTGGGTCGAGCGATTCGAAAAGGAGGGCCGCCGGTTCGATCCGGCTCGCCTGCTGCCGGTCCTGCCGCCGTCCGTGGCGGCGCGGCTGCCGGCGGGCAACGGCGACGGTCACCGCCACGCCCTCACTTCGGGTGCGAGCCACGAGCCGGGAGCGCCGCGCGAGCTGGGCTCGGGCGACTGACGCCGTGACCATCCCTGAGGTCATCCCGATCGTCAACGTCCGCTGGGACGACATCCTGTTCCTGATCCTGGCGACCGTGATGATCGGTTCCGCGCTCCTGGTGGTGATCCTGCGCGACATCATCCGCTGCGGTCTCGCGATGATGGTCTGCTTCGGGGCGTTGGCCGGGATCTACGTGATCGCCGGCGCGCCGCTCGTCGCAGCCACCCAGGTCCTGGTCTACATCGGCGCCATCTCGGTCCTCGTCCTCTTCGCGATCATGCTCACGCAGACGAAGGCCGCCCCAGCCCGACTCGTGTTTCAGACGCAGGCCGTCCCGGCGGCATTGGCCGCCGTCGTGCTGGCCATCATCATCGCGCTGGCCGTTGGCTCAACCGATTGGGGAGCCGCCGGCACTCGAGTTCGGACGGCGACCGACGCCCTCGCCAAGGTGCTCTTCCAGCAGTACGTCCTGCCTTTCGAGATCGTCAGCGTGCTGCTACTGGCGGCGGTGATCGGTGGCGTCTTCCTGGCCAAGCGCGACGAGGGCGAGCCGTTGTGACGAACTCGCTCGATGCCTACCTGATCCTGTCCGGGCTGCTGTTCGCAATCGGCACCTTCGGCTTCCTGGCCCGGCGCAATGCGATCAGCATGCTCATGTCGATCGAGCTCATGCTCAACGGCGTCAACCTCGCGATCGTCGCCTTCGGCTCGTTCATCGATCGGCTCCGGCCGAATGCGTCCGTCATCGCCCTCCTGGTCATCGCGGTCGCGGCGGCCGAGGCAACGGTCGGCCTGGCCATCGTCATCGCGATCTTCCGCAACCGCCGAACACCGCTGGTCGACGAGTACGACTCGATGCGCCAGTAGCAGGCCGACGGCATGGAGTCGCTCGTCGTCCTGATCCCGGCGCTGCCCTTGGCAGGATTCATCCTGACGGGGCTCTTCGGACGGCGGTTGGACAAAGAGGCCCACTGGCTGGCCGTCGGTGTCGTGGTCGTCAGCTGGCTGATCAGCATGGTCGTGGTCGTGGCCGCGCTGAGCGGGCGCCTCGGTGACGCGGGCCTCTCGATCAAGCTCTGGGAGTGGATCCCGGCCGGGAAGGCGTTCCACGTCGACGTCGGTTTCACCGTCGACAACCTGACGGCCGTCCTGCTGATCGTCGTGACCACGATTGGCATGCTCGTTCACGTCTACTCGATCGGGTACATGGCCCACGACCCGGGGTACTGGCGTTTCTTCGCCTACCTCAACCTGTTCATGTTCTCGATGCTGGTCCTGGTCCTCGCCAGCAGCTTCCTGGTGGTCTTCGTCGCCTGGGAACTGGTCGGCCTGTCGAGCTACCTGCTGATCGGGTTCTGGTATGGCAGGCGTTCGGCAGCCCTGGCCGCCAAGAAGGCGTTCATCGTGAACCGCGTCGGGGACGTCGGCTTCGCGCTCGGGATCATGGCCATCTTCGTGAACACCGGCACCTTCGAGATCCGCGAGTCGATCGAAAAATTGACCGCGGCGGGCGCAGTCCTCACGGTCCCCCTGCCGGTTATCGCGCTGCTCGTGTTTGCCGGTGCGATGGGCAAGAGCGCCCAGTTCCCACTCCACGTCTGGCTGCCCGACGCAATGGAGGGGCCGACCCCGGTCTCAGCCCTCATCCATGCCGCGACGATGGTCAACGCCGGCGTCTACCTGGTCGCCCGCACGAACCTGCTGTTCGCGCATGCGCCGGATGCGATGGTGGTGGTGGCGGCGATCGGGATCTTCACGGCCATCCTGGCCGCCTCGATCGCACTTACCCAGACGGACATCAAGCGGGTGCTGGCCTATTCGACACTGAGCCAGCTGGGCTACATGTTCGCCGCCCTCGGCGTGGGTGCCTGGGCAGCGGCCATCTTCCATCTCATGAGCCACGGCTTCTTCAAGGGCCTCTTGTTCCTCGATTCGGGCTCCGTCATCCATGCCGTCGATGGCGAGCAGGACATGCGGCTGATGGGCGGGCTGTCCCGGAAGATCCCGATCACCTACGGCACGATGCTCATCGGTTCGGTGGCGATCTCCGGCATCCCGCCGCTGGCAGGGTTCTTTTCCAAGGACGAGATCCTGGCCTCCGCGTTCAAGAACGGCTTCCTGTGGGTCTGGCTGGTCGGCTTCATCGTGGCGGGCCTGACAGCCTTCTACATGTTCCGGCTGATGGGCCTCACGTTCTGGGGGCCCAGCCGCGTCGATCGCCAGGTCGAGCCACACATCCACGAGTCGCCGCCGGTCATGACGGGGCCGCTGATCGTGCTGGCCATCCCGAGCGTCTTCCTCGGGCTCTTGATCGGCTTCCCGCCCGAGTCGGGCCTCATCCACCAGTGGCTCGAGCCGGTCTTCACGGACGGCCTCGAGGTGCTGCATCGACCGGAGGCCGCCTTCAACGTGTTCGGGATTGACGGGGCGCTGGTCCTGAGCAGCGTGCTGATCGCGGCCGTCGGGATCGCGGTGGCGTGGCGCCTGTTCGGCGTTGAGCTGCCCCGCCTCAGCCGCGAACCAGATCCTGAACGAGTTCGGGCGCTCACCGCCCGCGCCCCGTTCCTGTACCGGGCATCTCTCAACAAGTGGTGGTTCGACGACCTCTACGACCTGCTCTTCATCCGCGTGGGCGGTCGCGTGGCGGCCTTCCTGTGGTGGTTCGACCGGGTCATCGTCGACGGCACCGTCAACCAGATCGGGATCGAGACCCAGCGCGCCGGGCGACTCCTGCGCCAGGTCCAGACGGGTCGCGTCCAGAACTACGCCCTGGGCATCGCCCTGGGCCTGCTCGTCATGGCCGGGTCATACCTGGTCATCACGGCCCGCTGAGCGATGCTCGACCACACCGTCAGCCTGGTCACGTTCGTGCCGCTGGTGGGCGCGATCGTGATCGCTTTCCTGCCCCGCGAGCGTCCCGATCTAGCCCGCGCGACGGCCCTGGTGGCAGCCCTCGTCGCGTGGCTCTTCTCGCTGGGCCTGCTGGTCGGCTTCCTCCCGACACACCCCGGCTTTCAGGCCGTGGAGGTGGCTGACTGGATTCCCGCCTTCGGCATCCAGTACAAGGTGGGCGTCGACGGCCTGTCGGTGGTGCTCGTCGTCCTGACGACGACATTGACGTGGATCAGCATCCTGGCCAGCTTCGGCCCGATCCGCGAGCGCGTGAAGGAGTACATGGTTTCATTCCTGATCCTCGAGGTCGGGATGATCGGCGTGTTCGTGGCCCTGGACCTCTTCCTGTTCTACATCTTCTGGGAGGTCGTCCTGGTGCCGATGTACCTGATCATCGGGATCTGGGGCGGCGCGAACCGGATCTACGCCACGATCAAGTTCGTCCTGTACACGCTGGTGGGCTCGCTGCTCATGCTGGTCGCGATCCTGGCAACCGCCTTCGCCTTCCAGGACGCCCACGGCGGGCAGTGGGCCGGCGCGTTCGACTTCGAGCAGCTTCGGACGTTTGCCGGCACGACGGGCTTCGCCAACGGCCTGCAGCTGGCCGCCTTTCTCGCCTTCTTCCTGGCCTTCGCCATCAAGGTCCCGATGTTCCCGTTCCACACCTGGTTGCCAGATGCGCACGTGGAGGCGCCGACCGCCGGCTCGGTCATCCTGGCTGGCATCCTGCTCAAACTGGGAGCCTACGGGTTCATCCGTTTCGCGATCCCGCTGTTCCCCGACGCCGCAAAGACCTACGCGCCGGCGATCATCGTGCTGTCGCTCATCGCCCTGATCTACGGCGCGATCGTGGCCCTCGTCCAGCCCGACCTCAAGAAGCTGGTGGCCTACTCGTCGGTGAGCCACATGGGCTTCGTCACGCTGGGCATCTTCATCTTCCAGCAGCAGGGCCTGTACGGCGCCATCCTCCAGATGGTCAACCACGGCCTGATCACCGGCGCGCTGTTCCTGCTCGTTGGGGTCGTCTACGAGCGCACGCACGACCGAACGATTGCCAGGATGGGCGGCCTGTCCGCCCGCACGCCGGTCTACGCTGCGACGTTCGGCTTCTTCATGCTCGCCTCGCTGGGCCTGCCCGGGCTATCCGGTTTCGTCGGCGAGTTCCTCGTGCTCGTGGGCACCTTTGCCTACAACCCGGTTGTCGCCGGGATCGCCACGCTGACCATGATCTTCGCGGCGGGTTACCTGCTGTGGATGTACCAGCGCCTGTTCTTCGGCGACCTGTCCGAATTCCTGTGCGGGCTGGGAGCACATTTGACGGACATCCGGCCGGTCGAAACGCTCACGCTCGTGCCGCTTGCGACGCTCGTGGTCGTGTTCGGGCTGTTCCCCGGGCTGATCCTGCACCTCGTCGACGGGACGGTGACGTCGGTGCTGAGCGGCCTTCAGCGGGCCACCGCGATCAACCTCTTCTTCTGGCAGTGAGACGCGTGGTCGTGTTCGCAACGACTAGCGAGCTGCCATGAGCTGGCAGGATGTGGCGATCGTCGGGCCGCTGGTGGGCGCCATCCTCGTCGCGATCGCGATCCTCCTGGTCGACCTCGTCGTTCCGGGCCGCCGAGGGCCGGCGCTGACCGTGGCACTGCTCGGGCTGGGTCTCGTTGCCGTCCTGACGGCTCTGGCGGGCCGGACGCCCGGCCAGGCGTTCGGTGGCGCGTACACGGTCGACGCCCTGACCACGTTCCTGGACCTGCTGTTCATCTCGATCGTTGGCCTGACGATCGTCTTTGCGCCCGACTACCTCGAACCGCGCGATCTGCCCATTGCCGAGTTCGCGGCGGTTCTCGTGTTTGCGCTGACGGGTGCGATGCTGATCGCGGCTTCAACCGACCTGCTCGTCCTGTTCCTTGGACTCGAGCTCATGGTCCTGCCTGGCTACCTCCTGGCGGGCTTCGCCAAGCGCGACTCGCTCTCTACCGAGGGCGCCATCAAGTACTTCCTGCTGGGATCGTTCTCGTCGGCGATCTTCCTGTTCGGGCTGGCCTACGTGTGGGGCATTACCGGGACGACACGCGTCGCCGAGGTCGCGGCGGAGCTGGCCCGGGTTGCAGCCGGAGGAGCGGCCCTCCAGCCAGGTCTCGCCCTGGGACTCGCATTCATGACCACGGGCGTCGCCTTCAAGATCGCGGCGGTGCCCTTCCACTACTGGACGCCCGACGCGTACCAGGGCTCGCCGACACCCATCACCGGCTACCTGTCGGTCGGACCGAAGGTGGGCGCGTTCGCCCTGATCCTGCGCCTGTTCGTTGGGGCTCTCGGACCGCTTCGCGCCGACTGGCTGGACGTGATCATCGTGCTGGCCGCGCTCACGATGACCCTCGGAAACCTCGTCGCCCTTACGCAGGGCAACGTCAAGCGAATGCTGGCCTACAGCTCGATCGCTCACACCGGATACATGCTGGTCGGCCTCGCGGCCTACGCCGGAGGGCGCCAGGAGGGCCTTCAGGGGCTCCTCTACTACGGCGCGGCGTATACGTTCATGAATCTGGGGGCCTTCGCTGTGGTTGCGGCGCTGCAGCACAGGCCCGGTGTGACCAGCGCGCTCGAAACGTTCGCGGGCCTGGGGCGGCGCGAACCCCTGCTGGGCATCCTGATGACCCTGTTCCTGCTGTCCCTCACCGGCATTCCGCCCACGGCCGGCTTCTTCGCCAAGGCGTACGTCATCCTGGCTGCCGTGCAGGCCGGCGGAGCGCTTTCGGTGCTGGCCGTGATCGCAGTCCTCAACGCCGCGGCCGCCGCGTTCTACTACCTGCGCGTCGTGGTGTACATGTTCATGCGCGAGCCCGTCGCGGAAACGGAGCCGCAGCGCCACAGCAGTCTGGTTTGGGCGGGCCTCTGGGCGACGACCGTGCTCACGATCGTGCTGGGGCTGGTCCCCGGGCCTTTGCTCTCCGTCGTGACCGACGCGGCGAAGGCACTGACCTCGTAGGCCGGGCGTGTGCTCACTCGCGGCTACCGATAGGCCCGAGACACGTCCGGTGGCCGTTGTGACGCGGGACTGTTATGTCGACGCAGCCCCGGCAGCACCACGCGCGATGGGCCGGGGAGGACACTCTGCGGATGCCCCCTGATCGTGCCGCGCTTCTGGCCGACCTGCTCGGCAAGAACGGCCGGCTCCACGTCGTCTCGAACCGCGGGCCAATCACCTTCGAGCTCGATCCGGATGTGCCCGCGGGTCTCACGGCCGGCCGCGGCGCGGGAGGTCTGGTCACGGCGCTCGTGGAGCTGGGGCGCCACGCACCGGTCTCGTGGACCGCCGCGGCTCTAACCGAGGGCGACAAGACCGTGTCCCGGTTCCTGCAGGAGCTGGGCGATCCGGCGGGGCCGGGCGGCAACGGTTCCGCGGATCACGCGGCCACCCTCGCGCTCGTTCGAGCGCTGATCGAGGGCGCCCTTCCTCACCACGACGTGCGCCTCCGCTACGAGGTCTTGCCGGAGGACGTGTTTGACGGCTACTACCGAGTCGTCGCCAACCCGCTGCTGTGGTTCCTCCAGCACCAGATGTACGCCCTGCCCCTCGCGCCCAACATCGACTCGACCATGGTTGCCGCCTGGCGACAGGGCTATCGCGCCGCGAACGAGCGGCTTGCCGAGGCTGCCGTGGCCGCCGCGGGCGGGGCCGAGAGACCCCTGTTCCTCGTGCAGGATTATCACCTGTACCTCGCTCCCGCCCGGATCCGCGAGCTTCTGCCCGACGCCTCGATCCTGCACTTCACGCACATCCCGTGGCCGCCCGATTCGATCTGGCAGGTCCTCCCGCAGGGCATGCGCCGGGCGATCTGCGAGGGGCTACTGGCGAGTGACATCGTCGGGCTCCAGACGGACCGCTACGCCAACCATTTCATGGATACCGTTGCCAGTTTCGTCCGGGATGCACGGATCGATCCCGACAGCCGGCTCATTCGCTGGCGCGATCGGCGGGTACGTGTTCGGACGTACCCGATTTCGGTCGATCCCGACGGTCTTGCTGAGTTCGCGCGATCGGCGCCGGTCGAAGAACGGGTCGCGCGGCTGCGCGGACGCCTGCAGCGGGTGCGTCCCACGTCAGGCGGCCCGGACGCTCCCCTGGTGATCGTTCGCGCGGACAGGATCGAGCCGTCCAAGAATGTCCTGCGCGGTTTCGTAGCCTTCGAAGCGCTGCTGGTGAAGCGACCGGAGTTGCGGCAACGCGTCCGCTTCGTGGCCGTGCAGGCGCCGACTCGCACGTCAATCCCGGAGTACGCGCACTATGCGGCAGCGGTACGCGAAGTCGTCGCGCGGATCAACGGCCTCGCGGAGCCCGACGATCAGCCGATCTGGATCTACGACGGGTCGGACTACGCGATGGCGATCGCCGCGCTTCGTCTGGCCGATGTCGTGATGGTCAATCCGGTGGTCGACGGCATGAACCTCGTGGCCAAGGAGGCCGTGCTGGTCGGCGAACGGGATCCAGTTCTTCTGCTCTCCGAAACGGCCGGAGCGGCAGAGCAGCTGGCCGCCGATTCGCTGATCGTCGCGCCGGCCGACGTTGCCGGGACGGCCGACCAGCTGGAACGCGCGCTGCTCATGCCCGCCGACGAGCGACGCGCGCGGACGAGGCGCCTGCGCTACGCGGTGCGCGAGCAGGACATCGAGTGGTGGCTGACCCGCCAGTTGCGCGACCTGGCGGCGGTCCGCCGCGGCGAGCACCCCCCGTCGCGTCGCCTCCGCGACACGGTCCGGCGGATCGAGGAGCCGTTGCTGTCCTGACCTGGCTCAGGCAAATCGACGCGCCGCCGCGCTGGCCAGCGCGCTCAGCACGGCAGCGGCGTCGAGCGGTGCGGGCAAGAGCATGTCTGCGGCCTCGACGACCTCGGGGGGCGTTTCGGTCGCTCCATGGACCGCGATGGCAAGTCCGGTCAGGCCCCGCTGGGCGCGCTCCCTCGCCAGGACTCGGAACGCTTCGGCGTCGCTCCGGTCGTCGCCAAGCAGGAGAACGCTTTCCGGCCGCTCCCGTTCGAGGAGCCGCTCCAGGGCTGCCCCCTTCCCGCCAGCGGCAGGCGGCCGAAATTCGATGACCTTGCGACCCTCGAAGCGTTCGAAAGCTTGTCGGCCAGAGGCGTCGCCGATCGCCGCAATCGCGGCGTCCAGGCGCCGCACGGCCTCCGCCGCGTCGGGCGCCTGACGAAAGTGGAAGGCCACGGATGGGCCTTTCGTCTCGACGAACAGCCAGTCTGGGCGACCGAGCCGCTCGGCGACCGCGCTCCCCAGCCGCTCCGCGGGCTCGACGAACGGCTGGAGCGACGGGTCGATGTGGACGACGAGGTGCTCGGCCCGCGCCCGCCACGGCAGGCGCCCGCCCTCCAGGCCGTGATTGCCGAGGTATTCCAGCCGACCGACGCGAACGCGCCCGGCAACGTCCAGGGCAGCCCTGCCTGAGAGCACGACCAGCCGAAGGCGATCGGGCCGATCAGCCGACAGCCGCGCGAGGACACGCAGGGCTCGCCGGGCTGCGGGCACGATCCGGGTGGCCAGCGGATCCAGCGTGATGGGAGCGAGGGTGCCGTCGAAATCGGTCACCACGAGAAGTGGCGGGGGCTCGTCGAGGAGAGAGATCACTCTCCGCCGCACGTCGCGCCACGAGTCGAATGCGGGCGGATGCGCACAGCGGGGGACTGGAGGACCGGCCCTCCGGTCGGTCACGGGCTGACCGTCACTCCCGGCAGGATCGACTGGAATCGAGCGCTCATCACCTCCGGCCCGAGCTGGCCGAGGGTGCCTCGCGGATGCCCCCGCGGTCGATCCAGAAGTGGATCGGCTTGGCGAAGGCGCCCCAGCGCGCCTCCGCGGACGCCGTGAAGCTCACCCAGACCCGCCGACCGACGAAGGTGGCACGATCGACAATCCCGCCGCCAACCTGTTGGAGGGCCAGGGCGGGAGCCTGCTGGCCGACGCGAAAGGCAGACGACGAGGCAGCCGACGCCTGTGGGAGCGACCCCCCGGGCGAAGGTGACGCCGACGGGGACGGGCTCGGAGAGGGCGAAGGATTCGCTTCGGCCGCCGGCGAGGGCGAAGGTGCTCCGACGACGGGAGCCGCGACTGGCCCGAACAGCAGGAGGCCCCCGATAACACCAGCGCCCGCCACGAAGCCGAGCAGGAGTGCCAGGAAGACGATCAGCCGCGACACGCGCGGAGGGTACAGCGCGGCGGGGTCCCGGCGGACGCCCGTACGATCCGAGCACGGCCATCCTCGACGGCCGCTGCTAGCATTCCCCGTCCGATGGCGAGCCTCATGGATCGGATCCGCACCCGGCTGCTGCCGGCCGCTCTGACGGCCGCCGGGATCTCGCTGGTCGCCGCCGGCCTGCTTGGGTACTCGGATCCGACGGCCGCGCGCGCTCCCTCGCTCGATCCACTTTTCAGTCCCTCGCCCGGTGCGAGCTCGAGCCTGCTCCAGATTCCCTCGTTCACACCTCAGCCGTCAGCATCCGCCGCCGCGGCCCCTCGGGTCGCAACTCGAGTCGTCATCCCGGCCCTCGGGATTGACCTGCCGGTCCTGCGCGGCACGGACGGATTCCCGCTGTGCGACGCGGCGATGTATCTCGCCGACCTGCACCAGCCGGGCCAGAAGGGTGCGACGTACATCTACGCCCATGCCCGCGTCGGCATGTTCCTGCCGATTCTGAACGCGTCGAAGATCGACAACGGCAAGCGGATGATCGGCATGATCGTGCAGGTGTTCACCAGCGACGACGTGCTCTTCCTGTACGAGGTCATCGCCGTTCGGCGTCATCAGACGTCGCTGAACGATGCGATCGCGGCAACGACGCCACAGCTCTGGCTGCAGACCTCAGAGGGCATCAACCAGACGTTCCCGAAGGTCCAGCTCGTCGCGAAGCCGCTCTCCAGCATCCCGGCAGATCACGGCCAGGCTCATCCGGTCGCGCACCCTTACGTCTGTAGCTGAGCGGCGGCTCCAAGCGCGCCCCGACGAGCTGCGTCGGCGGTCGGAGCCGCGAAAACGCGACTAGATCCAGCTGATCCGGCGCAGGAAGGCCCACGCCCCGACCGCGAGGGCGACCGTCAAGGTCGTGATCAGCCAGAAGCCGGGTGCCTCCTTGCCGCCCAGGGCGGTGCCGGCCTCGCTCATCCCGAAGATCCCGGCGAGCGCCCCGATGCCGGCCAGGATTACGGTGACGCCGGTCAGTCGCTTCATGATCAGGGACAGGTTGTTGTTGATCGTGGAGAGGTAGATGTCGAGGGTGCCGCTGACCAGCTCGCGGTAGGTGTCGAGCTCGTCGGTGAGGCGGATCAGGTGATCGTAGACGTCCCGGAAGTAGAGGACCTTCTCCTGGCTGATCAGGGCCAGGTCCCGGTTGGTCAGCTGGTTGAAGATCTCGCGAGCCGGCATGGTCGCTCGGCGGATCTCGAGCAGCCGCCGTTTGAGGAGGAAGAGCCGCTCGAGCGTCTCGGGGGTCGGGCTGTTCACCACTCGATCTTCCAGATCCTCGATTTCGTCCCCCAGCTGGTCGATCACCGGGAAGTAGCCGTCGATGACCTGGTCGACGAGCGCCCACAGGAGGTGATCCGGGCCACGCGCCAGGAGCGGACCGATGCCGGTGCGCAGATGGGGGTTGTTTCGCGGATCCCAATCGGCCTCGTGGACGGTCAGCAGGAAGCCCGAGCCCAGCACGATGTCGATCTCGCAGGGCCGGGGGTGGCGGACGTCGAGCGAGAACAGGACGATGTGGACGAGCTCGTCGGTGACCTCGATCTTGGCCCGCTGATTTCCTTCCATGATGTCTTCGGCGATCAGCGGATGGAGGCCGAGCAGCCGCGCGATTTCCTGGACTGTGGGCGGATCGGGGTCCGCGACGTCGACCCACAGCAGCGCATTCGGAATGGCCCGGGCCTCGGCGACCGCCGGCAGGCCCTCGGTGTCGGTCAGCTGGCCGTCGTGCCAGGCCGCGACACGGACGACCGAACCGCTTTTCGATGCGCCTTCGGCCATCGCCGGGGGCTCGGGCTCAACCGCCGAGAGTGAGCTCGGCTGCGTCCCTGCGCTCGCTGTCATCGCGGGTCAGGATACGCGGCCGATCCCCCAGGCCGAGGGCGGGCGGGATCGCGATCAGGGTCAGGCCCGCGGTGACCAGGAAAATCCCGTCGAGCACGCCGGCAGCCTCGCGCGAGGCCCATCCCTCCAGCGCCTGGACGACCAAGCCGTCGCGCAGCTCGCGGTCACGCAACTCCGCCGGGATGAACTGCCTGTAGGCGTCGGGGGAGGCGTTGACCTGGTCGTAGAGGCGATCGATCGTGGTCGAGCCATAAGCAGCCAGCACGGCAAGCCCGATCGCCATGCCGATCATCCGCGCGACGGTAACGGTCGCCGAGGCGACCCCGAAGGCGCCGCGACCGAGCGCCTCGACCGCGGCCGTCGAGCGAGGCGTGACCGTCAACCCGAAGCCGAGCCCGAACAGCCCGAGAGTAGCCGCGACCTCGCCCACTCGAACCCCCGGGGACCAGCGCGACATCGCGAGCAGGGCCGTAACGCTGGCTAGTACTCCGGCAACCGAGATCAGGCGCAGCGACATGATCCGGACGAGAAAGCCCGATGCCAGCGCGCCGACGGCAGTGGCCCCAGCCAGCGAGCCGAGCGCAAGCCGCTGGTCATTCGGGCCGCCGTACAAAACTCGATCGACGAACACCGCTCCCCCAATGATCGCCGTGGCGAAACCGTAGCCCGTCACGAGGGACAGGAAGGCGGCGGAACGGAACACCGGCTCGCGGAAGAGGCGCGGCTGCAGGAACGGCTGGACCGTGCGGAGGCCCCGCCAGACCACGACGAGCCAGGTCACGATCGCCGCCACGGCGAGGCCGGCGCTGACCGACAGTGGGCTGACGGCATCGCCGGGAGCAGCACGCGCGCCCAGCAGGGTCACGGCCAGGAGTCCGGCCCCCAGCGCGGCCGAGAAAAGCAACGCGCCCAGCCAGTCGATCCGGCCGCCCTGGCGGGGCGTGTCCCAGCCGGCCGAGGCTGCCCAGGCAACGACCAGGCCCACGAGGCCTACCGGGACGTTGACGTAGAAGACCCAGCGCCAGGCAGGCGCGAGGACCGACGGCAACACGCCGCTCGTGCCCCCGGCCGCAGCCAGGGCCGTCTCGGCGTGGATCGTATCCAGGATGGCTGCTCCGACGAACGGGCCGGCGGCCATGCCAAGGAACGTGAGCGCGCCGATGGCGCCAAGCGCCCGCGGCCGAGCGTGCCCTTCGAACAGGTGCGAGACGGCGGCCGTGGCCACCGGTACGAGTGTGCCGCCTCCCAGCGCCTGGATCAGGCGCGCGACGATCAATGCGTCGAGAGACTGCGCCAGGCCGGCGAGCAGAGAGCCGACCGTGAACGCGACCAGGGCCGCCAGGAACAGCCGCCGTGCGCCCCACACATCGGCCAGCCGGCCCGCCAGCGGCATCGTGACGACGTAGGCCAGCAGGTAGCCGTTGATGATCCAGGACGCGCGCCGCAGCTCGGTGATCGGAGGGGCAACGCCCTGGCTGTTCCCGAACGCGACGATGATCGACGGCAGGGCGACGGCCGTGATCATCAATTCGAGGCCGGCCAGAAAGACCCCCACGCACAGCACGATCAGGAGCAGCCGCGGCTGCCGGCGTTCCACGCGGGCATCCTACCCGGCACGCAGGGGCGCTCAGCGCGGGGGGTTGACGAGGCTATGCGCCGTGCGTAGTATCAACGACCGTTGATATAAAGCGTCGTTGATGCGACGCCTGCTTCCCCCATCTGGAGCCAGCGCCCGCCCGTGTCGCCTTCCCGCGCCCGTATCCGCTCGACCATTGCAACGCTGGTTGACCAGCCCGACGAGCTGCGCGCGATCCGCCTCTTCCACAAGGCCCTCGCCGACGTCAATCGCCTGCGCATCGTCCAACGGCTCGCGGGCGGCTCGGCATCGGTGACGGATCTCATCGAGCACGTTGGCCTTTCCCAACCGCTGGTCAGCTGGCACCTCGGGCGGTTGCGCGCGGCGGGGATCGTGGAAACGCGGCGGAGCGGTCGAGAGACGCTCTGCAGCCTGCGGCCCGGGGCTTTCGCCGAGGTCGCGGCGCGTGAGCGCGACCTGCTCGGCCTGCACGGGCCACGCCGACCCGATGAGGCCGGCGCGTGAGCAACCAGTCGTTCGTGTCGGCTGCCTTCAGAGACCGCATCCGCGGCATGGTGGTGCCCGTCGCCCTCGGCCTTGGCCGGCTGGGACTTACTCCGAATGCCCTCACGCTCATCGGCTTCGCCGGCACGTGCGTCGCTGCCCTTGCGGCGGCGCTCCAGTACTGGCTGCTGGCCGGAGTCCTCGTGATCGCCTTCGGAATCTTCGATCTGTTCGATGGCGCACTCGCTCGAGCCACAGGGACGACCTCCAAGTTCGGCGCCTTCCTTGACTCAACGCTGGACCGGACCGGCGAAAACCTCGTCTATGGCGGCATCGCCATGGGGGCGACCGCCGCATTCTTCCCACTCGCGACGGCGCTGGCAGTCCTGGCCATGACCTTCGCATCGGCCGTCACATACGCGCGAGCTCGTGCGGAGGCGATCGGGCTGCAGGGCGAGGTTGGCATCGCGCCCCGCCCCGAGCGGCTGCTCATCCTCGCCGTGGGCCTCGGTCTTACGGGCCTCTTCGGAGGCCTCCCGAACGCTCGGCCGTTTGGCGATCAGGTCACGGCAATGCCGTGGGGCTGGTTCTCCTGGGAGAGCGGAGATCCATGGCTCACGGCCGCCCTGGGAATCATCGCCCTGACCTCCGCGATCACCGTCATCCAACGCATCGTCCACGTCCGTCGACAACTCAATGAAGGAGCGCACTGACAGCCATGCCGAAGAACGCGAGCAGCAACGGGTCCGCCGGCAACGGCGCAAGGCCCACCCGCAAGGAAGGCAAGATCCGCGTCGCGATCGTGGGCGTGGGCAACTGTGCGAGCAGCCTCGTCCAAGGCCGCTACTACTACGAGAACGCCGCCGAGAGCGACTTCGTTCCAGGGCTGATGCACGTCAACCTGGGCGGCTACCACGTTCGCGACATCGAGTTCGTGGCCGCCTTCGACATCGACAGGAACAAGGTCGGCAAGGACCTCTCGGAGGCCATCTACACCAAGCCGAACAACACGTTCGTCTTCCAGCAGGTCCCGAACCTCGGCGTCCCGGTCGAGCGCGGGATGACGCACGACGGGCTGGGCAAATACCTGAGCGAGATCATCGAGAAGGCGCCCGGTCCAACCGCCGACATCGTGGGCATCCTCAAGGAGCGCAAGGTCGACGTCATGGTCAGCTACCTGCCTGTCGGCAGCGAAGAGGCCACCAAGTGGTACGTCGAGCAGGCCCTGCGCGCCGGCGTCGGCTTCATCAATGCGATCCCTGTGTTCATCGGCCGCGAGCCGTACTGGCAGCGGCGCTTCGCCGAGGTCGGCCTGCCGATCATTGGCGACGACATCAAGAGCCAGGTCGGCGCAACGATCAGCCATCGGGTGCTCACCCGCCTGTTCATGGATCGGGGCGTGCGCCTGGATCGGACCTACCAGCTGAACTTCGGCGGCAATACGGACTTCCTGAACATGCTCGAACGCGAGCGACTCGAATCAAAGAAGATCTCCAAGACCAATGCGGTCACATCGATGCTGGACTACGAACTCGATCCGGACAACGTCCACGTCGGGCCGAGCGACCACGTCCCATGGCTGCAGGATCGCAAGTGGTGCTACATCCGGATGGAGGGCACCACCTTCGGCGACGTGCCCCTGAATGCCGAGCTGAAGCTCGAGGTTTGGGATAGCCCCAACAGCGCGGGCGTCATCACGGATGCCATCCGCTGTCTCAAGCTGGGGCTGGATCGCGGCTTGAAGGGAACGTTGGTGGCGCCATCGAGCTACTTCATGAAGAGCCCGCCGATACAGATCCACGACGACATCGCCTTCAATCGCGTAGAGGCCTTCATCCGCGGCGAGGACAACGAGACGCTGCTTGGCACGGAGGCGCCGAGGAAGAAGACCATGCGCAAGCTGGCCTCCGCCAGGGCGAAGGCAGTAACAGCCGCCACGTGAGGACTCGCGGATGACGGAACCGCAAGCGGAGCCTGGGCTGGACCGCCGATCCGGGACGGAGCGACGATGGGCCAGCCAGCCGGCAGGCGGCCCAGAGCTCGCGCCCGAGCGCCGCTCGATTGTCCGGCGGGCGGTCGATCGCCTGACGGAAGGGCGTGCCAGGAGTGGAGCGATTCGAGCGTCGGTAGGTGGCCGCCTGGGTTCGCTCGAGGCTCCGCATCGTCGCCTCGAGCCGGGCTCGAGAGTCCTCGAACGGTCGGCCGTCGCCGGCTATCAGGCTGCCTCGTGGCTGCTCCAGCATCTTCCGGCGAGGCCCGCCTGGATCGTGGGCGGTTGGCTGGCGCAGCTGGCCTACCGCCTGTGGCCCAAGAAGCGGACCTGGATCGATGCGAACTTCGGGCATGTGCTCGGACTGCCGGCCGACGACGTGGCCGTGCGCAAGCTCGCGCTTGCCGCCTACCGCAACTACGCGCGCTACCTGGTCGACCTGATGCGGCTGCCGGCACTGCCACCGGAGAAGGTGAGCCTGCTCGTCGAGCCGGGCGGTCTCGAGCTGATGGCACGCGTCAGGCGCGAATCGAAGGGCCTGATCCTCATCGCCGCACACATCGGCAACAACGAGGCGGTCGCCGCGGGTATTGCGTCTCTGGGTCTGCCCATCAGCGTGGTCGCTGACGATTCGGCGTTCCCGGAGATGTTCGCGCTCCTGCGCAGGCAACGCGAGGTGTGGGGGATCAAGCTCATCCCGTGGCGCAAGCTGCGCGATATCTATGGCGTCCTGCGACGCCAGGAGATGCTCGCCCTGCTCGTCGACTGGGGCTATCGCTCGGATGGCATCCCGGTTCGGCTGTTCGACGCCTGGACATGCCTCCCGGCCGGCCCGGCCGTCCTCGCGGCGAAGACCGGCGCCACCATCCTGCCGATTGTCGTCCGACGGCATCCCGACGGCCCGATGCACGTGGGAGCCGACGACCCGATCGTCGTCACGTCCACTGGTCCGCTGGAGGTCGGTCGGGCGACCCAGGCGGTGGCAGCAGCCCTCGAACGGATCGTCGCGGCCGCGCCCGACCAGTGGTACAGCTTCAAGCCGATCTGGCCGGCGACGGCGGAAGAGTCGGCGGCGCTGGCTGAGCGGCCTGACGCCGCGGGTGCCCACAGCTTCCTGAATGCGACCGGCGCGAGCGGGCGAACGGCGTTGCCACCGAGCGGGCGAGCGACGGCCTCCTCGGGTGAGCCGGCTGCTGCCCCGAGCTGAGGTGCCTGATCTGGTTGGCGCGGGCAGCGAGGTTGCGGTCGAGCCGGCTCGAATGAACCCCGTTCGTGGCACTGCCCGCCAGCGGGCGCTCGCGCGTGCCGTGTCCGGTGCATCGTGGCTGGCCTGCCGCATGCCGGAAGCGCCGCTCGTTGCTATGGCTGAGTTCGCCGGATCGATCTGGTACCGACTCGATAGGGAGCGTGCGGCGCAGGGCCGCCGGAACCTCCATCGGGTGACCGGTTGGCTTGCCGAGCATGGCTCGGGCCCCGAGCCCGCCCGAGGGGCAGCGACAGACCCCGACGCCCTGGAGCGCCTCCTCGGCCAGGCCTTCCGACACCAGGCTCGTTATTACCTGGAGGTCGCCCGGACTCCCGGTATGACGCCCGAGACGCTGGCGCGCCAGCTGGTCGTGGACACGCCGGACGTCGTCGACGAGGCCTTCGCCGGCGGGGGTCCGGTCATCTTCGTCGGCCTCCACTTCGGTGCGATCGAACTGCCCGCGCTCTACCTGGCAAGCCGCGCCGCACAACCCCCGACGGCACCGATGGAAACCATCGACGACCCGCCTCTCCAGGACTACTTCATCCGTTCGCGCGGTTCGGTGGGGCTCCGTATCGTCGGCCTGCGGGAAGCTCGGCGGCAGCTTCTGGACGCGCTGCGGAGGGGCGAGTCGGTGGGCCTCGTGGCCGATCGCGACCTGACTGGCGGCGGGATCGAAACCAAGTTCTTCGGCGCTCCCGCGCCACTGCCGGCAGGCCCGGCCCTGCTGGCGCTGGAAACCGGAGCACGTGTGTACGTGGTGTCGGTCCGTCGAGTCGGCCGTCGGCGGTACCGCGGCCGCCTTGAGCGGGTGCCGCTGCCCGAGGGCGACGGCCTGAGCCGGAGAGAACGGGTCACTGCCTTCCTGGCGGCCGAGGCGGCCGCCTTCGAACGGGCGATCGCGATGGCGCCCGAGCAATGGTGGGGGGCGTTCTTTCCTGTCTGGCCGGACCTCGAAAAAGGCTCGGTCAGAGGCGAGTCGCGACGCGAGGACGGCGAGGAATGACCGATCGGCTCGGGCGCGCCGACCTCCACATCCACACCCTTGCTTCCGACGGCACGTCGGGCATCGTCGACATCCTCGCGTTCGTGGAGAACGAGACCGATCTCGATGTGATCGCCATCACCGACCACGAACGGATCGACGCCGCACAGGCGGCCCGCGAAATCGCACGTTCGGACGGGCTCCGGTTCGACGTGGTCGTCGGCGAAGAGGTGACCACTCGCGGCGGCCACCTGCTCGCCCTCTACATCGAGGAGCCGATCCGGCCGCTGCGCTCGCTGCGCTGGACGATCGCCGCGATCCACGACCAGGGCGGCCTGGCGATCCCGGCGCACCCGCTCGTCCCGTATCCGCTGTGCGCCCAGGGCTGGGTCCTGCGCCGCCTCTTGGCGGACCCCGACGGGCGCTACCACCCGGACGGGCTCGAAACGTTCAACCCCACCACGCTGGGGCGCCCCTGGCACGGCCGCGTGGTGGACTTCGCCGCGAGGCACGAGCTCGCGGCGGTCGGCAACAGCGATGCGCACATCGCCAGCGCAATCGGCCAGGGCCACACCACGTTCCCGGGCCGCACGGCCGACGACCTGCGACAGGCGATCCTCGAGCGGCGGACGCACGCCCACGGCCAGTTTCACCCGGCCGGCCTGCTGTTGGGCACGTTTGCCCGTCAGCTGCGCAAGTACAGCCGGGATGCGCGCGACGAGCTCCGCGGCCGCCTGACGCGCAGCGGCACGGGCCGGGACCTGGGCTATCCGGGTGCCCAACGCCGGCCACCCCAGCCGGAGCATGAACGGATCGAGGCGCTCTTCGAACGGGGCGAGGAGGCGGTCCTGGAGGGCGCGGCGAACGTGCGCGACCGATGAAGATCGGACTGGTAACCCCGTACGTATACCCGCTTCCAGGGGGCGTCAACGAGCACGTCCGCTACCTGTACGAGAACCTCCGGCTGCGCGGCCACGACGTCCGAATCATCTCGAGCAGCCACGGCCTGCAGCGGTCGTCGGAGGGTGACGTGGTCCGGCTGGGTAAGGGCTTCAGCTTCCCGGCCAATGGCTCCGTCGGCACGATCACGGTCTCGCCGCGCTACATGAGCCAGGTCCGAAGCATGCTCGAGGCCGAGCATTTCGACCTCCTCCACTTCCACGAGCCGTTCGTGCCCTTCCTGTCGCCGATCCTGCTCCGCCTGTCGACCAGCGTGAACGTCGCCACGTTCCATGCCTACGGTGGGTTCTCGCCCGCCTACGAGTTCGGCAGCCGCTTCCTGGGCGGCTACGCGCGACGTCTCCACGGCCGCATCGCGGTGAGCGCGGCGGCTCGACACTTCATCGATCGCTATTTCCCGGGCGACTACAAGGTCATCCCGAACGGGGTGGACGTGCTGCGCTATGAACGGGCAGTCCCGCTGGCGCGCTGGCAGGACGGCCATCCCAACCTGCTGTTCGTCGGGCGCCATGAGCCGCGCAAGGGACTGCTCGAACTGCTGAAGGCCTATCGCATCCTGCGCAAGGCCGGCTGCGACTGTCGCCTGCTGATCGTTGGGACGGGTCCCCAGGAGCGCGAGGCTCGGCGCTACGTCCTGACGCGGCGTCTCGAGGGCGTCCACTTCCTGGGCCGCGTCTCGGACGTGGAGAAAGGCCAGCTCCTCAAGACCGCGGACGTCTTCATCGCCCCGGCGACCGGCCGCGAGTCGTTCGGGATCGTGCTGCTCGAGGCCATGGCCGCCGGCTGCCCGATCGTGGCTTCAGACATTCACGGCTACAAGGGCGTCGTCAAGCGCGACGAGCACGCGCTGCTCGTGCCGCCCCGCGAACCGAAGGCCATCGCCGGGGCAATCGCGCGACTGCTGGCCGATCCGGGGCTGCGCGCGGACATGCGTGCCAGTGGGCGTGCGCGGGCCGAGGAATTCAGCTGGGAGCGCGTCACAGCCAAAGTGGACGACTACTACGGCTTCGTGATCCGCCGACTCGCCGCGCGAGGCGAGCTGCCCGAAGGCTTCCGCGCCGCGATCCCGCCCCCTCAGCGCACGCCGCCCGTCCGCATCGCCTGAACGAGGGCGTCGGATCGACCGGCGCCTGAATCGCCTAGGCCTAGACCGGTCCGCGACTCGCCGCAGCGTCGCCGCCCTCGCCGGGCAGGTCCTCTGCCGCGCGCTCGGCCAGGGCGATCCGCCAGGCCCAGGCGCTGTATGCCACCACGAGGCACACGGCGATCAGACCCACCAGCAGGATGGGCCCGGCCGGCAAGCCCAGTGGGCCTCGCGCGAAGAAGTTCGGGCCGGATCCAGCCGGATCCGTATTGACGGGGAACTGGAACGGGTAGAGGTAGGTGGGCAGCAGGCCCTGGTACGAGTTCGCGACCGCCGCAGGCAGCGGCAGAGCCGAGATGTTCGGGTAGAACACGAGGAATGCGGCGACCGCCGCGAAGACCGCCCCGGCAACGAACCGGCGCGAGTCGCGGGCGCTGACCACAAACGCCGCCAGGAAGCCAAGGACGCACAGCCCGACGAAGGCGACCGGCTCGGTCGAGAAGCCGCGGCTCGCGAAGAGGGGCGTCGTGTCGTCGAGACCGACCACGACGAACAGCGCAACGACGGTGGCCAGCGCCGTGGCGGCCAGTTGCACGAGCGGTACCAGCGAGAAGGCCGCCCCGGAGCGATCCCATCTTGGCTCGTCCAATCGCAGCAGCTGGTAGACGAGGGCCACGATGGCGATGCCCATGACGATCACGATGCCCAGCGTCCTGGCCGTGATCACGAGGTTCGAGAGCTCACCGGAGGTCGCGCTGCACGCCGGCGAGTCCTTGTAGACCGCGTCGACGCGCACGAAGCCGCACAGCGGCGCCTTGCCGAGCCACAACAGCGCGGGACCCACGACGGCGAGCCCGGCGGCGAGGCGGGCCACCAGCCACGTCCGAGCCGATGCGCCGTGCCACAGCTCGGCCAGGAAGTAGGCGAGGCCGATGACGATGAACGGCACGCTCGTGTAGTAGTGGTACTGGAAGGTCGCCCGGTCGATGCGCGACCAGGCCAGCCACTGCCAGGCAAAGCCGACGCCGAGGAGAGCAAGGGCAAGGCTGCGGCGCTTGAACGCCTGCCAGGCGACGAAGGCCATCGCCGGGATGCCCAGCCACCAGATCACCAGGTTGCCGGCGTCGTAGATCGAGGCTGCCGTATTCCCGGCGAAGCTCCCCTGATAGAACCAGACGGGCTTGAGATCGAACGGCCAGGCCCACCATGGTGACGACGCGGCGTGCGTCGCCCGCAGCGTGTCGTGGTAGTGGTACATGCTCTGGGTGAGGTCCCACAGCGTGTCCCCAGTGTGGCCGGGGGGCCAGGCGCCCAGGATCGGCATCGCGGCATTCGTGATCTGTTGACCCGTGCCGTTCAACGCCCATGGAATGTACGAGATGACGTACACCACGAGCGGGATGACCAGCAGCGAGGCGAACATCCACAGCACGGGGATCCCGAACCCCCAGCCCGGGCGCAGCCAGCCACGCGGGGCAGGGCTCGCCGGCTCGGCCAGCAGCACCGGGTCATCCGCTGCCGGCAGTGGCGCGAGCGGTCCGAAGCCGAGCCTCCCGGCCAGCCAGAAGGCCAACGCGACCAGGCCGGCCAGGAGGGCAAACCCAAGCGCAACCGCCATAGGGGAGAGCCTCGATCCGCCCAGCCCGATCGTGGTGCCCGTCTTCCCGAAGGCAACGGCCGCGAGGGCAACGACTGCACCCAGGCCTGCCGGCACACCAACCGCGAGGCGCACCTCGTCGAGCGACCAGGCGATCGGGTGGAGCACGCTCACCACCACGGCGGCCAGGGTCAGGCCGATCATCAGCATCATGAAGAACAGGTTCCCGGAGCTCGTCACGCCCTGGGGCACGCTGATGGCCATGTAGCCGAGCACGAAGGTCGCCGCCAGCAGGCCGGCGATCGCCACGAGCCTGCCCAGCGCGGAGCGCACGAGGATGAGCATCGCCAGGGCGGCAATGGCGTATGCGGCGACCCATTTGCTGGCGAGCGCGAGGCCGAGCAGTACCCCGATGACTGGCATGGCCACCCAGAACGCCCAGCGGGCGCGCCACATGCCGGTCCAGAGCGCGGCAAAGAGCGTGTAGGCGGCCACGAGGAAAAACCCCACGTACACGTCGTTCATGGCGATTCGCGCCTGAACGAACAGCATGCCGTCGGCCAGTGAAAGGATCGCCACCAGGATCGCCACGCTCCGGCGGCGGAACAGGATTCGGGTCAGCAGGTACAAGAGACCCGCCGTCAGGGCGCCCAGGATGACCCCAGGCAGGCGCCAGGCAAAGGCATGGCTCCCGATGTCCACGCTCGCGATGGAGCCCGTTGCGGACAACGACACGATGGCCTCGCGGTCGGAGCTCGGATATTGGGGTGCCACGTCCGCCACCCAGGCCGCCGGCTCGAAGGGCAGCGGGGCATCCTCGTAGACCGCGTTGGCGTGCGGCTCGATGACGTAGATCGTCTCGCTGCTACCCGCCGGGTCGCGACCCAGGACGTGGACCATGAGCGTGGCCGGGTCGTAGGCCACGCGCTGCACCGCTCCGGGCATGACTATCGACGTTTCCAGCGAGGGAACGCCCGTGGTGTCGGTGTCCTGCGACAGCTTCACGATCGCCACCGACGTGCCGTTTGCAACGTACAGCCTCGGTGCGTCGAGGCCGCTCGTCAGCGCGAGCCCGGTTGCTCCTCCAGGCAGCGCAATCGTGGACGTGGTGTGGTTCACACCCGGGACCATGAAGCTGAGACCGGCGGCGTCGGCGATTGCGATCCTCGCCGTGGGCGCGAACGACACCCCCTTCAGCTGCCCGCTGTCGATTGCGGCCTGGACGGAGGATCGGGTCTCGGTATCGAGGCCGACGGCGAGTGGAACGACCTTGGGGCCGGCGTTCAGGCGCGCGGTGTACTCCTTGGCCGCTCCCCCGATCAGCTTCGCCAGCTGCGTCCCTGTGGCTGTCCGATCGACGATCTCCTCGGGCCGGGCGAGGAGCGCCTCGGCATTTCCAGCTGCGGCCATCTCCGTGGCGCCCTTGATCGTGAGCTGCCCGAGCTGCGCCCCCGTCCCGGGATCGAGCGAGGTCAGGGCGTCGCCGCTCCTTGCCACCACGTAATCGCCGTTCGGCGTCACGAACAGGCGATCCACCCGGGCGTGCACGGAGCCCAGCGGCTCGGGCACGGGCAGGTCGCGGGCGGCGAGCCCCGCCCGGACCTGGTCCAGGCTCGTGTCGGTATCGAGCTCGAGGATGCTGCCGTCGTCGGTCCCCACGTAGAGGCGGTGGCCCGTCGGGTCCACGGCCAGGGCCCCGGCGCCGGGGATCGGAAACGCCGTGATAAGAGTCCGGTCGCGCAGGTCGTAGGCGCGCACCTCCGAGCCCGTCGCCACGTACAAACGGTCGCCCGCGCGCCGATCGGCCAGGCTGGTGCCGTCCCAGCGCGGCTCGATGGCGGCATCGCGCACGGATACGCCAAGCTCACTCCTCGCGGTCACCTTGTCGTTACCGAAGGCCTCGATACCGAGCGCCATCGCGTACTTGGCCAGGTGGGGATGGGTGTACTCGTAGATCGAGTGCGGGATCCCGTACCGCCAGTCCTGCAGGAACTCCGTCCCGGTCCGGGCGTGATAGACCTCATCGAAGTGCATCTGATAGGGCTCGGCCAGGCGGAAGAGGCGCAGTCCGAGAGCCGCCACGACCACGACGGCAAGGACCCAGACGTCGAGACGATCGAGCCGGCCGGGCGGCTCGCCATGCAGCCCGCGCGAACGGTCAGGCCGTATCGGACGGGCGAAGAGCCACCGGCGAGCCGACCCCAGGATGCCGCTGTCCTCGGACCAATTGTCGATGCCGGGAATCAATGAACTGGACGAATTCGACCCGCCGGACGAGTAGGGTGAGGCCCTGGCGGCCCCGACCGGGACCAGACCTGGCCCGCCGCCGGCGAGCTGAGCCCCGATCGCCGTCCAGGCTCGATCCTCGGCGCTGACGGCAAGCTCGACGTCGAGCCTTTCGCGGCCGTGACGCCTGAACTGCAGCACGCCCCAGATGAAGGCCGCCAGGACGGTCAGGGCGATGAGGGTCACGCCCGTCCCGGAGCGGATCGCGTCGGCGGCACCCCGGAAGGCTGTGAAGGGTGGGCACAGCGAGATCTGGTTCGACCCGCAGTCGGAGATCCTGGGATAGCCGGGATAGACCGCGGCCAGCACCACGTACATGTTCGCGAATGTCCCGAGGCTGACGGCGAGGAAGGCGAGCAGCCACCGCCACGAGACGGCCGCCAGGATCGCCCCGAGGGGCACGAAGGGGTAGAGGTATCGCTCGTGAACGCGCGTCGGCAGGACGAAGAAGGCAAGCGCGAGGACGCTCACCCCGAGGAGGATCGTCAACCGATCGGGTCGCCAGGCAACCAGGCCCGACACGACGGCGATGCCAATCAGGAGCAGGGCCGTGCCCACCGCGACGGCCCATAGCGGACCAATCAGGAACGGCGTGGTGCAGGACGATCCCGCCACGGAATCGCATATCCACGTTCCTGTTGCAGCCATCCCGCGGCCATCCTGCGATACCAGCGCCCAGGGCGTATACGCGTTGACGGTCAGGTACGGATAGCCACCCGCCGTGTCGGCGATCTGCTTCAACAACCCGACGATGGACAGACCGAACGGGGCCGAGACGGCGACCGCCGTGATCAGGCCGGCGAGACCGGTCGTGACCACGCGGAGCGGGTGGTGGCCGTTCATGACCCGCGCGACAAGCGGCTGCCCGGCGGCGGCCACTTCCGCTGGTTGCCCGCGCTGCGACCGGGTCACCGGATCCCACAGGTAGCGCCGGATCACGACCGCGGCAACGATCGGTACGAGGATCCCGAGCTGCGGTTTGATGATGGCCGCGACTACAGCCAGGATCGCGGACCGTTCCGGCCGATCGCGCCACAGCTCGCGGACGCCGAGGAGCAGGAAGACCATGCCGACAGAGTCGACCTGACCCCAGACCACGCTGTCGAACCACGTGACGGGGTTGAACACGACGAGGGCGGCAGCAACGACGGCGGCTCGCCGGCCCCCTCCCAGCTCGAGCGTCATCGACCAGGCGAGATAGCCAAGGGCGAGATCGGCCAGGATCGCCGGGATCTTGATCAGGTCCAGTTTCGGAAGGACCTGCTCGATGATGCCCACGAGCCACAGCGCGTACAGGTAGCCGGGCGTGTAGTCGTGGAAGCCCGGACGGGTGTAGAAACCGGCGAGCCCGTTCGTGGCCAGGTCGTGCGCCCAGCCTCGGAACGACGCGAGATCGTTGGTGAAGCCCGAGCCGGGCAGCAGGTAGGCGATGATGATGCGGAAGGCCAACCCGAGCGCGAGGATAGCGACGATCGCCGCTACGGCTTCCCGCGTCCTGGTCATCCGCGCCGGCACGTCCGTGCCCCGATCGGGCTCACCCGCCGCGGGGCCTGTCAACGAGTCCGGCCTCCTGAACGAGCGCTGAGTCGGAGCGGAGTATAAGGAGAAGAGCAGATGAGCGCGCGAACCGCTGTCACACGATTCGTCCCGACCGCCGAGCAGTACGCCTGGACGTTCGGTGGCTACGAGCCAGTGATGCAGGTCCGGCCGGGTGACGTCCTTGACCTCTTTACCGAGGACGCCTTCGGCGGGCGCATCCGGTCAAGCCAGGACATCGCCAGCAAGTCGATCGTCTACCCATTCATCAACCCGCAGACCGGGCCGTTCTACGTCGAGGGGGCTGCCCCGGGCGACACGCTGGCGATCCACCTGATCGACGTGCAGCCGGCACGGGACTGGGGAGTCTCGACGACCGTTCCACTCTTCGGCTCACTCACGAGCACCAAGTTCACGCCGACCCTCCAGGAGCCGCTTCCGGAGAAGACGTGGATCTACGCGGTCGACAGCGGCGCCCGCGAGGTGACCTACCGAGCCCTCGACTCCGAGTATTCGGTCCGCCTGCCGCTCGAGCCGTTCCTGGGGACGATCGGCGTTGCGCCGGCTGCGTCGGAGGCGCGGAACGTCCTGGTGCCGGAGGCCTTTGGCGGGAACATGGACACGCCCGAAGCGCGAGCCGGGGCCACGATTTACCTCGGCGTCAACGTCGAGGGCGCGCTCTTCTCGATCGGCGACGGGCACTACACCATGGGCGAGGGCGAGGTCTGCGGCGTCGCCGTGGAGGGCTCGATGAATACCCTCCTGACGGTCGACCTGATCAAAGGCGTGTTCTGCGATTGGCCGCGGATCGAGAACGACCAGGAGATCATGGTGGCCGGCTCGTACAGGCCGCTCGAGGACGCCTTCCGGATCGCGCACACCCAGCTGATCCGCTGGATCTCGGCCGAGACCGGGCTGTCGATGATGGACACGTATCAGCTGGTCACGCAGGCGTCCCGCTCACCGATCGCGAACGTGTGCGACGCCAACTACACGATCGTCGCCAAGATGCCCAAGCGACACCTGCCGCCAGGGGTCGACTGGATGCGCGGCACCCACGAGCGCCTCCGTGAATCGAGCAAGGCGGTCAAGGGCGTCGTCCCGAGCGAGTAGCGCTCGGCTGCAGCCTAGTGGAGGCGGCGACGCGCCCTCCGAAGAGGCACTGTCGGCGGCTCGGGGGAAGGCGACTCCCGCCGCGGCGCACCGTCGTCACGAGGCACGGTCGTCGTGCCTCCGGGTTCCCGCACGTGCCAGTGGACGCCGTCCTCCTCCTGGACTCCCTGGGGCCAGGGCATCGTGGAGCGCCACCACGTGTCGCGGCCATGCATGAGCGCTCCGAGAGGGCGCTGTCCCGGCCCCGCGAGCCAGCCCGACAGGGCGGCAACGGGCGCAAACGCAAGGCCGATCCCAACCACGATGACGATCACTTCCACCCGGTCGGCCCCATCGCAGAATCGTACACCCGGGTCCGCCAAAGACATCACGTCCTTGACGAACCTCCATGTAATCGATTATCACAGCAGAGGACAACGGTCCGACTGTGTTTCTCGCTCGGGCGTTCGGCTGCCGGGAGGTTCGGCGCCGCGTCGCCCGCTCGACGACTGCAGATGAGCCGACCGATCTTTGCTCCCATGCCGGAGGGAGCGCCTCCGCGACTCCTTGCTGGCGGCTCCTGCCAATTTTCGAGCGGTTAGACGCTGCGACCTGGCCCCCGAGGCGGATCTGAAGAGCGAAGAAGGAGGAGCGATGAGTCGGTCTTTAGGCCGATCTCGGTGGATTCTCGCCGTGGTGGCAATGTTCGTGGTAGGGGCATGTAGCTCAGCCGCGAGCCCGGGCGCGAGCACCGGTGCCAGCACGGCAGCAAGCCCTGCAGCCGGGGCGTCCTCGGCGGCAAATCCCTCGCCCGTGACAGGGGCGTCATGCGCGGCGAGCGCAACGGTGGTGAAGTTCTGGACGAGCCACACCCCACCTGATTCGGACGTGTTGACGAAGATCGTCAACAACTTCAACACGGCCAATGCCGACATCTGCGTGAAGATGACGATCGTCAAAGGCAGTGAAACGGACATCGCCAAGCTGCTGACCGCGATCCGCGGCGGCGTGGCGCCAGACGTCTACATGGCCGACCGGTTTACAGTGCCGCAGCGCGCCGCCGAAGGTGCACTCGACGACATCACGGCCGAGGCCGGCAACTTGAAGGACCAGCATCTTCCCTTTGCCTGGAACGAGACCCAGTACAAGGGCAAGACATACGCCCTGCCGTTCGACACGGACGCTCGGGCGCTCTGGTACAACAAGGACCTGATCACGGCGGCCGGCGAAGATCCGGCTCAGCTCGACATCAGCAAGGGTGCGCCGACGATCGACACCGTCGTGAAGATCGCCGACAAGATCAGCAAGAAGGACGCCAGCGGCAACTACACCGTCATGGGCTGGCTCCCGGGCGGACCCGGAGCCGGCGGTCAGCCCGGAGCCTTCGATCAGGGCTGGCATTACACGTGGGGCTTTGATTACGGCGGCAAGTTCGCTGACCTCGCTGCGTGCAAGGTGACGCCGACCGACCCCGGTGTCGTAGCCGGGTTCCAGTTCCTTTACGACTGGCAGAAGGCCCACGATCCGCAGGCCGTCAGCCGCTTCGTCAGCACCAACTGGCCGCCGAATGCGCCACAGGCTCAGTTCCCACTATGGACCGGCAAGTTGGGCATGACGATCAGCGGTGACTGGCAGATCGCGAATGCTGCCAAGTACGCTCCTAACGGCCACTATGGCTTCACGTACATCCCGGTCCCCAAGGCTGGCGACAAGCCGTCCACGTGGGCCGGCGGGTGGTCCATGGCGCTGATCCCCAATTCCAAGGTCAGGGCCCAGGCCATCAAGTTCATGCAGTACATCACCGGGCCCGACGGCCAGAAGGTGTACACGAAAGATTCGACGCATCTTTCGACGCTCGTTGCGTTGCAGACCGACGCGTCGCTCTACGACGCGCAGCACAAGACGTTCCTCGATCTCTTGCCGTCGGCACTCAACCGGCCGCCGCTGGCGGTGGGCGCCCTCTATTGGGACAAGCTCACCTCCGCTCAGGGTTCGGTCGAGCTCAACACCAAGCAGCCAATGGACGCTTTGAAGGAGGTCGAAGCGGCGGTGCAGCCTCAGCTAGCAACCGCAGGTTGCTGACCACGCGTTAACTCGTCGCGGGGACTGGTTCGCCGGTCCCCGCGACACCTATCACCGCGGCTCGTGGGAGAAACAGCGAAATGACCGCAGCAGCCGCATCGGTCGGCCGTTCCCGCCGCTCGCGCTTCAAGCTCGGAGCGATCGAGCGCCGCAACTTGCGCTGGGGCTTGCTGTTCATCAGCCCCTGGTTGTTCGGGTTCCTGGCCCTGGGCGTCTTCCCGATCCTGTACACGTTCTTCCTGAGCCTGACGCGTTACTCCGGTTTCCGGGAGCCAGTCCTCATCGGGACCGCAAACTATTCGCGGCTGGTCGCCGATCCGGACTTCTGGAAAGCGTCCTATAACACGCTCTACTACACGGCGCTCGCCGTCCCCGTCGGCGTGGTCGTGGCCATGCTGCTGGCGCTCGCGATGAATCAGAAGATCCGCGAAGTGTCGATTTACCGGGCGATCTTCTACCTGCCTTCGATCCTGCCGGTCTTCGCGATCTCGTTCGTCTTCGTGGTCCTGCTCAACCCGGGCTACGGGCTGGTCAACTGGCTTCTCCAGGCCGTCGGGCTGCCCTCACCCAACTGGCTGGGTGACCCGGCCTACACCAAGCTGGCACTCGTGATGATCGCGCAGCTCGGTGCCGGGCAATGGGCCCTCGTGTTCCTGGCCGGCCTGCGTGGAATCCCGATCGAGCTCTACGAATCGGCGGAGATCGACGGTGCGGGCGCCTTCAGGAAGTTCCGCAGCATCACGCTTCCGTTGATGACGCCCGTGATCCTGTACGACCTGATCATCGGCCTGTCCTTCGGCCTCCAGGTGTTCACCTCCGCGTACATCCTGACGGGCGGGGGCACTAGAGGCGGCGCCGGACCGGACAATTCCTTGCTGACGTACGTCTATTACCTCTACCAGCAGGCCTTCCAGTTCGGACAGATGGGCTATGCGGCGGCGCTCTCAGTCGTGATGTTCATCGTGAGCATCGTCCTTGCAGGCGCCGTCTTCCGGTGGGCGCGCGGCTGGGTCTTTTACGGCTCCGAGGAGGCTTGAGTGGCTACGACGGAAGCCGCCCGACCGATCGCCCTGGCCGCCCCATCCGGGCGACGGTGGCGCCGCGTCGTCACACGCTCAGTCCTGCCCAGGGTCGTCCTCATCCTCGGATGCCTGGTCTTCCTCGCGCCGTTCTACTGGATGGTCATCAGCGCCCTCAAGACGAACGCCGAGCTGACCCAATTCCCGCCCTCGCTGATCCCGGGAGCATGGGCCTGGCAGAACTTCGTCGATGCCGTCAACTACATCCCGTTCGGGCTGTACACCCTGAACTCGCTGACCATCACGGTCGGGGCGACGATTGGGGCTGTTCTGTCAAACACCCTCGTTGCCTATGGCTTCTCGAGGATCCAGTGGCCAGGCCGCAACGTGCTTTTCTACATCTGCGTCGCGACGATCTTCCTGCCATACCCGGTGATCCTGGTGGCCCTCTTCGACATTTTCGGCAAGCTGCCCTCGTTCGGGGTCCAGGGAGCGCAGCACTGGGTCAACACGTTCCTGCCCCTGATCGTGCCGGCATTCTTTGGCAATCCCTTTTACATCTTCCTGATGCGGCAGTTCATGCTCGGCATTCCGCGTGAGCTGTCGGACGCCGCCCGCGTCGACGGGGCAAGCGAAATTCGGACCTTCTGGAACGTGATCCTGCCCCTGACCAAGCCGGCCGTCGTCGTCGTGGCCATCCTCGCCGCCGTTGCCGCTTGGAATGAGTTCCTGCTGCCTCTTCTGTACCTGCAGGAGAACGACAAGTACCCGCTGGCCGTCGGCCTCGTGTTCTTCACCAGTGAGCACGACGTCAGCTACAACCTGCTGATGGCCGCGTCGACGCTCATCGTCCTGCCCGTCGTCATCCTGTTCATCTTCGCCCAACGCTTCTTCATCGAGGGAATTACCGTCGGCGGCGTGAAGGGCTGACCGACCGGGTGGCCGATTCGGAACCTCTCGTTGCCACGGTCGCTGGGCGGCGCATTTCCCTCGAGCACCTCCGGCAGCGGGTCGCCGAGCTGCGTCGAGGTCCTCGCGGGCGGCATATGCCTCCCGGCGACGAGCCCGATTCCCTGACCGCTCAGCGGTGGGTCGTCCAGGAGCTCGTCACCGAACAGATCCTGGCGCACGAGGCCGAGGCGGCGGGCATGGAGAACGTCGACCGGCTCGTCGAGCAGGTGATCGCTGACGTCGCGGTCGAGGAGGATGACATCAGGGCGTACTACGAGCGCAACCGGGATCTCTTCCTGCGCCCGGAAGTCCGACTGATCACCCACTTCGTCGCGGACGACGCCAAGACAGCGCAGTCGCTTGCCAAGCGCCTGGCCGGAGCCGAAAGCCCGGGGAGCGGCGGCGAGCCGCTCGACGTCCGACGCGGTGAGCTCGCAGGTCCCCTCGAGGACGCGCTCTTCGGGGCGCAAGAGGGCAAGGTGGTCGGGCCCATCGAGACGGAGCACGGCTTTCACGTTGCCCGGCTCGAAAGCGTGATTCCGCAGTTCGTAGCACCATATGAAGACGTACGGACCGTGATCGAAGAGGACCTCCTCGTCGCCGCGCGTGAGCGCGCATTCGACGAGTGGCTTGACGGGCGTCGTCAGGAACTGGCGACCATCGAACCCCAGTTCGAACACCCGGCCCACCCGATCCACGGGATCCCGAGCCACAGGCACTGATCGGAGGCGTGCGGTGACGATGCATGTGGTCGTGACAGGCGGCAGCGGGAAGGCCGGTCGGGCCGTCGTCCGCGACCTCGTCGAACACGGCTACGACGTCGTCAACGTCGATGTCGTCCCTGCGGCCGCCCTGAGCGCTCCGTTTCTGCGGGCCGAGCTGACGGACCTCGGCGAGACGATCGAGGCGCTCCGCGGGGCTCAGACAGTCGTTCATCTGGCGGCAATTCCGGCGCCCCGGATCCGAACCGTCGAGCGCACGTTCGAGATCAACATGCTGAGCACCTACAACGTCTTCAGCGCCGCGGCGCTGCTCGGCCTGGAGCGAGTTGTCTGGGCGTCGAGCGAGACCGTGCTCGGCCTGCCCTTCAGTCGGAGCGAGGCCGACAACCTGCTCGATCCAGCGGCAGCTCCGGGCCACCATCCGAGGCCCGACTACGTGCCTATCGACGAAACTCATCCGCTCCGGCCGCACTCGAGCTATTCGCTATCGAAAGTCCTCTCGGAAGAGATGGCGCGGCAGTTTGCCCGGTGGAGCGGGATCCCGTTCGTCGGGCTCCGTTTTTCGGCCATCCGCGAGCCGGCCGAATACGAAGGATTTCGCGAGACCGCACGCGACCCTCACGCGGGGCAGTGGAACGTGTGGGGCTATGTCGACGCTCGCGACGTGGCGCAAGCATGTCGATTGAGCCTGACCGCCGACATCCGAGGCGCCGAGGCGTTCATCATCGCGGCCGGGGATACCGCGAGCGACCGATCGAACTCGGAGCTGATGGCTGAGTGCTTCGGATCCGTCCCAATTCGCCCGGGGACGGGCGAGCACGACACTCTGCTGGCGATCGACAAGGCGCGGCGGATGCTCGGCTTTGCCCCCGGCTACTCGTGGCGCGAGGCGCTTGCCGTTGGAGCGGCTTCGGCCGCCGGCGACGGCGCGGCTCGGGGCAGGAATGGGCGGTAGTCCGATGGAAATCGTCGTCGCTGCTGCCACCAACCTGTTCGGCGGCTCGGAGTCCGAGCCGCGACAGCTCGTTCGCGTCGTGTTGCGCGGATCCGGCGCCGTGACGCAGGAGCCGGCCCGCGTTACGGTCGAGGGAGACCGCCTCCGAAGCGATGGACCGGTCATCGTCGGATCCCTCGAGGCCGGGGCCGAGGCACGCATCGAGATCCCCGTGGAGGTCGACTCGCCGACCTTCGGCGAGACGCTTCCTGCCACCGTCGTGGTCGAGGACGGCTCCTCCCAGCCGACGCGCCACTCCTTCGACTTCGAGGTCGCGGAGCCGGGCTGGCGAATGTTCATGATCTCGCACTTCCACTACGACCCCGTGTGGTGGAACACGCAGGCCGCGTACACCGAGACATGGGGCCGGCGACTCCAATACCGCAGCCCGTTCCAGGAGCCCGGCCTCGCCCTCGTCAAGGCTCATCTGGAGATGGCTCGCCGCGACCCGGACTACAAGTTCGTGCTGGCCGAACTGGACTATCTCAAGCCCTACTGGGACGCCTATCCCGAGGATCGCGACTACATGCGCCAGCTGCTGGCCGACGGCCGCCTCGAGTTCATGGGTGGAACGTACAACGAGCCCAACACCAACCTGACCAGTGCCGAATCGACGATTCGCAACGCGATCTACGGGGTTGGCTACCAGCGCGACGTCCTCGGCGGCGCTCCGGCCACCGCGTGGCAGCTGGATGCGTTTGGACACGACCCGCAGTTCCCGGGCATCATGGCCGATGCAGGGATCACCTCCAGCTCCTGGGCCCGCGGCCCATTCCACGAGTGGGGGCCGCGATGGGTGCGCGGCTCGATGCGGATGCCGATCCCGGACCTCGCGGCGGGCAAGACGCCCACGATGCAGTTCCCGACCGAGTTCGACTGGATCGCGCCAAGCGGCCGTGCCCTCTTGACGTCGTTCATGGCGAACCACTACTCGTCGGGCTGGTGGATGGATGCGTCCGCCACGCTCGAGGCGGCGGAAGAGGAGGTCTATCGCCTGTTCCAGGAGCTGGCCGCCGTGGCCACCACCAGGAACGTGCTGCTGCCGGTGGGTACCGACTATTCGCCGCCGAACAAGTGGCTGACGGCCATCTATCGCGACTGGAGCAGCCGCTACGTCTGGCCGAAGTTCGTTCCGGCTATCCCGCGCGAGTTCTTCGATGCCGTCCGACGGGACCAGGCCAGCACGGGCAGGGGATTCTCCCCGCAAACCCGCGACATGAATCCCGTCTACACGGGCAAGGACGTGTCCTTCGTCGATACCAAGCAGGCTCAGCGGATCGCCGAAAACACGCTGCTGGATGGCGAAAAGTTCGCAACAATCGCGAGCCTCCTCGGAGCACGCTTTCCGACCGAGGCGGTCGACAAGGCCTGGCGGCAGCTCCTGTTCGGGGCTCATCACGACGGGATCACCGGATCCGAGTCCGACCAGGTGTATCTCGACCTGCTGGGCGGCTGGCGCGAGGCGTTGGAGCTCGGTCGCGCGACACTCGACGGCGCCCTCGACCACGTAGCTGGCCAGATCGACACCAGCGGGGATGGGCTCGCCGTCACGATCTTCAACGCGCTGTCCTGGGCGCGCACCGACGTCGCCCGAGCGACACTCGACTGGCCGGCCGGCTCGGACACCGGCATCGAGCTGAGGGACGATGCCGGCGCGGTCGTTCCGTTCGTGCTCGAGGCGGCACGTCGGCGCGACGATGGATCGCTGGAGCGGGCGCGGCTTGCCTTCATCGCGCGTGACGTCCCGGCGCTTGGCTACCGAACCTATAGGGCCGTCGCGGTAACCGGAGCCGGGGGAGATGCCGGGTGGCACCCCGTGGATGGCACCGCGATCGAGAACGAGGCTTTCGCGGTCCGGGTCGATCCGGAGCGCGGGGGCGCGGTCGTCAGCCTGGTCGAGAAGGGCACGGGCAAGGAGCTCATCCAGCGTGGGCGGGCAGGCAACGAGCTGCTCGCCTACCGCGAATATCCCAATCACCCCCACTTTGCCGAAGGGCCGTGGCACCTGACTCCGGATGGACGCTCGACGTCGTCTGTGGCCTATCCGGCCACTGTCACGACAGAGGAATCTCCCATCGGGCGCCGAATCCGCATCGAGGGTCCCTTCGAACGCAGCCGCCGGACCCAGGAGATCGTCCTGTGGGACGGCATCGGTCGCGTCGACTGCAGCACGCGCCTGGACGACTACTCCGGCCAGGACACGCTCTTCCGGATCCACTACCCCATCGCGCTCGAAGGCGGCCGGCCGGTCTCCGAGGTCGGCAACGCTGTGGTCGGCCGCGGCTTTGGCTTCCCGAACGTGGATGTTGCACAGGTCCCCTTCACGCTCGACAACCCGGCCTACAACTGGTTCGGTCTGGGTTCGACCGCTCGTGTGGCGCTGGTCGACAGTCAGGGGAAGGACGTCCGCGAGCGTGCCTCACGCGCCGTGGGAATCGCTGATGTGGTCGTGCCCGGTGCCCCCGCCCAGGACGAGGCCGTCCGGCGGCTTGCGGTGGCCCTGGTGCGCAGCGGCGTGACCTCGACGGTCTCGCGTCATGACGGCGATCGATATGGCGTGCTCCATATCGATTCGAATCTGCCGGACTTCCGCGTTGCGATCGGCTCGCCGGCAGAGAATCAGTTCGCTGCGTCGGTGATCGAGGCGGCCGGCGACCGCTATCGAGCCGAGCTCGACAGGCAACTTGATGGCCAGGGTTGGGCTCGGGTCTGGATCCCCCAGGAGGATCGAGCCCCGGATTCTGCCGAGGCGTTCCCGGACCTGCGCGGACCGCTCGATCTGCCCGTCCTGATCGTTGCCGGGCGAGACGAGGCCGCGACCACCGAGGCGATCGAGGCTCTCGTCGAGGACCTCGACGACGCCGTCATCACGGTGCAGCAACCAGCCGAGCTCGACGGCGACACCGGCCGAGCGGAGAACTTTTCGGTCGCGGTCCTCAATCGCGGCGTGCCGAGCTTCAACATCGAGGAAGGCGGGGGCCTCTACCTCTCATTGATGCGCTCCTGCAGCGGCTGGCCATCGGGTGTCTGGATCGACCCTCCCCGGCGGGCGGCGCCGGACGGCTCGAACTTCCAGTTCCAGCACTGGACGCATACCTTCGAATACGCGATTGCCGCGGGCGCCGGCGATTGGCGCCGCGGTCAGATCGTGCGAGCCGGGCACGACTACAACCATCCGCTCGAGGTCAGGGTCGGCCAGCCGCACGGCGGAACTCTGCCTGCCACGACGAGCCTGTTCGAGGTCCAGCCCGCTTCGGTAGTCGTCACCGCCTTGAAGCCGTCCGGGAATCCTCTCGCCCGGATGGCGTCGCCAGAAGTCGACCCAGGCGAGGGTCTCGTCGTCCGCCTGTATGAGTCGTCGGGACGGCCCACGGAGGCATCGATCCGCTCGACGTGGCCTATCGAGAGTCTCCAGGCAACCAACCTGCTGGAGGAAGGCGGGCGGCCGGTTGACGGATCGGGCTCAGCGATCAAGGTGCGCCTCGAGCCTTTCGAGATCGTGACGCTGCGAGCCAGCCTCGCACAGGCCCCCACGGCGACCGGCGGCCGCTCGCGGCTCGCCCCGGGCTCCGACATTGCGCAGCCCGTCTTCTCGGATTACTGGATGCACAACAAAGGCGCGGCACCGATGGGCTATCAGCCCCTTTCGGTCGGCATTCGGCCGTGGCTGCTGAGCGGCAGCGGCCCCTTCACCTTGCCTGTCAGTGTCGCCTCGGAACGCACCGACGTACCAGTGGCGGGGTCCGTCGTGCTCGAGGCGCCCCCGGGCTGGCAGGTGTCGCCGGGCGAGCGGCTGTTCCGCCTCGCACCTGGTGCCCACCTCGCCTTCGAGGCATCGGTTTCACCCGCGCCGGGTGCGGCGCCGGGCCGCTATTTCGTGGCTGCGCGCGTCGCCGACCAGGGCCAGGTCTATGAAGACGTCGTCACCATCGATTACCGGATGCCGCGGGACGGCGACGAGCGACGACTCGATGCGAACACGCGCTCCCCGGCGCTGGCTCGCTCGGTCGATCGCGCACTGCATCTGGCGGACATGCGCGCGGAGCGAACGAGGTTCGGGCAGGCGGGCGTCCACGAGCCCGGCGGCGAGCTCAAGGCCGAACTGCTGGACGGCGAGGTCAAGCTCACGGCCGGTGCACGCGGGAGGCTCCGGGTTTCGATCGCGAACAACGCCTCGAGCGAGATCCGCGGCGAAGCCCAGCTCGTCAGTCCACACGAGACCTGGCCGCTCATCACTCCGTGGACGCAGGGGTTTGCCGTGGGACCGGCCGCCGCGACGGTACTGACCTTCGATGTCAGCCCGCCGCCCGAATTCCTGGGCGGCACGTATTGGGCTCTGGTGAAGATCATGTATTTCGGGCGTCTCCTGTACACGGCATCGATCCCCGTGGCTATTGCGCCTGCCGAAGCCGCGGTCGCCCTGAGTGCAGCCGCCCGCCGCTAGGGCTCACCTGCCGTACGGAGAGGCGATGCCAACCAGGATCAGGACAGGAGTGCTTCCGTGGGGCCAGTACACCGACTGGCCGTCACTGCAGCGCGCCGGCCGACGGACCGACGAGCTGGGGTATGACTCGCTCTGGACGTGGGATCACCTCTACCCCATCCAGGGCGACTGGCGCGGCCCCATCTTCGAGGGCTACCTGACGCTGACGGGCTGGGCGGCGGTGACCAGCCGGGTGACGCTTGGGTTGATGGTCGGCGCCAACCCCTTCCGCAACCCGGCACTCACCGCGAAGATGGTCACGACGCTCGATCACATCAGCGGGG
>Ga0137377_10000031_pt1 | contig 55366 bp, 48 predicted proteins | sample SagtaG_22_FD_104815 | JGI IMG/M metagenome (GOLD analysis project Ga0137377, IMG submission 104815) | Vadose zone soil microbial communities from Sagehorn Ranch, Mendocino, California, USA - Sage2_L_40_16 metaG | ecosystem: Environmental > Terrestrial > Soil > Vadose zone | place: USA... | reverse complement strand
TGAGCAGGTCGAGCTCGGTGTACAGGCCCGCGAGCACGTGGCCTTGCGCGGTGAGCTTGTCGGCGGCGCCATCGGCGGACAGGTAGCCGAGCTGCTCGAGTACGGCGCAGACCCGGTCGAAGGTCCGTGCGATCACGTGTGAGCGGCTCGCCACCCGGCGCTCCAGGCCCTCGACCTCTCGCTTCAGCCGGAAATAGCGCTCCGCCCAGCGCGCGTGCTCCTCGCGGTCGGGGCAGCCGTGACACCGATGGCCCCTGATCTGAGCCCGCAGGCGGCCGATCTCAGCGTCGTCCGGGGCCTGACCACGCCACGGCGGCGGCAGGTCCCGCCCGGCGAGCTTGTTCCTGACCGTAGCGGCAAGGTCCCGCCGGTGCTGCGGCGACCTGGCGCTGAACCACTTCGGGATCCTGATCCGCTCCACCGGCTCCACCGGGGCCGGGAAGTCTGTGCTGGACAGGCGCTTGACCTGGCGATTCGCGGTGAGCACCAGGGGCCCTGGGCCCTGTCCCCCGGTGTCGAGCACGACGGCGACACCGGCGCGCCTGCCACCGGGGACCCTGATCACGTCGCCGGGCCGGAGCCGTCCGAGCGAGCGTTCCGCTTCCGCCCGCCGATCAGCGCTGCGGCTGCGTGCCAGCTCGGCCTCGCGCTCGGACAGCTTTCTGCGCAGCGAGCTGTACTCGGCGAAATCGCCGGCGTCGCAGCTCATCGCGCCGGCGTAGCCTTCCAGGGCCTGCCTGCTCTTGCGCAGCTGGCGCGCGACGCCGACCACCGCCCGGTCGGCCTGGAACTGTGCGAACGACGACTCGAGCAAGGCGCGGGCACGCTGCCTGCCCACCTGGCCGACCAGGTTGACGGCCATGTTGTAGGAGGGGCGGAAACTGGAGGTGAGCTGGTAGGTCCGGGTGCTCGCCAGGCCCGCCACCGCGGCCGGGTCGGTCCCGGGTTGCCAGATCGCCACGGCGTGCCCCTCCACGTCGATACCGCGCCGCCCGGCCCGGCCGGTGAGCTGCGTGTACTCCCCTGGCGTCAGGTTCGCGTGGGCCTCGCCGTTCCACTTGTCGAGCCGTTCGATCACCACAGTCCGCGCGGGCATGTTCACGCCGAGAGCCAGCGTCTCGGTCGCGAAAACTGCCCGGATCAGGCCCTCGGTGAACAGTTCCTCGACCACCTCCTTGAAGACGGGAAGCAGGCCGGCATGATGCGCGGCGATGCCCCGCTGCAGACCTTCGAGCCACTCGGCATAACCGAGCGCGGTGAGATCCTCCTGATCGAGGTCTGCGGTCCGCCGCGCCGCGCGCTCGCGGATCACCGCGGCCTCGTCAGGCGTGGTCAGCCGCAGCCCCGCGCGCAGGCACTGCAGCACCGCGGCGTCGCAGCCCGTCCGGCTGAAGATGAAGGTGATCGCGGGAAGCAGGCCCGCGGCGTCCAGCCGCTCGATGACGTCGACGCGGCCCGGCGGCCGGAACCTGCGCGGCCGGCGCCCGCCCCGCTGTGGGCGGCGCGACGCCGTCGCCGCCCACTCCTCGCGCCGCGCGATGCGCAGCAGTTCCGGGTTGACCTTGGCGACGGTGCCGCCAGCCGGGCCGCCGCCCACCGCGGCCAGCGCGGCGCCGCGAACCCGGCCGCCAGCGGTGCCGGCCGTGCCGGCGGCGTCACTGGTGGTGGTGTCGGTGGCGCTGGTGAACAGGTCGTACAGGCGCCCACCGGCGAACATGTGCTGCCACAGCGGCACCGGACGGTGCTCGTCCACGATCACGGTCGTGTCGCCGCGTACCTGGACGAGCCATTCGCCGAATTCCTCGGCATTGCTCACCGTCGCCGACAGGGCCACGACCTGCACCGACTCGGGCAGATGAATGATGACTTCTTCCCATACCGCGCCGCGGAACCGGTCGGAGAGGTAATGCACCTCGTCGAGCACGACGTAGCCGAGGCCGGTCAGCGTGTTCGAGCCCGCGTACAGCATGTTCCGCAGCACCTCGGTGGTCATTACCACCACCGGCGCCTCGCCGTTGACACTGTTGTCGCCGGTGAGCAGGCCGACCTTGGCCGGCCCGTACCGCCGCACCAGATCCGTGTACTTCTGGTTGGACAGCGCCTTGATCGGCGTGGTGTAGAAGCACTTGCGGCCTGCCGCGAGTGCGAGGTGCACGGCGAACTCGCCGACAACCGTCTTGCCCGAGCCGGTCGGGGCCGCGACGAGCACGCTCGTGCCGCCGGAGAGCCCCTGGCAGGCCCTGCGCTGGAAGTCGTCGAACTCGAAGTCGTACAGCGCCTCGAAGGCGGGTGACCGGCGGCGAAACGCGGCATACCGCTGCGCCGGAGTGGTCATGGAGCAAGCTTAGAGGCTGCTTTGGATGCTCGGTCGCGGCACTGCCGCCGGGCACGGCGCGGCCTAGCGCCTGTCCGCGCTGGCGTGCTCGTCCGTGCCGTCCAGGTCGAGCGGCGACGCCTCGTCCGGCGACAGCCCGTCGTATGGTGACGGGCGCCGTGCGCGGCGCCGGTCGTTCGCCCAGATGGCTATCTCCGCGACCTCGACCAGCACCACGCATGGCACGGCGAGCAGGAGCATCGTGAACGGATCCGGGCTGGGGGTGGCGACCGCGGCGAAAGCGAATACGCCGAAGATCATCATCCGGCGCCACTTCCTGAACCGCTCGTGGGTCAGCACGCCGCCCAGGTTGAGCAGCACGAGGGTGAGCGGCAGTTCGAAGGCCAGGCCGAAAATGAGCAGCATGGCCATCGCGTAGCCGAGATAGGTGTCGATCGTGAGCAGCGGCCTCACCCCGGTCGGGGTGAGGCCGAGCAGGAAATGCAGGCCGCGGCTCATCGCGAGGTACGCGAACGCGCCGCCGGCCGCGAACAGCGGCACCGCGGTGCCCACGAACGCGTAGGTCCATCGCCGTTCGCGCGTGTACAGGCCGGGCGCGACGAACGCCCACAGCTGATAGAGCCAGACCGGCGAGGAGATGAGAATGCCCGCGACGAGGCTGACCTTGAGGGTCACGAAGAACGGGTCGAACACGCCGGTGACGACGAGGCTGTGGCCGTTCTTGCCGCAGCCAACCGTGTTCTGGATGGCAATCTTGCAGTAAGGCTGCTCGATGAAGCGCCACACCGGCTGGAAGAAGAACCAGCCGACGGCGGTGCCGAGGCCGAGCGCGAGCAGGGCTTTGAGCAGGCGGGAACGCAGCTCGCGGATGTGCTCGATGAGCGGCATCCGTCCGTCGGGGTTGGGCCGCCTGCCCGAAGTGCCCGCACGCGTGGCGGTGCTAAACCCCGGCCAGCTCAGTGGCACGGTCAGCTCCCGTAGCCGAGGGGATCAGGTTGACTGCTGGTTACGCTGCGCCTCCGCGAGCGGTACGCCGCTGACGATCGTGCCGTCATCGGCGGGCGGTGACAACGGCTGTGGCGGTGCCACCGGCTGTGCCCCCACCGGCTGGGGAGCGTGTTGCTGCACCGTTTGCTGCTGCGCTGACTGGGCCTGCCGGGTGGCGTCGTCATCGTCATCGCGCAGCGCCTTGGTCTCGGCCTTGAATATGCGCATGGACTTGCCGAGCGACCGCGCGGCGTCGGGGAGCTTACGCGACCCGAACAGCACGACGAACACCGCCGCCAGGATCAGCAAATGCCAGGGGCTGAGTTCACCCATATCGGTCCTCTTCAGCAGGGGCTGGGACGCAGGCCGCACGCAGCCGACGGCTGCCAGACCTCTTGCGGCCGATTGTACGCGCGGCCGACGGGCAGCTCACACCCCCGGCGCGGCAAATCATCGCACCCGGCCCTCGAAGACTGCGCTGAAACCGGCCTCAGGCCAGGCCATAATGCGCGAGCGCAGCGGCGGCCTGCGCCCGTACCTCGCCGGCCAGGCCGGCCGGCTCCACCAGGCGGCCGTGGTCGCCGAGCCGCAGCGCGAGCCGCCGAACCCAGCGCGGATCCGCGGTGCGCAGGACGACCCGCAGGCGCCTGTCGCCGATCTCTTCCACCTCTTCGCACGGATAGTAGTCGGCGACCCAGCGGCCCTCGGGCGCGAGCTCGAGCGCAACCCGCAGGTCGTCCGGGCCGGGCTGGTACAGGCCCTGGTCGAGATTCCTGGGTTCGGCGCCCGCGGGCACCTCCGCCGGGGCGTCGAGCACCTCGATCGCGACGACCCGGTCGACACGGAACAGCCGCACGCCTTCCGCGCGCCTGCACCAGCCCTCCAGATAGGTCCGGCCATCCACCACGACCAGCCGCATGAGGTCCACGTCGCGCTCGGTCGCCTCGTCACGCCCGGGCACGTAATAGGTCAGGTGAACCCGGCGGCGGGCCGTCAAGGCCTCCCGCGCGCGGGAAAGCACGGCCAGCCTCGGCGCGTCCACCTGGACGGCGACCTGGCTGCTCAGCGCGGCAGCCTCGCCGGAGGCGGCCTCAAGCTTCGCGATGACCCTGCTCACCACCGCCGGGGTCGCGGCGGCGCCGCTCGCGGACGCCGCGGCGGCGGGTGCCTCACCCGGCTGCGGTGCGTCCTCGCCGGCCAGCACCGGCTCCACATCGGCGAGCATGCGCAAAGCCACGAGCAGCGCGCTGGCTTCGTCCGCTCCCAGCCGCAACGGCCGGCCTACCGGGTCCGCCTGGCTGACGACGATCTCGCCGCCCTCGTACGAGAGGTCGATCGGGCAGTACGGGTCGGGCGCCCGCAGTTCCACGCACCACAGCATGTTGAGGTCGTCGACCAACTGCTGCTCGGAAAGGCCGAATGCGGCCGCGGTCTCCGCGATGGAGGCGACCTTCCTGCTCGTCACGTATGGCACCAGGGCGAGCAGCCGCTGCAGGCGCGCGGTGCTGGCCCTGGCCGCGGTGCCAGCCTTGGCCGCCCCGCTCATGACAGCACGGCTTTCAACACGCCGATCACGGCTTCCCGCAGGTCGGGCGGATCCAGGACGACCACGTCCGGCCCGTAGGAGGCGAGGTTGGAGGCCAGCCAGTCGACCTCGGAGAACGGGAACTCCAGCCGGTCCCAGCCTGGCTCATCCGGCGTCCCTGGCATCTGCCGGGCCCAGCGCCGCAGCCAGAATCCGCTGCCGTGGCGTACCCGGACCACCGCGGTGCGCTGCTGCGGACGCTGCCCGCCCCAGGACCGCACGAGGTCACGCACATCGGTTCCGGCGGGGACCAGGTAGCTGCGCGGCGGGCCGTCGAAGGTGACCGGGCCGACGACGCGGCTGAGCCTGAACACCCGCGGCGCGTCGCGATCCCTGTCGTGGCCGCCCACGTACCACCGCCCGTGTCTGCTGACCACCCCCCATGGCTGCAGGTGCCGCTGCTGCGGCGTGGCCGGCCCGACCGCCTGGTAGCTGAAGGTCACCGGCCGACGGTCGCGCACGGCCCGCCACATCGCGGGAAACGCGGCATCGTCGGTACGTACCCGCGGCTCGATGCCGGGGATGTCTTCCGACTCGACCCCGGCGGCCCGCAGCTTGAGCAGCCCGCCAGCGGCGGCCTCCGCGAGTTCCGCGCGCCGCCAGACGCGCGCGGCCAGGCCGAGCACGGCCGCCTCGTCCGGCGCCAGCGTTATCTCTGGGAGCTCGTAGTCACTCCGGCTGATCAAGTAGCCGGTCTCGTCGTCGCCGGCCGGGCCCGTCTCCAGCGGAATTCCGAGCTCGCGCAGTTCGTCCTTGTCCCGCTCGAACATCCGCTTGAACGCCTCGCCGTACGGCGGATAGCCGGGCACTGCCGCATGGATCTGCTCGGCCGTGAGGTAACGCCGTGCGGCGAGCAGGCAAACGACCAGGCTCAGCAACCGCTCGGTCTTCCGCCGTGACATCGCCGTACCTTCCGCCCTGACCCTGTTGTCGCAATATCTTCCGCCGTGGCTTCGCACCATCTTCCGCGTGTCCGACGCTACCCTGCCAACGTGATCAGATGGCGGAGCGGCGTGGTTTCCGCGCTTCGGCGGGAGTGGCCGGGGGCGGTGGAGCTTGACGTGGTCCTCGCATCCGGGCAGATCCCGGATGCTGCCCCCTCCGGGGCGCCGGGCGCCGGCCTTCAGGTCCGGGCACTGGCATATGCCGAGCTGACCGGACGGCCCGAGCCGGGCGACCATGTGCTGCTCAACACCACGGCGCTTGACCTCGGCCTGGGCACGGGTGGTTATGCGCTGGTCATCGCCGTGCCCGGCCGGCTGCCGGCGGACCCGCAGGGTCCCGGGCACCTGGTCAAAGCGCGGTACACGCCGCTGCAGGCGACCGTGCTCGGTGCGGACGAGCAGGGCTCGGCCTATCACGAGGTGCTCAGGGACGCCGACGACCTCGGCGGGATGCCGGTAGTGGTCGCAGACCTGCACTCGGCGCTGCCTGCTGTGCTCGCGGCGTGCTACGCGCACCGGCCCGGTGCGGTTGTGGCGTATGTGATGCTGGACGGCGGCGCGCTGCCCGCGTGGTTTTCCCGGTCGTGCGCCGAGCTGCGCCAGGCCGGCTGGCTCGCGGCCGTGGTGACGGTCGGCCAGGCATTCGGCGGCGATCTGGAGGCCGTGACCTTGCACACCGGCCTGCTCGCCGCGCGGCATGTCAGCCGCGCCGACCTCGTGGTCGTGTCGCAGGGCCCCGGCAATCTCGGCACGGGCACAAGATGGGGGTTTTCCGGCGTGGCCGCGGGCGAGGCGGTAAATGCCGCAGCGGTGCTGAACGGGCGCCCGGTGGCCTCGCTGCGGATCAGCGAGGCCGATCCCCGTGCGCGGCACCGCGGGATCTCCCACCACAGCCTGACCGCGTATGGCCGGGTGGCGCTCGCGCGGGCCGACGTGGTGGTGCCGGCGTTGCCCGGCCCCTTTGGCGCCCGGGTCAGCGCGGAAGCCCAGCAGCTCGGCGGGCGGCATTCGCTGGTGCGGGTACCGGTCGACGGGCTGGCAGAGACGCTGCGGGCCTGCCCGGTCCGGCTGTCCACCATGGGCCGCGGGCTCGACGAGGACCTCGCGTACTTCCTCGCGGCCGCGGCCGCCGGACGGCACGCCGCCAACCTGCTCGCCACCGGCCCAGCCAGCCCTGATGCATAACGGCTGGCGCAGCGGCAGGCGCCAGTCCTGCGCGACTAGATCGTGCCCGAAGCTGCGGTGCGGTGACGCGGCGACGAGCTGGAACCCGGCCTTTTCGTAGATGCGCCCGGCCGCGACCAGGACGGATATGCGGAGCTGGACCTGGCGGGCTGGCGTGGTGAGCCGTCGAGGATGCGATGAATCTCGGCCATCGCCGCCGTGATGCGCTAGGCCGAGGTGGGGCCGTACGCGCCGAGGATGTCGACGACGAACACGAGCGTGTCGGTGCCCTTGATGCCTGCCTGGGGGTTACCGGCCTTGCCATAGCCGTCCGCGGGCGGGATGACCAGCAGCACCCGGCTGCCGATGGTCTGGCCCACCAGTCCCTTGTCCCAGCCGGGAATGACCTGCGAAGGTGTCGCGCCGACGGTGAACCCGAGCGGTGCGCCGTTACGCCAGGAGGAGTCGAAGAGCTTCTTGGTCGCCCAGATCACACCGACGTACTGCACGACGATGAGCTGGCCCTTGCCGACCTTGGGGCCGGAGCCCTTGATCAGGGTACGCACCGCCAGGGTCGCGGGCGGCGGCGACTTGGGGATCGTCACCGACGGCGCGCTGCCCTGTGCGCTGCCGACTGCCGGGAGGGCGCCGCCGCCGTGTGAGACCTGCTGGCCGCCAGCGGACGCGGTCGCCGCGTATTCCTTGATCACGTCCACCACGAACACCAGGGTGTCCGTTGCCTTCACACCACCCTGCGGGTTGCCCTGTCTGCCGTACCCGTCCGCGGGCGGGATGACGGCGAGCACCCGGCTACCGGTGCGCTGGCCGACGAGAGCCTGCTTGAGGCCCTTGAGCAGTTGGGCGCCGGGCGGAAACAGCGACGGCGTCGCCTGCGTGAAGGTGTCCACCTTCAGCGTGGACTTCGTGCCGCTCCAGACGTAGCCGACATAGTTGCCGACGAAGACGTCGCTTTGGCCGAGTTGCGGGCCGTTGCCCTTGACCACCGTCGAGACGACCAGGCGGTTGCCCGGCTTCGCCTTCGGGATGTGCACCGCTGGGTTCTTGCCGAACACCCCGGTCACCTTGACCTGCGTGCTCGGGCTGGGGCTCGGGCTCGAACCACCGCACCCGGCGACCAGAGTGGCCACGATGGCGAGCGGTAGGGCTAGGGCTGCGATGCGGCGCATAATGACCTTTTCATGATGGACAGTGTTCATGATGCAGACGGTGCCATGCAGACGGTGCCGATGAGGACGTGCCGATGAGGACGTGCCGATGAGGTACCGCGCTGATGGCAGCGGGGGCGGCGGCGAACCTCACGACGGCGAAGCCGCTGCGCCGACAGCCTACCCTCGGCCGGCCAGCCCTGTTTCACATCCGCCGTTTCCGCCGGGCGTTCGGGAGGCCGTCCCGGGGCCGGCCCGGGCCAGCATTACATTCCCGCGATGAGTTTCTCGACTCGCTCGTCGACCGCGCGAAACGGATCTTTGCACAGGACCGTGCGCTGCGCCTGGTCATTCAGTTTCAGGTGCACCCAGTCCACGGTGAAATCTCTGCGCTTCTCCTGTGCCCGCCGGATGAACTCACCACGCAGCCGTGCCCTCGTGGTCTGCGGGGGCACCGACTTGGCCTCGAAAATATCCAGATCCCTGGCCACCCGCTTGACTGCGCCACGGCTCTGCAGCAGATAGAACAGCCCGCGGCCGCGGTGCACGTCGTGATAGGCGAGATCCAGCTGCGCCACCCGCGGCGAAGCGAGCGGCAGGTCGTGCTTGGCCCGGTAACGCTCGATAAGCTGGTACTTCGTTACCCAGTCGATCTCACGAGCGACCATGTCCAGGTCGCCGGTCTCCACTGCCCGCACCGCGCGCTGCCACAGCGCGAGCACGCGGGTGGCGATCGCGTCGCTGCCACGGCGGTCGGTGAAGTCCTGCGCCTTGGACAGGTATTCCTGCTGAATTTCCAGCGCGCTCATCTCACGGCCGTTGGCGAGCCGTACCCGGCGGCGGCCGGTGATGTCGTGGCTCACCTCCCTGATCGCGCGGATCGGGTTCTCCAGCGTGAGGTCACGCATGACGGCGCCCGCCTCCACCATGCGCAGCACGAGATCGGTGGCGCCGACCTTGAGCAGCATGGTGGTCTCGCTCATGTTCGAGTCGCCGACGATCACGTGCAGCCTGCGGAACCGTTCGGCATCCGCGTGCGGCTCATCTCTGGTGTTGATGATGGGCCGTGACCGGGTGGTGGCGGAAGAAACGCCCTCCCAGATGTGCTCGGCGCGCTGGCTCACGCAGTAGACGGCACCCCTGGGAGTCTGCAGCACCTTGCCGGCGCCGCAGATGATCTGGCGGGTGACCAGGAAAGGAATGAGGATGTCGGCCAGCCTGCCGAATTCGCCGTGACGGCCGACGAGGTAGTTCTCGTGGCAGCCATATGAGTTGCCTGCCGAGTCGGTGTTGTTCTTGAACAGGTAGATATCACCAGCGATGCCTTCTTCGCGCAGCCGCCTGTCCGCGTCGATCAGCAGGCCTTCGAGTATCCGCTCGCCCGCCTTGTCGTGCACCACCAGATCCACGACGTTGTCACATTCAGGCGTCGCATATTCCGGGTGGCTGCCCACGTCCAGATACAGGCGGGCGCCGTTGCGGAGGAACACATTGCTGCTGCGTCCCCACGACACCACCCGCCGGAACAGGTAGCGGGCCACCTCATCGGGTGACAGGCGCCGCTGGCCACGGAAGGTGCAGGTGACGCCGTACTCGTTCTCGAGCCCGAAAATGCGTCGTTCCATGAAAACCAGCTATTTCCCCGCGTCGTCGGCCGAGCCGTTGCCACCGGCGGCGGCGTCGCCGCCGTCGGCGCGAGGCCCCGGTGGATCGTCGGCTGCGCCCTCTTCCCGCGCGGGCGCGTCAGCGTCCGGCCCACCCGCGGTGGAGGGCGGGCTGGAGCCGCGGGCCTCGGCGAGCAGTTCCTCCAAGCGCTTGGCGGTGAGCCTGCGGAACGTGCGGTGCTCCCGTGTACGGTCGAGGACGGCGATCTCGAGCTGGCTGGGCGCGATCTCCGGCCCGTTGCCCTGGCCGACGAGCGCCGCCAGGGCCGCGCTGAGCGCCTCGCTGAGCGTCATCCCATCGGAGTAACGGTCCTTCAGCACACTGGCCACCTGGTCCGCCTGGCCGCCCATGGCGACGAACCTGTGCTCGTCGGCGACCGAGCCGTCGAAGGTGATCCGGTAGATCTGGTCCTGGTCCTCGGACTCGCCCACCTCAGCCACGACGATCTCGACCTCGAACGGCTTGTTGCTCTCCGTGAAGATCGTCCCGAGCGCCTGCGCATACCAGTTCGCCAGGCCGCGAGCCGTGACGTCGTGCCGGTCGTACAGGTAGCCTGTCACGTCCGCGTACCGCACGCCGGCTTTGCGGAGGTTCTCGAACTCGTTGTAGCGGCCCACAGCGGCGAACGCGATCCGGTCGTAGATCTCGCTGATCTTGTGGAGGGCACGGGACGGATTCGGCGCGACGAAGAGGATCCCCTCCCGGTACTGCAGCACCAGGCCGCTGCGGCCACGGGCGATGCCCTTGCGCGCATAGTCCGCCTTGTCCTTCATCGCCTGTTCTGGCGACACATAGAAGGGCATGGACACCGCTGTCACATTCCTTTCGTGCCCGGCTGCTGCTGCTGTAGCGCGGCTTTGGTCGGCTTCGTGGGGGTTGGCGGCGGCACGTCAGCTCAGCGGTGCGACGGGCCCGCCGGGCGACCGCATGCGGTTGTCCACGATCGTCTGCACCTGCTCGCCGACCTGTTCGTCGGGCAGGCGCCGGAAACCGTCCGCGTCGACAAGCGCGACCACCGGATATATGCGCCGGGTGAGGTCGGGGCCGCCGGTCGCCGAATCGTCGTCCGCCGCGTCATACAGCGCGTGCAGGCAGGCGAGCACCGTGTCTTCGGTCGGCAGGCCGTCACGGTAGAGCTTCTTCAGCGCGCCCCGGGCGAAGACGGAACCCGATCCGATGCTGTGGAACCTGTGCTCCTCGTAGCGGCCGCCGACGACGTCGTAGCTGAAGATGCGGCCGGTCCCGCGGTCCTCGTCGAAGCCGGCGAACAGCGGCACCACCACAAGGCCCTGCATGGCCACGCCGAGGTTGCCGCGGATCATCGTGGCGAGCCGGTTCGCCTTACCCTCGAGTGAAAGCGCCCGGCCTTCCAGCTTTTCGTAGTGCTCGAGCTCGACCTGGAAGATGCGGATCATCTCGATGCCCATGCCGGCCACGCCCGCGATGCCCGCGCACGAATATTCGTCCGTGCGGAACACCTTCTCGATGTCGCGCTGCGCGATCACGTTGCCGGCCGTCGCGCGACGGTCGCCGACCATCACGACGCCCTCGCCGGAAGCGGCCGCGACGATCGTGGTGCCATGCGGCAGGTGCGCGCTCACTTCCTCCGGCAGCCCACGAGCCAGCCCGCCCGCCTGCCCGGCGGCAGGCAGCGGCACGTTCGCTGGCAGCAGCCCGGGCGAATACGACGTGAGGAACTCGGTGAACGACGACGTGTCGGCACTGAGAAATGCTCCTGCGCCGTCGAGGCCAGCTGCCACGAGGCTCCCTCCATGTCGTTGCCCGGCGGTGTCGTGCTGAGCGGTGTCCTGCTGAGCCGTGTCCTGCTGGGCCGTGCCTAGATCAGTCATGCCGAAATCAGTCAGTACCTGTTCAGACCCTACTGCGGCGGACGTGCCGTAGCGGAAGCGCACCATCCGCCGCGCTGTCCGCCCAGGGCGAACCGCCCCGCGCCGGGTCATCCCGTGCCCCGCGGCCCCCGCAGGCCCTGCGGGCCATGCCTACTGGCCGCCCTTTTGCACGTACGAGCGGACGAACTCCTCGGCGTTCTCTTCGAGCACCTCGTCGATCTCATCCAGTATCGCGTCAACGTCCTCGGAGAGCTTCTCGTGCCGCTCCTGGACGTCCTCGTTGACCTGCGATTCTGTCTCTTCGACCTCCTCGGTCCGCCGGGTGGTCTGCCGTTGACCGCCGGTGTCCTTGGTCGCCATACCCGTACCTCCGTCGATCTGAGGGGGGATCCTCCCGGTCTCAACGCTATCCTCGCCCAGCCGTGCCCGGCCCAACCCTCGCACCGGATACCAGAATCCAATCACTGTGCTGGCCCCGGGCGGCGACCCCCTGGGGCACCACATGCGCCGTGGCGGCGCCAGCCTGCGCAGCCCAATGGGCCTGCATGCCTGGTGTGCGGTCCCTGCGCAGGCGGCATTTCGGCAGCCGCGGGAGAGCCGCGACCACTCAACCAGCGCTCCAGCCGCACCCAACCCTTCGCCGAGCCAGCCCATGGCACCCCCCGCCCCGGGAGCCCCTCGCAGCGCGGTGCGCTGTCCAGGCGGTTTTCCTTGATCCCGGAGCGCTGTCAGCGATAGGGACGCGTCGCGAAATAACTCGCTGCTTTCAGCTCCGGACCTCGTTGCTGTGGTACAGGCGCAACCGGCGCCCCGCTCGTCCCGCAACTCTGCCCGCTGCGCACCACTTTGGCCCCACCAGCCCCCTGCTCCGGGCACAGTCCCGTCCCCGGGGACCGTGAATGTGCCATCGCGGGTCATATGCGACCCGCGATGGCACATTCAGGGTCTCCGCCGGGCAGCCACTGCAAGATCAAACCCGCGTGTTGATGATCTGCGGGTCCTGGTGCTACAGGGACACATCCATCTACGACCTGCGGTGATGCCACACCCGAGATCGACCGATCACCGGCATGACCTGGCCCTTCCCGCGCGGCTGTGTCCAACTGGCCCTGTGGTACTAGTCGCTGAGAACTCTCCTGAATCAAGAAAATCTCAGAATATGGAAAGATCAATCTTGTATTCTGAGACCCATATAGACTGGGTCCTTGGTTGCTGGTTTAGTCATTGCTGAGATTTATCAATCGCGCGTGTTTGGTGGCCCAGTTAGGGGGTGAGCTGGCCGCTGACCCGGGCCGGGGGTGGGGACGGCACCTGTGGGGGTTCTTCTGGCTGAGATCTGGGTGATCTGGTGATGTGCCGACAGTGGTTCGCCCTCGCAGCCCAGAGGGAAGTAGGCGTCGAGCATCAACCCGCAGGTTGATCTTGGTGGTGGTGGCCCCGCAGGTCACATGCGCGGCAGTCCATCAGGAACCGACGGGTTGTTCCACGGCGGGGTTCTAAGCGCGGCGCATCCGCGCAGCCGTTACGGATGAGTTTTTGACGCGGCTCGCTGGGTGTCAGTCCCCGCCCGTCAGGGCGGCGACCAGGGCGGCCGCGGTCCTGCAGCGGTCGAGCAGGCCGCCGACGTGCTTGCGGGTGCCGCGCAACGGCTCCAGCGTCGGAACGCGCTGCAGCGACTCGCGGCCGGGAATGTCGAAGATGACGGAGTCCCAGGAGGCAGCTGCGACCGAGTCCGCATACTGGCGCAGGCAGCGGCCGCGGAAGTAGGCGCGCGTGTCGTCTGGCGGTTCCTCGGCGGCGCGCGTCACCTCCTCGTCGCTGGTGAGCCGGACCATCCGGCCGCGGGCGGCGAGCCTGTTGTAGAGGCCACGGTCCGGCCGGACGTCGGAGTACTGCAGGTCGACCAGCTGCAGGCGCGGGTGCTCCCAGCCGAGCCCGTCGCGGGTACGGTACCCCTCGAGCAGTTCGAGCTTCGCCACCCAGTCAAGCTCGCCCGACAGTGACATCGGCTCGGCCGCAAGACGGCTGAGCACCGACTCCCACCGGTCGAGCACGTCCGCGGTCATCTCGTCGATGTCGGCGCCGAACCGGTCCTCCACGTATTTCCTCGCGTACTCCAGATACTCGAGCTGCAACTGGATGGCAGTCAGCTTCCTGCCGTTGCGCAGGGTGATCAGATGCCGGCAGGACGGGTCGTGTGAGACGGCGCGGAGCTCCGCCACGGGAGCGTCGATGGACAGGTCGCTGTCCAGGAACTTCTCCTCGATCATGGCGAGCACGAGTGCGGTGGTGCCCAGCTTGAGGTAGGTGGAGACCTCGCTCATGTTCGCGTCGCCGATGATCACATGCAGCCGGCGGTACTTTTCCGGGTCGGCGTGGGGCTCGTCGCGGGTATTGATGATTGGCCGCTTCAGCGTCGTCTCCAGGCCCACCTCGACCTCGAAGAAGTCGGCACGCTGGCTGATCTGGAACCCGTTGCCCCGGCCGTCCGCGCCGATGCCGACGCGGCCGGCGCCGCAGATCACCTGCCGCGAGACGAAGAAGGGCGTCAGGTGGCGCACGATGTCGGCGAACGGGGTCGCCCGCCGCATCAGGTAGTTCTCGTGGCAGCCGTACGAGGCGCCCTTGTTGTCCGTGTTGTTCTTGTACAGCTGGATGCGCGCGCCGCCGGGCATGTGCGCCGCCCGGGCGGCCGCCTCGGCCATCACCCGCTCGCCGGCCTTGTCCCAGCGGACCGTGTCGAGCGGGTTCGTGCACTCGGGCGTCGAGTACTCCGGATGCGCGTGGTCGACGTACAGCCGCGCCCCATTGGTGAGGATGACGTTGGCGAGCCCGAGATCCTCGTCGGTGAGCTGGGTCGGGTCGGCCGCCTCGCGCGCGAGGTCGAATCCGCGCGCGTCACGAAGCGGGTTCTCCTCCTCGAAATCCCACCTCGCCCGCCGCGCGCGGGCCGCCGTCGCCGCCTGATACGCGTTGACCACCTGAGACGATGTCACCATCGCGTTGGCACCCGGCTGACCTGGGACGGCGATGCCATACTCCGTCTCGGTGCCCATAACCCGCCGCACGCTCATGTTAAAGAGCCTAATGTCGCACGGCACCAAGCCGCACAGGGCCGCGGGTTGGTGTCACGCCATCTCGTGCGATCCGGCGGGTGGCCGGGGCCACCGGGGTCCGGGGTGTCCCCGGGGGCCGCCGTGCCCCCCGGGACCCGTGGCGTGCGCCGGTCACAGGTACTGGCCGGTGTTGGCGACGGTGTCGATGGACCGGCCGGCTTCGGTGCCGTGCTTGCCAGAGATCAGCGTCCGGATGTAGACGATACGCTCGCCCTTCTTGCCAGAGATCCGCGCCCAGTCGTCCGGGTTCGTCGTGTTCGGGAGGTCCTCGTTCTCACTGAACTCATCCACGCACGCGGCGAGCAGGTGCGCCACCCGCAGGCCCTTCTGGCCGGTATCGAGGAATTCCTTGATCGCCATCTTCTTGGCCCGGTCCGTGATGTTCTGGATCATGGCGCCGGAGTTGAAGTCCTTGAAGTAGAGGACTTCCTTGTCGCCGTTGGCGTACGTGACCTCGAGGAACCGGTTCTCCTCCGTCTCGCTGTACATGCGTTCGACCACGCGCTGGATCATGGCCTCCACCGTGAGGTCCACGGCGCCGCCGTGCTCGGCCACGTCATCGGCGTGCAGCGGAAGCCCGCGCACGACGTACTTGGAGAAGATGTCCCTGGCCGCTTCCGCGTCCGGGCGTTCGATCTTGATCTTCACGTCCAGCCGGCCGGGCCGCAGGATCGCGGGGTCGATCATGTCCTCGCGGTTCGACGCGCCGATCACGATGACGTTTTCCAGCCCCTCGACGCCGTCGATCTCGCTGAGCAACTGCGGCACGATGGTGTTCTCGACGTCGCTCGACACCCCGGAACCACGCGTGCGGAAGATCGAGTCCATCTCGTCGAAGAAGACGATGACGGGCATGCCCTCGCTGGCCTTTTCCCGCGCGCGCTGGAAGACCAGGCGGATGTGGCGTTCGGTCTCGCCGACGTACTTGTTGAGGAGTTCGGGGCCCTTGATGTTCAGGAAGAAGCTCTTGCCCTCCTCGTGCGCCGCGACCTGCTTGGCGAGCGAGTTCGCGACCGCCTTCGCGATCAGTGTCTTGCCGCAGCCGGGCGGGCCGTACAGCAGCACGCCCTTGGGCGGGCGCAGCATGTGCTCACGGAACAGGTCGGCGTGCAGGTAGGGCAGCTCGATGGCGTCACGGATCTGCTCGATCTGCGGGCCGAGGCCGCCGATGTCCTCGTAGGTGATGTCGGGAACTTCCTCCAGGATGAGCTCCTCGACCTCCGCCTTGGGGATGCGCTCGTACACATAGCCGCTGCGCGGCTCGAGCAGCAGCGAGTCACCCGCGCGCAGCGGTGCGGACAGGAGCGGCTCGGCCAGCTTGACCACGCGTTCCTCGTCCGCGTGCGCGATCACCAGTGCCCGGTCGCCGCCCGCGAGCGTCTCCTTCAGCATCACGACTTCGCCCACTGTCTCGTACGCCTGGGCGAGCACGACGTTGAGCGCCTCGTTGAGCACGACCTCCTGGCCGGGCCGCAGTTCGTCGGTGTCCACGGCCGGGCTGACGTTTACCCGCATCTTGCGGCCGCCGGTGAACACGTCCACGGTCCCGTCGTCGCGCGCCTCGAGGAAGACACCGAAGCCGGACGGCGGCTGCGCCAGCCTGTCGACCTCTTCCTTCAGCGAGACGATCTGGTCGCGGGCTTCCCGCAACGTCCCGGCGAGCCGTTCGTTCTGGCTGCTTACCGCGGCGAGGTTGACCTGAGCGTCACGCAAGCGCTCTTCGAGCGCCCGGACCTGACGGGGAGAATCCGACAGCCGCCGCCGGAGCACCGCGACCTCTTCCTCGAGGAAGGAGATCTGCGTGGTGAGGTCAGCGACCTCCTGCTCATGCCGCGCGGCGCGGGCGTCCTCTTCACGAGCTGCCACGCCCAACCCCCCCTTCCGAGAGCCGACTTAAGGTAGACCCTACCTATCCAGGAGCCTGCCGTAACCTGACCAACAGAGCCTTACCTGCCTCCATTCCCTTTGCTTGGCAGGCGGGCACGTATTGCTCCGTCACGAACCCGACTCGATAGCCCGAGTTGGGCGACCGCTCCTGGCCGAATCGTGATCGTCACATCTTCCGCTGGCCCGGGTCAACCGGCCTGCGTGCGGTACTTACGTAAAAGCGGTGTTACGTCCGCCTCCGGCTGGCGGGCGCGGCGACCCCGGCGGCGAGCCGGCGCGCGGTGATCAGAAATCCGGTGTGGCCGATCATCCGGTGCTGCGGGCGCACGGCGAGCCCGTCCGCGTGCCAGCCGCGGACCAGCGTCTCCCACGCGGCGGGCTCGGCAAATCCGCCGTGGCCGCGCAGCGCCTCGACGGTGCGGGAAAGCTGCGTCGTGGTCGCGACGTAGCAGCACACGAGGCCACCCGGCACCAGCGCGCGGCCGGTCACGCCGAGGCATTCCCACGGCGCCAGCATGTCGAGCACCACCCGGTCGAACCCGGCGGGCTCGCCGTCCGGGCCGGCTGGTGGCTGCCCGGCTGGTGGCTGCCCGGCTCCGAGCTCGCCGGTGACCAGCCGCCAGCCCGGGTGCGGGCCGCCGAAGAAGCGCTCGACATTGCGCCGTGCGATCTCGGCGAAGTCGGCCCGGCGCTCGTAGGAGACGACAAGCCCGTCGTCGCCCACGGCGCGAAGCAGCCAGCAGGACAAGGCACCCGAGCCAGCCCCGGCCTCGATCACGCTGGCGCCGGGGAACAGGTCTGCGAAGCCCAGGATCTGCGCGGCGTCCTTCGGGTACACCACGGCGGCGCCGCGTTTCATCGCGAGCGTGTAGTCGGCGAGCAGCGGGCGCAGCGCCACATAGGGCGTGCCGCCCGCCGAGCGCACCACGCTGCCCTCCGGCTGCCCGAGCAGATCGTCGTGCGCGAGCGAACCCCGGTGGGTGTGGAAGACCTTGCCGGGCTCCAGGACGACGAGATGCTGGCGCCCCTTCGGATCGGTCAGCTGTACCTGGTCGCCTGCGCTGAAGGGTCCACGGCGCGGTCGCGTCATGGCGGAAAGGTTAGCGGCGGGGCGCCGAAATACTTCGTCCACCGGGCGGCTATGCGAATACCCGGTCAAGGTCGCGCGTGGCGAGCACACCGAAGATCTGGCCGGTGGCCTCCACGAGCAGATATTCGGTCGCGGGCGCCCGCCGCACCGCGTCGAGCAGCTCAGCGCCGGAAAGGTCAGCGGACAGCACCATCCCGGGGCCGAGCGAGCGCGCAAGCGAGCCCACGTCGATCCACGGGCGGCGGTGCGGTGGTGTCGCCGTCACCGCCGACTCGTTGACGATGGCAATCGGGTTCTGCTCGTGATCGACCACGACCAGCGCGCCTGCCCGTGCCTCGTCGGCCCGGCGCACCGCCTCCGCGAGCGGGACATCCGCCGCGACGGGCACGGCGCGGCGGGCAAGCGCCCGTGCCTGCAGTGCGGGCAGCCGTTCACGCAGCCGCGCCGCCTGGATGGCCTGTCCAGCGCCGAGCCACATGAACGCCGCGATGACGGCGATCCATGCCGTCGCGAAAAGATCGGTCTGCCGCGCGCCCAGCGCCACCGTGATCACCGGGATGAGCAGCAGCGCGCAGGCGAGCACCCGCCCGCCCCACGCGGCCGCGATCGTCGCCGTATGCGGCCGTCCGGTCACCTTCCAGACGGCCGCGCGCAGCAGGCGGCCGCCGTCAAGCGGCAAACCTGGCAGCAGGTTGAAGACGCCGACGATGAGATTCGCCCGCATGAGCTGGTCCACGAGCACGCCCGGCACGGTGCCGGACGGGACCACCTTGGTCAGCGCCCAGCCGGCGGCGGCGAGCGCGAGTGAAAGCACCGGGCCCGCGACGGCCACGGAGAATTCCTGGCCCGGCGTCGGGGGCTCCTTGTCGATCTCGGATACGCCGCCAAGCGGGTAGAGCAGGATCCGGCGGACCGGCAGGCCGAATCCTCTGGCGACCAGTGAGTGGCTCAGCTCGTGCACGAGCACGGACAGGTACAGCAAGACGACGAACACGGCCGAGATGACGTAGCGCACGGGGCCGGAGACGGTCGTGGCGACGTTCTGCGCGTACACGACGACGATGACGCCGGCGATCAGGAACCAGTACGGGGAAATGTAAACCCCGATGCCGAACGGGCGGCCGATCAGCATGCCCGGCTGCCGGCCGGGTGGGGTCCGCCCGGCTGCTGGCGCTGACTGCCCATCCGGCTTCATGTCTGCCACGCTCATGATGCTATGTGCAGGCGGGGCCTTGCCGGGCGGCACACGCGGATCAGTTGCCGCGCCGGCACGCAGCATCGGCCACCTCAGGGCCACCTCAGGGCCATCTCAGGACCCGGCTCAGGACCCGTCGCGCTAGCGTGGCAGGCTTGGCGGGCCGTCCGCCGAGCCGACGGAGCGGGCGGCGCGCAGCAGCGCGCTGTCCACCCGGCTGCGCACGGCGTCGAGCTGCCGGCGGTCGGCCTGCAGCGCCGCGGATGCCGTGTCACGCGCCGCCGCTCCGTGCGCCGACAGCACGGCCACGATGTCACTCTGGACCCGCTGCGCCCAGGGAAAAGCCCAGGTCACCAGGTTGTCGACGGTCGCGGGCAGGCTGAACCTCGCAAGCGATTCCGGCACCTGGTACTGGATTAGATCGTCTAGCTGCTGGTTGTTGGCCGGTGAGCAGTTGGCGGCGCCGCCGCGGGCGATGCCGATCGCGGTCGCCATGTCCCGGCTGGCGCCGGTCTCGATCGCGTGCAGCGCTGTGAGCGAGTCCCGCAGCCCGCCGGCGCACGACTCGATGTCCGTGTTGAGTGCTTGGATCAGCCCGTGCAGATCGGCTGCGCGCTGGCCGCGGGTAGGCCGGTGGGCCAGGCCGACGAGCACCGCGCCGGCGAGAAGCACGGCGAAGGCAGCGAGCAGCCAGCCGGGCGCACGGCGCACCGGCCACCCGGAACTCGTCGTTGCTCGTGCCCGGCCAGGCGCCAACCGCGATGTCATTGCCGCATCCTCTGCCGTATCCGATGCCGCTTGCTCCGCAGGATCTCCCGATTCTCGGCCACTGGCTTCGTGGTGCTCACCGGCCCCGGTTCGCCGGCCGGAGAACTGCTGTGCGAGCTGCTGCCCGGAGCGTTGCCCACAGCAGTCCGTGCGGTATGCCCGGTCGGGAGCACGAGCTCGAACTCGCTGCCCGCGCCGGCGCTGCTCCGCACCAGGATGTCACCTCCGTGCGCGCGCGCGATCGCTCGTGCGAGCGCAAGGCCGAGGCCGGTGCCTCGCGATCCCGCCGGGCCGGTCCCGGTACCGAACCGGTCGAAGATGTGCGCGAGCTCGGCCGCGGGAATCCCGCCACCGCCGTCAGCGATCACGAGGGCGGCGGTGCCGCTGTCCCCGGCCGATATCGCGGAAAGCTTGATGACGTCACGCGTCCCTGTGTGCCGGACGGCGTTTTCGAGCAGTGCGTCCACAGCGAGGCCGAGCCGCTCCCGATCGGCCACGACGGCGATCTCGTCGAGGCGGCCGAGCCGCCAGCGCCGCTGGGCCGCCGGGCGCCAGCGGCGCATGACCTCCATCGTGAAGCCGTCGAGCGCGACAGGCTCGAGACGCAGGAAGTCAGGGTCTTCTGACGCGGCGATGACAAGCAGCCGCTCCCCGATCCGGCGTAGCCGGGAGAGCTCGCCGACGACCACCTGGATGTCGCTGGCCTCGGGTTTGCCGGCGAGTTCCCCGGCGAGCAGTTCTGCGTGGCCGAGCGCGATCGTGATCGGCGTCCGCAGCTGGTGTGAGGCGTCCTGAAGGAACCGGCGCTGCGCAGCGAGCAGGCGCACGTTCTCCTCGCTCATCCGCTGGCGCTCACGGTCGGCGGCCAGCCGCCGCTGCACGTGCCAGACCATCACCGCGAACATCGCGGCCATCAGCGGCACCTCGTTGAGCTCGTCCACCGGCTCGGTGCCGCGCCTGACATCGAGCAGGATCGCCGCGAAAGTCGTCACCATCACCAGGGCGAGCACCCACACGGTCGGCCGGGCCGACCATACACGGAAGCCGTAAAGGAGGGTGAGGCTGATCCAGATGAAGTGGAAGGGAACCGTCTCCCAGCGCGCGAACAACAGCATCGCGAGAAGGTTGACCACCGAGAACACGCCCCACGCGATGTCGACCCACTCCAGCCTGACACGCCCGAACGGCCAGGGTCGCGAGCCGTGCAGGCTCTGCGCGGGCCGGGTACGCCATCCGCGCAAGCCTCCGGGTGGCTGGTCACCCGGCGGCAAGCCGATATCCCTCACCGCGCACCGTTGTGATCAGCTCGAAGCCGAGCTTCCTGCGCAGCCGCCGCACGCAGACATCAACGACGTTCGAGCCGGGGTCGAATGCATATCCCCACACAGTCGACAGCAGCTGGCCCTTTGGCACCGAGTGGCCGGCGTGTTCCATCAGCTCGCGAAGCAAGAGGAACTCCAGCCGGGTGAGGGAGACCGCGCCATGCCCGCAGTCGGCCTCTAGCCGCACCGTGTCGAGCGCCAGCTCGCCCACGCGCATGATCTCGCTTGGCTGATGTCCCTCGGCCCTGAGCCTCGCACGGACACGGGCGAGAAGTTCCGCCAGCGAGAACGGCTTGGTCAGGTAGTCCTGTGCGCCCAGATCGAGGCAGTCGACCTTAGAGGAGACGTCGGCAAGGCACGAGAGCACGAGCACCGGCTGGTCCGGCCGGATCCGCATCAGGCGCTCGAGCACGAGCTGGCCGTCCAGATCTGGCATGACCAGATCCAGGATCACCAGGTCGTAGTCACCCATGGTGGTGAGCTCAAGGCCCTCGTGCCCCGTCGCCGCGAAATCGACGGTGATCCCGGCCGCGGTAAGCGCGCGGCCGATGAAGTCACGGATCCTGGGCTCGTCATCCACGAGCAAGATCCGCGACCCCTCACGGGGATCCTCGTCCGCATGCCGCGCACTCATCACCACAACGCCGCTTCACCTGGGCCACAGCTTCGGTGGCACACCTAGTCCTCCGCACGACGTGCGCAGGACCCTGGTGCTCGTCTACTCCATTGCTGCACGCCGGTCAACCCCTGTAGCGGCCTGTAATGTGATCATGGCAATGCTGTGATGTGATCATGACAATTTGGTCATCCACGGCGGTCGGCCTTGCCCGCCGGTTCTGGTGATCAGAGCATTGCGTTCGAGAGCTTGTTGACTGCATTCGTGTGCAGCCGGGTACCGATACCGGGTGCACGCGTTGGCGTACCACCTGAGTCAAAGAAGCGAGGTGGTGACGGATGTCGCTGCCGGTTCGTGTCGCGACCCTCCTTGTCGCGTTTGCCGCGGTGGTCGCCGTGGCCATCTTCATCGTCATCCACTACCTGCTCGGCGGCCCGCCGGTGGCGGACTACACCTCCATGGCCCAGGCGGGCCAGGTCAACGTGACGATGCAGACCGATGCGCAGACCACCGTGACCGACAAACCCGACTGGGTCACCTACTTCATCAAGAACCCGCAGACCGGTCACTGGGACCACACGACGCTCTTCAAGGTCCCGGCGAATACCCGGGTCAACGTGACGATCCTCGGGTTCGACGGCTGCACGCCGCTGCGCAACCAGTTCTGGGGCCAGGTCCAGGGCACGATCGGTGGCGTCGAGTACGTCAACGGGAAGCCGGTCTCCACGCTGAACTCGTGGGCGCAGTGCGCGGTGCAGCACACCTTCTCGATTCCCGGGCTCGGACTTAGCGTGCCGATCGCCTCGCCGACGAGCCTCCAGGCGAACAATAACTTGTGCCCCACCTCGCCATGCACCTCCGGGCCCCATACGGTGGTCACCTTCAGCTTCAGGACGCCGTCCAGGCCAGGCGTCTTCATCTGGCAGTGCCGGATTCCGTGCGGTCTCGGATATGAGTATGGGTTCGGTGGACCCATGCAGACATTCGGCTATATGACGGGCAACATGGAGGTGGCGGCCTGATGACCGCAGCATCCGAACCCGGCCGGCAGGCTGCGTCTGCGCCAGGCCGGCCTGAGCCGCGCCACGGGCTGCGGATCTTCTTGATCTGGCTCGTCGCGTCCGCCATCGCCGACCCGCTGATCTGGTTCCTGCTGGGTCCGCACATGCCGCCAGGGGCGATGTCGGGCTCGGCCGCCCACCAGCAGACCACCATCAACGTGATGGCCCTCATGTCCGCTCCGGTCCTGCTGTTCGTGCTCATCTACTTCGGCTACGCCCTGGTGGTCTGGCGGCACCGGGAGGGCGACGAGGGGGACGGCCCGCCGATTCACGGGAACGCGCGGATCTCCACGATTTGGATCGCTGCCACGTCGGTCATCGTGCTCGCCCTGTTCGGGTACGGCACCGTTGAGCTGATCGTTCCCGCCGGCGCCGGTGCCGGCGAGGGGCCGACGCCGATCTGGAAGCCGAGCGGCGGACGCCCGCTCCAGGTGCAGGTCATTGCGCAGCAATGGGTCTTCACCTACCGCTACCCGCAGTTCGGTGGCGTGGAAACGCCCCAGCTGGTGCTGCCGGAAGGCCAGAACGTGCAGTTCAACGTGACCTCGCTGGACGTCATCCACAGCTGGTGGGCCTACCAGCTCGGGGTCAAGGCGGACGCCAACCCGGACGTGAACAACGTCGCCTACACCAAACCACAGCAGCTCGGCACGTTCCGGGTGCGTTGCGCCGAGCTGTGCGGCCTCTGGCATGGCGCCATGACCAACGTCGGCCGAGTCGTGACCCCTGCCCAGTTCCAGTCCTGGGCCACCGCCACCGAGACCCAGCTCGCAGCGGTGACCAAGAACCTGCCCCCGTACGCGACCACCTACGACGCCGACGCGGTCGCCGGGCTCGGCAAGGTCCTTACCCAGCTCGGGCTGAACGGAGCGGGTGGCGGTTTCTACCCTCCCGAGGTACCGGTGCAGCCATGACCGGTGACCAGACGCAGAAGGCTCGCCCAGCACGTTCGTTTCGATGAAGATTTCGATGAAGAGGTGACCCGATGGCCATCGAGATCCAGCCGGAGAAGGCCGAGCGACCCGGTGGGCGGGAGCCCAGCGCCCCGCTGCCTGCCCGGCCGTGGTGGATGCGCCCGGCGATCCACACCGGGCTCATCGGGGCGGTGCTCGGCTATCTGCTCGGTCACTGGCTCGGCAACTTCCTCGCCAGCGGCTACCAGCAGATAAGCACGGCCGACGAGAATGACATGGCGATCGTCCTCGGCTACGCGCTCGGGACGGTCGGCTGGCTGGCCGGGATGGGCGTGTTCAACGACCTGTTCCGGCAGATGGCCGGGCGCTCGCTGCAGATCAGGCGGGAGCAGGCGGAGGCGTCCTCTGGCCTGGCGCGGTACTTCAGGTTCTCGCTCGACCACAAGGTCGTCGGCACACAGTATCTCGTCGGCATGATCATCTATTTGCTCAGCGGCGGCCTGTTCGCCATGGCGATCAGGACCGAGCTGCTCTCGCCGACATATCACGTGCTCAGCTCGAGTGCCTACCTCATGGTGGTGGGTGAGCACGGCACGATGATGATCATGATGATGTCGTCGATCATCCTCGGGCCGTTCGGCAACTACCTTGTCCCCCTGATGATCGGCGCCAAGCGGGTCGCGTTCCCGCGCATCGAGGCCCTGTCGTTCTGGCTGACGCCCGCGGCATTCCTCATCCTGCTCTCAGGGGTCATGTTCGGCGGGTTCCCCACCGGCTGGACCGGGTATGCGCCCCTCAGCATCCAGGCCACCCAGGGCATGGACGCCTACGCGGTCGCCTTCGGGCTGATGGGGATCTCGCTGATCCTGGCTGGGTTCAACATCATCGTGACGGTCATCAACTACCGCGCCCCCGGCATGCGCTGGAGCCGCCTGCCGATATTCGTGTGGTCGATGGCCGCCACGTCCTTCCTGATGGTGCTCGCCGCGCCGGTCCTCGTCGGCGGAATGTACATGATGCTGACCGACCGGACGGCGCAGACCGCGTTCTTCACCGCTGACCTCGGCGGCAGCACCTACCTGTACCAGAACCTCTTTTGGTTCTTCGGCCATCCGGAGGTGTACATCCTCGCGCTGCCGGGCTTCGGCGTCGTCTTGGAAATGATTCCGGTGTTCAGCAGGAAGCCGCTCTTCGGCTATCGTGTGGCGGCGGCCGGAATGATCGGGGTGACGCTGCTCAGCTTCTTCGTCTGGCAGCATCACCTCTTCGTCAGCGGCATCAACCCGGACATGCGGCCGCTGTTCATGCTCACCACCGAGCTCATCTCCATTCCCACGGGTTTCATCTTCCTGGTGGCAATGGGGACCTTCTGGAAGGCGAAAATCAGGTTCACCGTGCCGATGCTGTTCGCGCTCGGCATGCTCTTCAACTTCCTCATCGGCGGGATCACCGGGGTGTTCCTCTCCGACGTCCCCGCGGACACCACGGAGCACGGCAGTTTCTTCAGCATGGCACACTTCCACTACACGATCATGGGTGGCCTGATCTTCGCGTTCATGGGCGGTATCTACTACTGGCTACCCAAGATGATGGGGATCAAGCTGAACCAGAGGCTGGGGAAGATCCATTTCTGGACGATGTTCCTGTTCTTCAACTCGACCTTCCTCCCGCTGTTCGCCGTCGGCCTGCTGGGGCAGCCGCGCCGGGTGTTCGAGTACGCGCGCCAGTTGCAGACTCTCAACGACTGGGTCTCCATCTCGGCGTTCCTGCTCGGCGGGTCCATCCTGATCTTCGTCATCAACTTCGTCTGGTCGACCGTGATCGCCCGTGAGCCCGAGACAGGGAACCCATGGCGGTCCCGCGGACTCGAATGGCAGGTGCCCTCGCCGCCGCCGCCGGAGAACTTCCCGCACGTGCCCGTGGTGCTCTCCGGGCCCTATGAGTACGGCGTACCCGATGCTCCGCCCGTCGCCGACCTGAGTCCGCCCGCAGGCGTGGTCGCCAGTGCTCTCAGCGGCGTGGCAGCGGGAGCCCCGTCATGAGTGAGACGCAGGCCAGGCCAGACGACCGGGCGGCCGAAGAGACGCTTTTCTACCACGAGGCCGCGCTGAACGCCGCCTGGACCGGCTCCCGGCTGCTCATAGGTGCCCTGGCGTTCCTGTTCGGCGCGTTCGTGTTCGCCTACTTCTACCTGCGCTCGCTGCATTCGCACGGGATGTGGAAACCCAGTAGCTTCATCCCGCCGCACCTGTGGGCGGGCACGCTGATCATGGCCCTCGTGGTGGTCAGCGCCGCCGTGCAAACCATCGTGTTCCAGCGTCTCAAGCATGGCGCCAAGGCGGGCTGGCAGCTGGGGGCCATGACAGCACTCGTGTTGGGCCTCGCCGCCGTGGGGTTGCAGATCTGGGAACTGCTAAGCCTTCCCTTCTACCCGGGCAGCGCCGGCTTCGCAAGCGTCTTTGTCGGCTTCGCCCCCGTTTACGCGGTCATTGCCCTCGCGGCCATGATCTACCTCGAAACGCTCATCGTCCGCGGACGCAAGCTTCCCGCTGCCTGGTTCACGCAGCCGCCAGGGCCTACCGACGACGTCATCACACTGCAGCGCTTCCAGTCGGCACTGAGCGCGTTTACCGCCGTCTGGAACTTCCTGGCCGCGATCGCGATCCTGGCCTGGGTCCTGTTCTATCTGATCTAGGAGCAAGCAGAGCCTGTGAGCCCCGAGACATGACGCTCATCCTCCGGCACTGGTCGGCCGGCCCAGCGGTGCTGACGGGGTATGTCATCGTCGCGGTCGTCCACCTGCGCGGGCTCCGTGCGCTGGTCCGGCCGCCCGGCGACGACCTCCACGCGGCGCTCAGGCGCGAGGCCATACTGTTCCAGTGCGGCTGGGCGGCCGTCCTCCTGGCGCTTGTCTCACCTCTCGGTTACTGGTCCAGCCGCTATGCCTGGGCGCATGTGACCCAGGCCGTGATCGCCGCCGGAGTGGCGGCGCCATTGCTCGTGCTCGGTGCTCCCTGGCTCGCGCTGCGGCGGGGAGTCCCGGGGGGTGGCCCCCCCGGGCAAGCACCGCGGCGGGGGGTTCCGGGCGATCTGGCCCCGGGTGGGTTCCCCTGGGTAGCGCGGTCGCTCGTCGGCCCGGTCGCGGCGACTGTGGCGTTCAACGCAACCTGGATCGGCTGGCACATGCCGCCGGCGTATGACCAGACGGCCCGCTCGGCCGCCGTCCACTACATCGCGTTCGCGATGTTCCTCGGGTCCGCGGTGCTGCTGTGGCTTCAGTTCGTGGGTTCCCGCCCCTGGAGCCCGGCGCTGCCACCTGTGGGCCGGATTCCCCTGGTCCTCTTCTCAGGGGCGGCCACCTTCGTGCTCGTCATGGTGCTGGCGCTCAGCCCGTCCGCGCTCTATCCGGCATATGCGGGAGCTACCCATGGCAGTCTCCCCGCGAGCGCGGACCAGCAATTCGCGGGGGCGATCATGTGGGTGGGCTTGGAGCCGACATTCATCGTCCTTATGACATTCGCCGCGTACTGGTGGCTCAGGGAACAAGACGAGGATCCGGCTTACGGTCTTACGGGGCTCCTCCGGAGGCGGACGTCTGGGTGGGATTCTCCGCTGAGCCTGAGAATCCCTATGGGCAACAAGAACAGACATCCCGTGAGGTGAGTTCATGGCAGCGTCACTTCTCGCAGTAAGCCCCGTCAACACGCCGGGTGGCTATATCCTTACGTTCGCATTCCCGATGGTGCTCTTTCTCGTGATCGCGGCGATCCTGTGGGCACTTTTCGCCGGCTGGGACTGGCCAGTCAGCCGGCGGTTCCGGCCGCCGTGGGTCCACCGCTTCCAGACCGCGATCTCCGAGGCTACCGAGGCTGCCCCCGCCGCGGTGACCACGAGGCGGCAAGGCGGCGGCGACGCGGCGGCCGCGCAGGCGCCTGAGACCGGCGCCGGGACCGGTGCCCAGGCCGATTCTGGCGCTGCCGCCGCGGCCAATCCCGAGCAAGAACCGGCCCAGGGCGCGGCAGGCGACACAGCAGCTGACCGGGAGGCCAGCGGGGCGCAGGCGCCTCCAGCCGGCCCGGATCCCGGGTCAGATGACGCCCAGTGAAGGCAACGGTAAAAGCCCAGGAACAGGTGGCCGATGAGCACCCTTCCTGAGGCAGCAGCGCGCACCGTCGCGCTGCGCAGGCCGATTCCCTTGCTCGCGCGTTCCCTGCTCGCGCTCACCAAACCGCGGATCATCGAGTTGCTCCTTGTCACCACCGTTCCCACCATGCTGCTCGCGGACCGGGGCGTGCCGTCACTTCGTGTCGTCGGCCTCACCCTGGCGGGCGGCGCCATGGCCGCGGGCAGCGCCAACACGATCAACTGCTATCTGGACAGGGACATCGACGCGGTGATGCGGCGCACCGCACGGCGGCCGCTCGCCAAGGGCGGCGTCATCCGCCCCGGTGAGGCACTCGGGTTCGGCATCGTCCTCGGCGCGCTCGCGACCATCTCCCTCGGCGTGGGTGTCAACTGGCTGGCCGCGTCGCTCGCCGACGCCGCCATCCTGTTCTACGTGCTCGTGTACACCCTCGGCCTGAAGCGGCGGACCGCGTCCAACATCGTGATCGGCGGCGCGGCCGGCTGCTTTCCCGTCCTGGTCGGCTGGGCTGCGGTCACCGGATCGGTCGCAGTACCGGCTATCGTGCTGTTCGCCGTCATCTTCCTGTGGACGCCGCCGCACTTCTGGGCGCTCGCGATGAAGTTCCGTGCCGACTATGCGGCAGCGGGCGTGCCCATGCTCCCCGTCGTCGCGCCGGCGGCCACCGTCGCGCGCAAGATAATCGTCTACGCATATCTCATGGTCGTGGCCACACTCGCGCTCGCACCCTACGCGGGGTGGCTGTACGCGGCGGGTGCGGTCGCGCTCGGCACCTGGTTCCTGATCGACGCCCACCGGCTGCGGGCCAGGATCGTTGCCGACAGTGCCCCGGACCCGATGCGCCTGTTCCACGCCTCGATCACCTACCTCACCCTCCTGTTCACCGTGATCGCCGTAACCGCCGTGCTCCCGGTCGGCCGCTTCTGACCACGGCCCGGAGCCTCATGCGGCCCCGCGAATTGCCGACTTAGCCTTAACGGCTGCCGCGGATGCGGCATCGACTAAATGCGGCCAATCCCGCGGGCCGTCCCGCCGGCAGGCCACGCGAAGCATTGCAAACATGCGCTGAACTGCCGAAACGTCGACAGCTATCGGTGAAGCAGCGCCTGACGCAGCCGCCGAGATAATGCTGCTTGGCTGTGTACGTCGTCCGTCGGCAGCGGATTCGAGTCCCGCTCGGTGAGGTCTTCACCTTTGGCTGTGAGCTGGCGGTATGCGAGCTGGTCGGGGGCTCGCCCACAGGTAGGCGGGGGCCAGCCACACATGAGGGTAACTGATGTTCACCATGCAGTGGCAGTCGACCTGTGTTCCTTCACGACGAGCGAGTGTCCACCGATCACTCTCTGCATGCGCGGCATATCAGGGATTGAGGTATGGGTCCCGTGCCATGCGCGAATAAGCGGCTTGCGATGACGGTGAGGAGTTGATCTGCCAGTGTCGTTCCTTGTCGATGTCGAACCAGACGAACGCCTTGATCAGCGGGAACTTGGTCTTCAGCGTCGGGACGACGCCGTCGATCCATTGCGCCTTGCTGCCGCCGGTCTCGTCGGAGGCCATCTCTCCGATGATGATGGGCTTGCCCTTCGCGGCGAGCTTGCGGTAGATGTCGGCGAAGACATCGTTGAAGCTCTGCCAGTCGAAGCCCGACTCCGAGGTGCCCCAGTTGTATCCGTCGACCCCGGTCCAGTCGACATACTTATCGCCCGGGTAGTACGCCATCGTCGGCGGGGCGCCGGGGGTGTCGGTCACGTTCGGGCACCACGCCCAGACGACGTTCGTCGCACCGCGAGCGATGAAGACGTCGTGGATGTGACGCCACGCGGCGATGTACTTCGCCGGGTTGTGGCCGCCCCAGCCTTCCTCTTCATTCATCTCGGCTGCGAAGTCGAGGAAGAACTTCTTGCCAAGCGCCTTGGCGCCATCGGCGCGCGCCCGGATCGTCGCGTCCAGCTTCCCGCTGATGATGTCGTCGAAGACGACGTCGAACGGTTCCCAGTTGATCAGGGGGATCCGCCCGTCGGCGAAGTCGGCGCGCGTCGTCGTAGCCGTCGCCCAATCGTCCGCCCAGTTGAAATAGACCAGGTGGATGGCCGGTTTCCGTCCGATGCGCGCGTCGGTTTGGGCGATTGTTCCCGCGCCGTAGAAGTGGCCGAGAAGCGCCCCGTGGGCAGGAACGAGAATGTTCATCGACCTACTCGCCGCGAGCCCGTCAGTGTCGGTGTGAACAGGTGACGGGACGCCTGCGGCGGACGGTGCTGTCAGGCTTGCGGTGGACGGGGCGCTCCTGTTCGTCCCTGACCCCGAACATGCAGTGGTGAGCGAGGTGAGCGTCAGCAGCAGTGCTGTCATGCCCGTGATCGATCTGCCAGCCTTCTTCATCTTCTATTGGCTCCCGTGAATCGGTGGAACGATGGGTGCGGGGATACGGCAGGGGCGCCGCAGGTGCGTCAGCCGACTGTCAGCGCGTCGGCCAGGACAGCGGTGGACGTGAAGTCGATCACGGGTTCCACGGTCTGCCAGGCGCCGACGTCGTCCGACGTCGTCCAAGTACCGGGCGCCGTTGCCGTCAAGGTCGGCCCAAGGCGCACCGGCGTTGGCAGAGCAGGGGCCTTCATACTGGGAGCTGCGCGAGTTGGCGGCGGCCGCGCCACCCGCACTCAGCGCGCCGACCGTGAGCACGGTGGCCGCGGTGAGCATGAGCGCCGCCAGCATCTTTGGTTTAAAATACTGACATAACTGACTCCATGGATAGTATTTGGATCCGGCCGCGGACCCTGCTGGCCAGTTCCGTTTTCAGGCAGCCAGGGCTGGTCGGTGTCCTCGACACCGCCACCAGGCGCCGTCCAGTACGGCGCCTGAGCCTCCCGTTCGCGGCCGGGTTTCACGCCGGAATGGAAGGCTCCTTCGTGATCTTGGGCTTCCCCGGCACCGCCGACCCCGACGTCGCCTACATCGAGGGCCGCATGGGCGACGTCTACGTCGAAAGCATCGAAGGCGTCCACACCTACAACCTGGCCTGGGAACGCATGTCCGATTCAGCCCTGCCCCCAGCCACCTCCGCAGAACTGATCGGAACCGAACTGAAGGGACTAAGGTGATCAGCGACACGGACCTCGCCCACGCGGCCTGGCGCAAGAGCAGCCGCAGCGGTGGAGGCAACAACTGCGCAGAAGTCGCCAAGATCGGCGACGTCTGCGCCATCCGCGACTCCAAGGACCCAACCGGTCCGGCGCTGGCCTTCGCCGATGCCGAGTGGAAATCGTTCACCGCCGACGTCGAGGACGGCAAGCTCGACCTGGCGTGACACCTCCACCGCCACATCGCCCAACGGCCACAGCACTGCAGACAGTGCCCACACGTCCTGGCAAACCCCCAATCCAACACGGAGCGCCGCCCCCGCCACGAAAGGGGCGCTCCGTTCTGGTATGGCCCGGCAGACGCCACGCCACCCGGCCTCATGCGGCGAAAACTTACGAACCTACGGGCGACGAAGTTCCGCAGGGGACCATCCCCGGGGGCCAGCACCGTGTGATTGAGTCGTGGGGTGCTGGCGACGCAGATCCCGCTGCTCATCGGGGTGGGCGTCGTGGCCGGGATTGTCAGCACGGTCGCGAGTGTCGCATCGATCGTCTCCTACCCCGCGCTGCTCGCCGCCGGCCTGCCGCCGCTCACCGCGAACGTCACCAACACGGTCGCGCTCGCGTTCACTGGGGCGGGTGCCGCGGCCGGGTCACGTCCTGAGCTGACCGGCCAGGCACATCGTGTCTGGCGGCTCGGCATGGTGACCGCGTGCGGCGGCGCCACCGGTGCGGCCCTGCTGCTGCTGACGCCCGCACGGACGTTCCAGATCGTCGCGCCCGGCCTGATCGCGATCGCCGCACTGCTCATCCTGCTCCGGCCGGTGGCGGGCGATCTGGCCGCCGGCGGCGGGCGGGTGCGCGACAGGCTGCTGACGGCCGGGGTTTTCACCGTGGCCATCTACACGGGTTACTTCGGTGCCGCAGGGGGGATCTTGATGCTCGCCGTCCTGGCAGCCAAGCTCGGCCAGCCGCTCGTCCGGGTCAACGCGGTGAAGAACGTCGTGGGTGGCATGGCCAACGCGGTCGCCGCGACCGCCTTCGCCCTTTTCGGCCCGGTGCGCTGGGCGTTCGCCATGCCGCTCGCGGTGGGCTTTCTCGCCGGCGGCTGGGCGGGGCCTGCCCTGGTACGGCGCCTGCCCGCGTCCGCGTTGCGCGTGATCGTGGGCGTGGCGGGACTGCTTGTCGCCGCCAAGCTCGCGCTCAGCACCTACCGCTGATCCCGGGCGGCTGGGTGGTGCAGGCCGGCCGGCTCGATGCTTGCTGTGCCCGGGCCGTGCAGCCGGGCCCGGCACGTTGACCAGGGGTCAGTCCACAGGTTCGGTGGTGCGGGTGCCGTGGCGGATGGTCAGGCGGCCGTTCTTCATCAGCCCGACCCGTTGGGCGCGGCCGGCCACCGAACTGTCGTGGGTGACCAGCACGAGCGTCAGTTCGTGCTCACACCACAGCTTCTCGAGCAGCGCGATGATCTCATCCCTCGAAGCGGCCAGGCGGTACAGGTCGATCTTCGAGCCCGCGGCCGGGCGGGCACCGTTTCCCGCCTGGACCCGGAAACCGAACGGCTGGCCGGTGCTTTGTGCGGGTGCGGTGCTCACAGTCAGGTCCGTACCGACCCGTACAGGGCGTGCAGCACTACGGCTTGCGCGTTTTGCACCCCGGCCGAGGCGGCGGTCACGGTGATCACCAGGGCCAGGCCGAGCGACACCACCAAGGCCTGGCGCCGTCTGGAGCGTAGCTCGCGCCTGGTGTAGGTGAAGAACATGCATTGTCTCCTTGATTGGCGTCTCTTCGATTGGCACCTGCCGTGGCATGAGCACCGGCACGGGTAAGCCCGCGATAAGAGCCCGACTGCGGGCCGCGCTAGCGATTGTGGGGGCCAGTCCTGAAGAAAAGCTGAACCGGCTCTGCATAATCTCCCGGCGCGAGGCGGGCACGGATCCCATGCGCCGGCAAAATCGCGCATCGTGCCACTGTTTCGCGCGATGCCACGCCGGTGAACCGGCCAATAGCGATGCTTTACGTTCCCATTGCCTGGCCACGGGCGCGGCGGTGGCACCGCCGCGGGCCGGTGGCATACGGCGAAGGCGCCTGCGGGTGTCAGTAGGCTCCCGTACGCTGCCTGCCATGAGAGATGTCGCCGCCCCCGCACATCCGGCCGCAGCGGGTTCCGCAGCTTCCGCCGTGACTTCCGCCGTGAGTTCCGCTGGGGGTTCCGCTGGGGTGGAAGGCCGCGGCGCCGCCAGCCCCGCGGGCCCAGCGGCCGGCGATGAGGCCGTGCGGGTGACCGGTGCCCTGTCCCCGTCAAGGGCCGGCGACTTCATGACCTGTCCGCTGCTGTACCGCTTCCGGGTCATCGACCGCCTGCCCGAGCCACCGAGCCCCGCGGCCGCACGCGGGACGCTCGTGCACGCCGTGCTCGAGCGGTTGTTCGACCGGCCCGCCGGGCAGCGGACCTTGACCACGGCCCGCGGTCTGCTCGAACCCGAATGGGAGCGCCTGCTCGGCGAGGAGCCGGAGCTTGCGCAGATGTTCAGCGGCGAGGAGGAGCTCCGGGCCTGGTTCTCGGCCGCCCACGACATGCTCGACCGGTATTTCGGGCTCGAAGATCCGCGCAGGCTCGAACCCGCGCGGCGCGAGCTGTATGTCGAGACCGTACTCGATTCCGGATTGCTGCTCCGCGGCTATATCGACCGCCTCGACATAGCGCCGAACGGCGACATCCGCGTCGTGGACTACAAAACGGGCACCGCGCCGCGGGCGGAGTTCGAAGCACGTGCGCTCTTCCAGATGAAGTTCTATGCGCTCGTGCTTTGGCGCGAGCGCGGGCAGGTCCCCCGGCTGCTTCAGCTCATGTATCTCGGTAACGGCGAGATTTTGCGCTACGCGCCCGACGAGGTGGATCTGCGCGCGACCCAGCGCAAGAGCGAGGCGATCTGGCGGGCCATCGAACGAGCCAGATCGCGGGCCGACTGGCGGCCGCGGCCGAGCCGCATCTGCGACTGGTGTGCGTACAAGGCACTCTGCCCCGCATTCGGCGGCACCCCGCCGGACCTTCCCGCACAGGCCGGCGACCCAGGCGAATCCCTAACGGCTGCCGCGGATGCGGAGGCCGCGGCCCGTGCGCTGCCCCTCCCCGAGGTCCCGTCACCGCGCTCCTTCGCCGGCGACATCTGAGCGGCCGGCGACGGCGGCCAGATCTAGGTGTTCTCGGGGAAGTGGCACGCGGCCCGGTGGCCGGTGGCTAGCTCGTTCAGCGGCGGCTCGGTGGTCCTGCAGATTTCCTGCGCCTTCCAGCACCGCGTGTGGAAACGGCACGCGGGGGGCGGGTTGAGCGGGCTCGGCACGTCGCCCACGAGCCTGATGCGCTTGCGGCGCGACTTGGCCGCGGGCTTGGGCGAGGGCACCGCGGACATCAGCGCCACCGTGTAAGGGTGCCGTGGCGTCACGTAGAGCTGGCTGCTGCTCGCGATCTCGACGATCTTCCCCAGGTACATCACCGCCACCCGGTCGGCGATGTGCCGCACCACGGCGAGATCGTGGGCGATGACGACGTAGGTCAGGCCGAGCTCATCCTGCAGGTCCTCGAGCAGGTTGATCACCTGAGCTTGAATCGAGACGTCGAGCGCCGACACCGGCTCGTCGGCGACGATGAGCTTGGGGCGCAGCGCGAGCGTCCGCGCGATGCCGATGCGCTGCCGCTGCCCGCCGGAGAACTCGTGCGGGTAACGGTTGTAGTGCTCGGGGTTCAGGCCGACGAGTTCGAGCAGATCCTGCACGGCGCGCTTGGTGCCAAGCTCGGTCTTGACCCGCTGCAGGTGGAACGGCGCACCCACGATCGTGCCCACGGTGTGCCGGGGGTTGAGCGAGGAATAGGGGTCCTGGAAGATCATCTGGATGTCCCGCCGCAGCGGCCGCATCCGGCCCTGCCGCAGGTGCGTGATGTCGTGGCCGTCAAAAACGATCTTCCCGGCCGTCGGCTCGAGCAGCCGGGTGAGCAGGCGCCCGGTGGTCGTCTTCCCGCAGCCGGACTCCCCCACGAGCCCGAGCGTCTCACCCTGGGTGACGCTGAAGTCGAGGCCGTCCACCGCGCGCACGGACCCGACCTGGTGGCGGAAGATGACGCCGCGGGTCACGGCGAAGTGTTTCTCCAGGCCGTTCACCGTGAGCAGGGCGTTGGACGTGTCCGGCGACGCCGTAGCGGCGGCGGCCGTGGCCTCCGGCAAGGCGCCCTCCCCGTTCACAGGTTCGGCTCGATCTTCTCGGTCCAGATCTGGCGGCGCTGGCCCGTGGTCAGGTGGCAGGCGCTCAGATGGCCTGGCGCGGTCTCGCGCAGCTCGGGGACCTCGCTGACACTCGCGCCCCCGGTGAGTTCGGCGAACGCGCAGCGCGGGTGGAACGGGCAGCCGGACGGCACGCGGATCAGGCTGGGCGGAGTTCCCTTGACCGGCATCAGCCGCTCCGTCTGCGCGCGGTCCAGCCGCGGCATCGAACCGAGCAGGCCCCACGTGTAGGGATGGTCCGGCCGCTCGAACACGTCCTCCGCCGTGCCGTACTCCACGACCCGGCCCGCGTACATGACCACCACGTCGTCGGCAAGCTCGGCGACGACGCCGAGATCGTGGGTGATGATGATCACCGCAGAGCCGAACTCGCTTTGCAGATCCGCGATCAGGTCGAGGATCTGCGCCTGCACGGTGACGTCGAGCGCGGTGGTCGGCTCGTCGGCGATGAGCAGCTCGGGGTTGCACGACAGCGCCATCGCGATCATCACCCGCTGCCTCATGCCGCCGGAGAACTGGTGCGGGTAGTCGTCCACCCGGGAGGCCGGCTGCGGGATGCCGACCCGGTTCAGCATGTCGATCGCGTGCTCGCGCGCCGCCTGCTTGCTGACCTCGTTGTGGATCCGGTATGCCTCGATGATCTGATTGCCCACCGTGTAGTACGGGTGCAGCGACGAGAGCGGATCCTGGAAGATCATGGCCATCTTGTTGCCGCGCAGCGCGCGCACCCGCGCAGCGCTCGCGCCGGTGAGCTCCTCGCCGTCGAGCCAGATCTCGCCGCTGATGCGCGCGTTGGTGCCGTGGTGCAGGCCCATGATGGCCAGGCTGGTGACGCTCTTTCCCGAGCCGGATTCACCGACGATGCCGAGGGTGTGACCGCGGTCGAGGCGGAAGGAAAGCCCGTCCACCGCCTTGACGAGCCCGTCGTCGGTAGGGAAATGCACGTGCAGGTCGCGGAGTTCGAGCAGCTCGGTGGGCGCGTTGGGGTTGCGCACGGAAAGGTGCTGGTCCGCCTGGACGCTGTCGGCCATCAATGCCTCACCCGTGGATCGACGACTCCGTACATTATGTCCACCACGAGGTTCGCGATGACAATGAAGAACGCGGCGAACAGCACGGTCCCGAGCACCTCGGGCTGGTCGTTGGCGTTGACCGCGAGCACCGCGAACTGGCCGAGGCCGGGCAGCGAGAAGGTGTACTCCGTCAGGAAGGCGCCGCCGAGCAGCAGGCCGAGGTCCAGGCCGAAGATGGTGAGGATCGGGGTCAGCGTGGACCGCAGCGCGTGCTTGACGATCACGGTCCGCTCCGGCAGGCCCTTGGCCCGCGCCGTCCTGATATAGTCCTCGCCCATGGTTTCGAGCATGCCCGCCCTGGTCAGCCGCGCGTAGAGCGCAGCGTAGAGGAAGGCGAGCGAGATCCAGGGCAAAGTGAAGTTGCGCGCCCACAGCAGGGGGTTCTGGGTGATGGGGACGTACTGCACGTTGGGGAAGATCGGCCACTTGTAGCTGAACAGCGCGAGCAGCACCAGCCCGGTGAAGAAGATCGGCAGCGAGACACCGGCGAGCGCGATGCCCATGGTGGCCCGGTCGAAGAAGCTGCCCTTGCGCAGCGCGGAAAGTATGCCGATCGCGACCCCGCCGACCAGCCAGAGGATCGACGCGCCGATGGCCAGCGAGAGGGTGACGGGGAACCTGGACACCAGCAGCGGCCAGACCGGCTGCTGGTTCTTGAACGAATAGCCGAAACAGGGCGGCGGGCAGTACGTCTTGTCGGTGCCGTAGTTGTAGTTGGTGCCCGCCACGATGCCCCTGAGGAAATGCCAGAACTGCACGAGCAACGGCTCGTCGAGCCCGAGCTTGTGCTCGATCGCGAGGATCTGGCCGGTCGTCGGCGATTTGCCCACGTACTGCGCGGCCACGTCGAACGGCGACTGGCCCGCGATCCGCGGGAGATAGAAGAAGATGGCGAACGTGACCAGCGTGATGATGAGCAGCATCACGACGGCCAGGGCAAGACGCCGGGTGATATATGCGATCACGCTGTGCGGCGCCGGTGGCCGGCCATGTCACGGCCGGCCACCGGCGCCTTCACCTGCCTTCTCGGGTATCGGGGCCGTTTACTTGAGGCCGATTTGCGAGTAGTCGTACATCAGCATCGACGGGCTGTAGAAGACGTTGGTCGCCTGCGGGCTGCGGTAGAGCAGCGCCTTCTCGTAGATGACCGGCAGGATGACGGCGTCCTTCATGACCTGCTGGTTCACCGTCGCGTAGATCTGGGAACGGGCATTCAGGTCGTTGTTGGCCATGACGGTGTTCATGTCGCTGTTGACGACCGGGTCGTTCAGTTCCTCGATGTTGCTGTTACCCGCTGGGGTGATCGCGGCGCCGTCGATGATCGCGTAGAGGTAGCCGAATCCGGCGGGCCAGTCGGGTCCCCAGCCGTACATCATCAGGCCGAGGCCGTGCTTGTGCACGAAGTCCGGCGTGCCGGTGACGCTGGCGATGTTCGAGCTCGGGTACTGGTAGATGTCGGCCTTGATGCCGATCTTGGCCAGCGACGCCTGCAGCGCCTGCGCTCCGGCCAGCTCCGCGGGCCGGTTCGACCGCGCTGCGATGGTGGTGGTGAACCCGTTCGGCTTGCCGCAGAGCGAAAGCTGCTGCTTGGCCGTGGCAACGTCGCCGTGCGGATGCGCAGCGAAGCCATAAGGGTCATAGCCGTTTTGGTAGCCGGCCAGCTGCGGCATCATGACCTGGTTGGCGAGCTGCCCGGCGTACGGGCCACCGTAGGCGGTCTGCATCTGGACATGGTCCGCCGCATAGAGCACCGCCATCCGGCAGTGAACGTTGGTGAACGGCGCCACCTTCGTGCTGATCGCCGTGTAGCGGAAGAACCCGTCGAGCACGTCATCGGTGTTCTTCTTGAGGTTGGGGTTGGTCAGCACCCGTGCCTCGGTGTTCGGCGACAGGCCGGTGCCCTCGACGCCTATGTCGGCGACCCCGGCGATCAGCCGGTTGTCGAGGTCAGCGGCGTTGACGTTCAGCGTGACCGTGATCTTGTCCACGAGTTGCTTGCGCACCGTGTCGCTGCTGGCGCTCCACATCGGGTTCTTCACCAGCGTCAGGCTCTTACCCGGCACGTAGCTCTGGAACATGTAGGGCCCGGAGGACAGCGGGTGCAGCTCGTACTTGGTCCCGGTGTCCTTGGCAGGCGGCACGGGCGCCGTCTGCGACATCGCGGCCAGGTTGTCGAACTCGGCCATCGGCTTGCTCAGGTGGAACACGAGCGTCGACGCGTCCGGGGTGGAGATACCGGCCAGGCCCATCTTGCCCGGGGACTTGTCGTAGGCGGCGCCCGGATAGTTCGGGTCGGTCAGGAAGGCGTGCCAGTACACCGGGCCGTTCGGCAGCACGGCCGGCTGGCCGGCCTTGGAGTAGCTCGCGGTGCGCTCGATCGCGTACTTGACCATCTGCGAGGTGATGGTCTCGCCGTCCTCCAGCTTGAGGTTCGGCTTGAGATGGTAGGTCCAGGTCAGGCCGTTGTTGCTGACCTGCCCCAGGCTCGTCGCGAGGTCGGGCACCACTTTCAGGCCAGCGCTGCCCGGCGCGGCCGCGTAGGTGACCAGGGTCCGCGCGTACAGGCGCGAGAAGTCCCAGGAATAGCCGTAGTAGGTGTTGCCTGGATCGGGTGAGTCCCAGTCGCCGGAGTTGAGGTAGACCAGTGTGCCGCCCTTGTGGCTGGACGGGTTCACGATCGCGGTCGCGCCCGCGTTGTAGCTGACGTTGCTAGCGCCACTGCTGCTCGTGCCACTGCTGGTCTTGGAGCTCCCGCCGCAGGCGGCGAGGCCGAGGCTTACGGCCGCACCGGCGCAGGCCAGCGCGAGATATCTGGATTTCTTCATGGGCACGCCCCTTCGCGTGGGTGGCTGCATCGTGGGTGGAAACGGTGGTAACCAATGGGAAAGGAATGCGCGGGCACCGCGGCTCACCGCGCTCTCGGGTCGAGCGCGTCCCGCAGGCCGTCACCGAGCAGGTTGAAGGCGAGCACGGTGATGAAGATGGCGAGGCCGGGCACCAGCATGTACTCGGGGTCGACCTGGTAGTACTGGACGGCGTTGGACAGCATCGCGCCCCAGGACGGGGTCGGCGGGTGAACGCCCACTCCGAGGAAGGACAGCGCCGCCTCGAACAGGATGTTGGTCGGGATCAGCAGCGTGGCATAGACGACGATCGGCGCGATCAGGTTCGGCAGCAGTTCGCGGAACAGAACGTACCCCGGCCGGGCGCCGAGGCTGCGCGCGGCGTCCACGTACTCACGTTCCCGCAGCGACAGGGTCTGGCCGCGGATGATCCGGCCCATGTACGGCCAGTTGAAGAACCCGATGATGAACACGAGCACCGAGATGTGCAGGGCGTTCCCGGTCAGGCCGAACGCCTTCTGCTGCACCACCGCGCTCAGTGCGATGGCGAAGATCAACAGGGGGAACGCGAGGAAGATGTCCATCGTCCGGCTGATCAGCGCGTCCGCCCAGCCGCCGAAATACCCGGCCATGATGCCGAAGAACACGCCGATCACCACCGACACCAGGGTCGCGAGGGTGGCGATGAGCAGCGAGATCTGCGCACCGTACAGGATCCGGCTGAACAGGTCCCTGCCGGTGCTCGGCTCCACGCCGAGCGGGTGCGCGAGGCTGATCCCGCCGAAACGGCCGACCGGGATCTGCAGGCTCGGATCGACGGTGTTCGGGTTGTACTGGTCCGGCGGGGCGCCGAAGTACTTCGTCAGCACGGGCGCGAGCACCGCACTGAGCACAAGCAGCAGGACCACCACGCCGCCGCCCATCGCGACCTTGTCGCGCCGCAACCGCCGCCAGGCGATCTGGCCAAGCGAGCGGCCTTCGATCTGGCCGCCTCCGGCCAGTGCCGCCTCGGACGCGGCCGTTGCCTCGATGGGCGAGACATCGAGCGGTGCGGCCATCAGTGGCTACCCCTGCCTGCCGGCGGTTGCTTCTGCACGAACCTTGCTGCCTGTCTCATCACATGACCGTAGCTCGCGGCCGATCTCACGAGCACAGGCGTACAGGTCTCTACGCGGAGATTCCGCTACACAGGGACGTGAGCGCCATACCCTTTTCGCGGTCGTAGCGCGATTGTGACCGAATGACGATCAATCCGTATCGATCCAAGCGTGTTGTGTACGGAACCATATCGAACTGTCACGCACGGCAAGAACCGCCGCGGATCGTGCGATGCCGATGTGCGCCGCACGTGCAACCCCGCTCAGTGGTGGCCGCTCAGCGGTGGCCGCATTTCCTGCAATTGCCAGCGGTCCGTGCGGGGCACTTGGACGGCAGAGCCAAAGAAGACCCCCGCGGCGCCCGCTAGCGCGATGCGTGCCGCGATGCCACCAGGTGGCGCAGCCATCCGGCCGAGACCTCACGCAGGGACGGCACCACGGTCCGGCCCTGGCGCAGCGGGACCGCCGCCACGCCGGGCACCACCACGACGACGCAGCCCGCCGCCTCGGCCGAGGCGACGCCGTTCGGTGAGTCCTCGAGCACCACGCAGGACACCGGATCGGCGCCCAGCAACTCGGCGGCGAGCAGGTAAGGCTCCGGGTGCGGCTTGGTCCGGGCGACGTCGGCCGCGCAGACAGTGACGTCGAACGGGCCGGTCCGCCGCGCGCCGGGCGCTGCGGCGAGATGGCCGAGAACCGCGTCCATCACCGGGCGCTGCGAGCTGGTGACGAGTGCGCACGGCACGCCGGCCTGCGTCACCTCGGCGAGCAGCTCCGCCGCACCGGGCATCAGCCGCGCGCCGCGGGCGGCGATGAGGCCGGTGATCGAGTCCACCAGCCACCCGCCCACGGTGGTCTCGTCTGGTGGCCACCGGGCCGGGTGCGGGACGCCGTTGGGCGGGACGGGGGCCGCCCTGGCCAGCATGTAGGTGAGCGACTCGGCGAGCGAGCCGCCGACAAGCTCGGCCTGGTCGGCGTGCGTCCAGGCCCCGCCGAGCCTGGCCATGATCTCGCGCTCGGCCTCGAACCAGAGCGGCTCGGTGTCCACGAGCAGGCCATCCATGTCGAACATGACGCCGTGCAGCGCCGCCCGCGAATCCGCCACCCCAGCCGCGCCGCTCAACTGGACCCTCTCCCTGTGCCCACTCGTCTGGGCCGGCTGCCTGGCGCTGTCTGTCAAACGCTGAAGTACTTCGCCTCGGGGTGATGCACGACCACTGCATCCGTGGACTGCTCGGGCGCGAGCTGATACTCCTCCGACAGGGTCACCCCGATCCGCTCCGGGCCCAGCAGCCGGACCAGCTTGGCCCGGTCTTCCAGGTTCGGGCAGGCCGGGTAGCCGAAGGAAAGGCGCGCACCGCGGTAGCCCAGCCTGAAGAACTCGTCCAGAGAGTCCGGATCCTCACTGCCGAACCCCATCTCCTCACGTATCCGCGCGTGCCAGTACTCGGCGAGCGCCTCGGCGAGCTGCACGGACAGGCCATGCAGCTCCAGATAGTCACGGTAGGAGTTCTTCTCGAACAGCTCCGCCGTGGCGACGCTGATCCGCTGGCCGACGGTGGCGAGCTGGAAGGCCACCACATCGACCTCGCCGCTGTCGCGTGGCCTGAAGAAGTCGGCCAGGCACAGGTGGCGGTCGCGGCGCTGGCGCGGGAAGCTGAAACGCTCGATCTCACCATCAATCCGGGAGCCGTCAATCCGGGCCCCCCCCGCGCTCACGCTGCCGCGGCCGGCGCCGGGCTCCGCGCCGTCGGGGGCGAGCACGACCAGGTCGTTGCCTTCGCTCACGCACGGGAAGTAGCCGTAGACCACGGCCGCTTCGAGCAGGCCCGCTGTCTGCGCCCGCTCCAGCCACATCCGCAGCCGCGGCCGCCCCTCGGTCTCGACGAGCTCCTCGTACGAGACCCCCGGGCCGTCGGCACCTGGCGAGCCGCGCGAGGGCTTCAGGCCCCACTGGCCCATGAACGTCGCCCGCTCGTCCAGGTAGGCCCCGTACTCGGCGAGTGGAATTCCCTTGATCACCCGGGTCCCCCAGAAGGGCACCGAGGGGACCGGGTTGTCCGTGGCAACGTCGGAACGCGCCTGCGGCAGCCGTTCGGGATCAAGATCTTCTCGTGGCCGTGCCCGGACGCGGCGCTCACGCAGCGGCGGCAGCTTCGCGCCCGCCTCGCCGCGCTTGACCGCCATGAACGCGTCCATCAGCCGCAGTCCTTCGAAGGCGTCCCTGGCGTAGCGGACCTGGCCATCGAACTGGGCCGCCAGGTCCTGCTCGACGTAGGAACGGGTGAGCGCGGCGCCCCCGAGCAGCACCGGCCAGCGGCCGGCGAGCCCCCGGGTGTTCAGCTCCTGCAGGTTCTCCCTCATCACGACGGTCGACTTCACCAGCAGCCCCGACATGCCGATCGCGTCGGCCCGGTGCTCGAGGGCCGCGTCCACGATCGCCGACACCGGCTGCTTGATGCCGATGTTGACCACGTCGTAGCCGTTGTTGGACAAGATGATGTCGACCAGGTTCTTGCCGATGTCGTGTACGTCGCCCTTGACCGTGGCGAGCACGATCCGGCCCTTGCCGTCCTCGTCGGCGCGGTCCATGTGCGGCTCCAGGTAGGCCACGGCGGCCTTCATCACCTCGGCGGACTGCAGCACGAACGGGAGCTGCATCTGCCCGGAGCCGAACAGCTCGCCGACGACCTTCATGCCCTCGAGCAGCACGTCGTTGACGATCTCCAGGGCTGGTCGCTGGGTGAGCGCCTCATCGAGGTCGTTTTCCAGGCCCTTGCGCTCGCCGTCGATGATCCGGCGCTTGAGCCGCTCCCATAGCGGCAGCGCGGCGAGCTCCGCGGCCCGGTCGGCCTGCACGGTCGCGCTGTCGACGCCCTCGAATATTTCGAGCAGCCGCTGCAGCGGGTCATAGCCCTCCCTGCGCCTGTCATAGACCAGGTCGAGCGCCACCTGCCGCTGCTCGTCCGGTATCCGGGCCATGGGCAAGATCTTCGAAGCGTGCACGATCGCCGAGTCGAGCCCCGCCTTCGTGCACTCGTGCAGGAACACCGAATTGAGCACCGCCCGCGCCGGCGCCTTGAGCCCGAACGATATGTTCGACACGCCGAGCGTGGTCTGCACATCGGGATACCTGCGCTTGACCTCGCGGATGGCCTCGATGGTCTCGATCGCGTCGCGGCGCGTCTCGTCCTGGCCGGTGGTGATCGGGAAGGTCAGGCAGTCCATGATGATGTCGCTGACGCGCATTCCCCAGTTGCCCGTCAGATCCTCGATCAGCCGGGTGGCCACCTGGACCTTCCACTCCGCGGTGCGCGCCTGGCCCTCCTCGTCGATGGTGAGCGCGACCACGGCGGCGCCGTGCTCCTTGATCAGCGGCATGACGCGCGCCATCCGCGACTGCGGGCCGTCGCCATCCTCGTAGTTGACCGAGTTGACCACCGCGCGGCCGCCGAGCAGCTCGAGGCCGGCCTCGATGACGCCGGGCTCGGTGGAGTCGAGCACGAGGGGCAGGGTGGCCGCCGTCGCGAGGCGGCCGGCGATTTCGCGCATGTCGGCGCGGCCGTCTCTGCCCACGTAGTCGACACACAGGTCGAGCAGGTGAGCGCCGTCCCTGGTCTGCTGCCTGGCGATCTCGACGCAGTCGTCGTACCTGCCCTCGTTCATCGCCTCGCGGAAGGCCTTGGAACCATTGGCGTTGGTCCGTTCGCCGATGGCGAGGAACGAGGTTTCCTGGCGGAACGGCACGTGCTGGTACAGCGAGGCGGCCCCGGGCTCGTGGCGCGGCCGCCTGCGCGCGCACTCGCGGCCGTGCAGGCGCTCGATGACCGCCGCCAGGTGCTCGGGAGTGGTGCCACAGCAGCCGCCGACCAGGCCGACGCCGAACTGCGTGGTGAACGTCTCGTGTGCGTCCGCCAGCCGATCGGGCGTCAGCGGGTAGCTTGCGCCCTGCGCGGTCAGCTCGGGCAGTCCCGCGTTCGGCTGGCAGGACAGCGCCAGGTCCGTGTGCTGCGACAGATACCGCAGGTGCTCGCTCATCTCCGCGGGCCCGGTGGCGCAGTTGAGGCCGATCACGTCGATCCCGAGCGGCTCGAGCGCGGTCAGCGCCGCCCCGATCTCCGAGCCGAGCAGCATGGCACCCGTGGTCTCGATCGTCACCTGCGCGATCAGCGGTATGTCGGCGCCCGACCGGGCGATCGCCCGCCGTGCGCCGATGATGGCGGCCTTGGCCTGCAGCAGGTCCTGGCAGGTCTCCACGATCAGCGCGTCCGCGCCGCCGGACAGCAGGCCCTCGGCGCACTGCTGATAGGTGTCGCGCAGGCGCGCGAACGGCACGTGGCCGAGGGTCGGCAGCTTGGTCCCGGGACCCATCGAGCCGAGCACCCAGCGCGGCTGATCCGGCGTGACGGCGGACCAGTGCGCGGCAGCCCCGCTGGCAATCTTCGCGGCCGCCTCGGAGAGCTCGAAGATCCGGTCCTCGATGCCGTATTCGCCGAGGTTGCCGAGGTTGGCGCCGAACGAGTTGGTCTCGACACAATCCACGCCGACCGCGAAGTACGCGTCGTGCACCGCGCGGACCACGTCGGGACGGGTCGCGCTGAGCACCTCGTTACAGCCCTCGTGGCCTTCGAAATCGCTCAGGGGCACGTCCTGCGCCTGCAGCATCGTGCCCATTGCCCCGTCGGCCACGACGACGCGCTGCCCGAGCGCGCCGCGCAAGGTTCCCAATTGGCCGGTCATGTGGACCAACTCTATCCAATGCAGGCGGCAGGCCACTGCATGCCAGCTTGCTCCGTGTGCATGCCAGCTTGCTACGTGCCGCGGCGGTCAGCGTCGAGCACGTAGGCTGGAGCCGTTCATGCTGCCACCGGCCGGGCACGCTACGGTCACCGCAGGTGCCTGGCCGGCGGCGGGGGGCGGTGGCCGCAAGGGCATCCATGGCATGCGGCGCATGCCTGGCGGGCGCGCGGAGGGAGGTGTTCGGCCATCGAGCTGGAAAATGCCGATGAACTCACCTCGCCTGTGCTCGTGGCGGCGTTCGAGGGCTGGAACGACGCCGGCGAGGCCGCCTCCGGGGTGATCGAGCACCTGACCGCAGCCTGGGATCCGACGCCGATAGCGGCGATCGACCCGGAGGACTTTTACGACTTCCAGGTGACGCGGCCGGTCGTCGAGCTCACCGCCGGGCGGACCGAGCGGCTGATCTGGCCGACGACCAGGCTCTCGCGCGCCAGGCCAGAGGGGATGGACCGCGACATCGTGCTTGTGCACGGGATCGAGCCGAACATGCGCTGGCGGCGGTTCTGCGACGAGCTCGTGCAGGCCTTCACCAGCCTGGGCACCGACATGATCGTCCTGCTGGGTGCGCTGCTCGCCGACGCGCCGCACACGCGGCCGGTGCCGATCTCCGGCTCGGTGTCGCAGTCGCAGCTCGCGGCGGAGCTCAGCATGCGGCCGGTGGACTACAAGGGCCCCACCGGGATCGTCGGCGTGCTGCAGCAGGCCTGCGGCCAGGCGGGCCTGACCGCGGTCTCGCTCTGGGCGTCGGTGCCGCACTACGTCGCCCAGCCGCCGAACCCCAAGGCGACACTCGCGCTGATCCGCGGCGTCGAGGACGTCGTGGACGTCACCCTCCCCCTCGCCGACCTGCCAGAACAGGCCCGCGCCTGGGAACGGGGGGTCGATGAGCTCGCGCAGCAGGACAGCGAGGTCGCCGAGTACGTCAGGGCTCTCGAGGACCAGCGGGACGCGACGGAACTGCCCGAGGCGAGCGGCGACGCCATCGCCCGCGAGTTCGAGCGCTACCTGCGCCGCCGCGGCAACCACGGCGACGCGGGCAACCGCTGACTCCGGCCTTGCCGGAAGCGCGGGTCTTGCAGGGAGCGCGTGAGTTTCTGCTGCGGTAGTGTCGGAGCGTGACTCGGCGGATTCGTGTGGTGAGCACGAGGGCGGCCGGGCCGCGGCACCGGGCTCCTGCCCGTAAGAGATCACGCCGACGGTGGCAGCGTCACATGGCGGGCGTCGCGGTCTTCGCGGTCTTCGCCGTGCTGATGATCATGCCAAGCGGTGTGACGCCGCTCGCCAAGTCAGACGTGTGGTCGTTCGCCGCGCACCGGCACGGCCCCGTTCAGCGGCTGGCCGTCCGCGGGCCGGCGGACTCGGCCTGGCACGCCGTGTGGGTCTGGCGTCCTCCCGGCCCCGATTCCGCGCTCATTCCGGTGCTTTATTTCCTGCATGGAAATCCCGGCGAGCCGCAGGACGCCTTCAGGCACGGGCTCGCGGCCATCCTCGACGAGCGCCTGGAGGAAGGTTACCGGCCATTTGTCGTCGCCTGCCCGGATGGCAATGGCGAGCACCGGTGGGACTCCGAATGGGCGGATTCGGCCGATGGATCGGACCTGGTCGAAAGCCGCCTGCTTGACGCCGTCATTCCGGCGGTCGAAGGCACGCACCGGCGCGCCGCCGCGCGCCGCGCGATCGCCGGCTTCTCCATGGGGGGATACGGCGCCATGAACGTCGCGCTGCGCCATCCGAGGCTGTTTGGCCAGATCGTCTCCGTGGCGGGCTACTTTCACGTGGACGACACGGCGGCCATGTTCGCCGGGCACCAGGCTCTCATCGCCGCGAACAGCCCGGAGCTGCATATCGGCATGGCCCGCGGCAAGCGGATCCTGCTCGAAGAGGACAGATCCGACGGCCTGGCGGTGATCAGGGGCCAGGCGGCCGAGTTCGACGCGTTGCTGGACCGCGCGCACGTCCGCGCGACGTTGCGCATCACGGCAGGCGCGCACGACTGGGGGTACGCGATCGGGGCGCTCGCCGATGCCGTCGACTTCCTCGCAGACGGCTGGGACCGCGTTGCACGGGCTCACGCCGGCCGGCGCCACCGACATCGCTGACGCGCTGGATCAGCCGCCGTGGATCATGCGCCAGAGCGTTCGCATCGGGACAGGTCGCGTCTGGCAGGTCGCGTCACACGGGGGGCCACGGGACGGCCGGCCACTCGTCGGAAGGGTAGGGATGCACGCGGTGCCTGAGCAGGAAGTCGACCCGGCCCGCAGTGGCTTCGACCTCGGCGGGCGACAGCCGCTGGCCGAGTTCGGCGGCCAGGCCGCCGTTGTCGAGTGCGGCGCGAAGCTGGCGCAGCGCCTCGACCGCCCGGCCGGGCAGCGGGCGGCCGCGCCATTGCCACAGCACGGTACGGAGCTTGTATTCCTCGGAGAAGCACACACCGTGATCACAGCCGAAAAGATGCCCGGCGGGGGTGGGAAGAAGATGGCCGATCTTTCTGTCGGCGTTGTTCACCACCGCGTCGAAGACGGCCATGTCCCGCAGGCCCGCGTGGTCGGCGCGCCGCGCGAGCGCGACCAGGTCGACGGTGGTGTCGGCATCGATCCACAGTTGGCACATCCCCGGGCCGAACGGCCCGTCGCGGTACACCGTCGGCGGCACGACCTCCCAGCCCGCGGCCTCGGAGATCGCATAGGCGGCCACCTCGCGCCCTGCCAGCGAACCATGCGGGAAATCCCACAGCGGCCGCTCACCAGCCACCGGCTTGTAGACACACGCCACGTCCATGTCGCCGCTGCGGATCCGGCAGTAAAGCGTCGCGTTCGACGCCTCGAAAAGCTGCCCCTCCACCTCGATCGGGCCGTTCGTGAGCAGGTCGAGAACGGCCTCGCGCCGGCCCGCCACGCTGTCGCGCTGCCGGCGGGCACGGTCCGATCCAGGCTCCCGCATGCCCTGATTGTGACGCCTTGACTGCTGGCCCGCGAGCCGGGACTTGCCACCCGGCCGGTTGCCGTTCTTGGGCACGGCTACGCGACCGGGCCGGGGCGGTGGCCGTTTTGCCGCGGGCAGATGTGGCCTTGCGCATCGAGCGGCAGGCCGCACAGCGGGCAGGGCGGCCGGCCCGCCGCGACAATCTGCAGCGCCCGCTGGGCGAAGGCACGGGCCATCGCCGGGGTTATGCGCACCCTCAGCACACCGGGGCCGTCCGGTGAGACGTCATCGGCGAGCGGTTCCACCGGCTCGTCGGACTCCTCTTGTGCCTCGATGACGACGCGCTCGCCGTCCGCGTCCCAGGCGAGCGCGATCGAGCCCACCCGGAACTCCTCCATCAGCGGCAGCTCGAGCGGCGCGTCGTCCTGCAGGTCGGCCGGCGCCACGGCGGGCACGGTCGCCGACCCGCCGGATCGCCGCAGCACCTCGTCGAGAAGCTCATCGAGCCGTTCGGCGAGCAGGCTGACCTGCTGCTTCTCCAAAGTCACGCTCGTCACCCTGCCGGTGCCGCTTGCCTGCAGGTAGAAGGTCCGCTCTCCCGGCTGGCCGACGGTGCCTGCCACGAATCTCGCCGGCGGGTCGTAGAAGTAGACAGGCATGTCCCTATCCTTGCGCTTCTACCGGCCTGCGCCGAATTACCTGCCCGCCGCCGCCCGCGGCACCCGCGGCACCCGCTCCACCCCCGACCGTGGCGTCACCGTCGGCGTGGCCGTGCTGGTGCGCCGCACGCGCGAGACCAGCCACATCGCCTCCGGTGTCGTTGAGGCGGACCAGGAACGGCCGCAGCCCGGTGTACCTGATGACGGTGAGCGAGCAGGGATCGATCTGGATCCGCTGGAACAGGTCGAGATGAACTCCAAGGCTATCCGCAACGATCGACTTGATGACATCTCCGTGCGAGCACACCACGTAGCAGGCGTCCCGGCCCAGCTTCGCGTTCCACTCGCGCACCGCGCTCACCGCGCGGTGCTGCATCTCGGGCAGTGACTCACCGTCGGGGCCGGGGAAGCGCGCGGCGCTCGGATGTGCCTGCACCACCCGCCACAGCGGCTCCTTGGCGAGCTTCTTCAGCCGCTTGCCCGTCCAGTCGCCATAGTGGCACTCCCCCAGCCTGTCGTCGACGTGCACGGCAACCTCACCGGCGCCGTCGCGCTCCGCGCGGATCGCCACACCGGCAACCGCGGCGATCGCCGCCGCGGTCTGCCTGCAGCGATCGAGCGGGCTGGTGACAATCGCGTCGAGCGGCACGGGCGCGAGCCGCGCCGCGAGCGCGTTCGCCTGTGCCCGGCCGTCGTCGTCGAGATCCACACCAGGTGTCCAGCCAGCGAGCACCGGCCCGGTGAGCGCGGTCAGACCGTGTCGCACCAGGAGAACCGTTGTCACATTCATGACTGTAGTGCCGTGCGGGTGGCACGCCGGCCACGGGAGACCGCGCCAAGACGCTAACCTCCGGTCATGGATCAGCGCCGGCTCGGCACGACCGGCCTGCGGGTATCGCGGCTTGGCCTCGGCACCATGACCTGGGGCCGCGACACCGGTGAAGACGACGCGGCGGCGCAGTTGACCGCGTTCGCCGACGCGGGGGGGACCCTCGTCGACACCGGTGCCGCATACGCGGGCGGCGACGCCGAGCTGATCGTCGGCCGGCTGCTGCGCGATGTCGTGCCGCGCTCCGCGGTGGTCCTGGCGACCAAGACCGCCGCCGCGTGCGTCCCGGGTGGCCAGGGCGTCCCGGGCGGCGCACCGGCGGGCAGCCCGGACGCGTCCAGGCGAAGCGTGCTGGCCTGCCTCGACGCATCACTGCGGCGGCTTGGCGTCGATCATGTGGATCTGTGGCAGGTCCACGCGTGGGATCAGTCGACCCCGCTCGAAGAAACGCTTTCCGCGGTTGACGACGCCGTCGCCACCGGGCGGGTGAGGTACGCCGGGGTGTGCAACTACGCCGGCTGGCAACTGGCGCGCGCGGCGACCTGGCAGCGGGCATGGCCCGGCCGGGCGCCCATCTCCTCGGTCCAGGTCGAGTACTCGCTGCTCGCGCGGGCTGCCGAGCACGAGGTCCTGCCCGCCGCTGCCGACATGGGCGTTGGCGTGCTCTGCTGGTCTCCGCTGGGCCGGGGGGTCCTCACCGGCAAGTACCGCACCGGCATCCCGGCGGACTCCAGGGCCGCGACGCCGCATTTCGGCCCCTTCGTGCGGCCGTACCTGGATGAACGCGGCCGCGCGATCGTCGAGGCGGTGACCACCGCGGCGGACGGGCTCGGCGTCTCACCGCTCGCCGTGGCATTGAGCTGGATACGCGATCGCCCGGGCGTCTGCGCGGCCGTTGTCGGCGCCCGTACGACCGGCCAGCTCACCGGCATTCTGCAGACCGAGGACGTCGCGCTCCCGCCGGAGATTTCGGGCGCTCTCGACGACGTCTCCGCGGCCGCCCCGCCCCCTGGCTAGGCACACCGCGCAGCACTGGACTGGCGGCGCGGCGGCGTGGTGTGGCGGCGTGGTGTGGCGGCGTGGCGCCGTCAGCGGCCGCGTCAGGTGGCCAGTCCGGGCCGCCCGCTGCAGGCACGGTAGTAGGCCGTGGCTTCGGGCCGCCACAACAGCAAGATCGCCCCGAGGCCGACCAGCCAGACGGCCAGGGTGAAAACCCTGCTGAGCAGGTCGCCCGGCTGGGCGAAGCCCGCCACCGTGTTGAGCGTGGCGATGGCGAAGAGCACGCTGGAAAGGATGCGCGCCCAGGACTTGCCGTTCTTGTTCGCCCATGCCATCCACAACCAAAGGCCGGCACCGATCAGGCTGATCACCACGGTCGCGGTGATGAGGAAGTGCTCGCTGTTGGTCACCTGGGCCGCCGTCAGCTTCGGCTGGGCCCTCTTGATCGCGGTTTTCAGGTCGCCGGCCGTGGCGAGCCCGACGATGAGGCCGACGATGCTCACCGCCGCGCCGGCATACATCAGCTTCACCGCGTTCAGGATGGCAGGGGGCGGCGGACCGGCATCGGGCCGCACCACCTGTCCGCCGCTACCCGGGTAGCGCGGGAGATCTGGCATCAGATTCTCGAACCTCCGATCGATGTACCTACCCCGTGCAAGCGGCTACCCGCCGATCGCGTGCGCGCCGCCGTCCACGTGCACGATCTCCCCGGTGGTGGCTGGGAACCAGTCGGAAAGCAGGGCCACGCACGCGCGTGCGGCGGGCTGCGGATCGGCGATGTCCCACCCGAGTGGCGCACGTTCACCCCACAGCTTCTCGAAAGCCGCGAAACCGGGGATGCTGCTCGCCGCCATCGTGCGGATCGGCCCGGCAGCCACCAGATTCACCCGGATTCCCTTGGGCCCGAGGTCTCTTGCCAGGTACCTGGCGCACGACTCGAGGCCGGCCTTGGCCACTCCCATCCAGTCATACGCGGGCCAAGCGCGGCTCGCGTCGAAGTCGAGGCCGACGATCGAACCCCCGCGCACCTGGCCGGCTGACCCCGCCTGGGGCCCCGCCGGCGCCTCAGCAGAGCCCGCGCCGAGCAGCGGCAGCGCGGCCACCGCAAGCGACTTCAGCGAGTAGGCGGAGACGTGTACCGCGGTCGCGACGTCTTCCCAACCGGTGTTGAGGAAGTTTCCGCCGAGCGCGGCCTGCGGCGCGAAGGCGATGGCGTGCACCAGCCCGTCGAGGCCGTCCACGTGCGCGGAGACTCGCTCGGCGAGGGCCTCGAGCTGCCCGCTGTCGGTCACGTCGAGCTCGACCACCGGGGGCGGCTGCGGCAGCCGCCTGGCGACCCGCTCCACCAGGCTGAGACGCCCGAACCCGGTGAGCACGACCGTGGCGCCCTCCAGTTGCGCGATGCGCGCGACGTGAAACGCGATGGAGGAATCGGTCAGCACGCCGGTGACCAGGATCCGCTTTCCTTCGAGGATGCCCATCAGTGGCCCATTCCCATGCCGCCATCCACCGGGATGACCGCGCCGGTGATGTATGCCGCGGCCGGGCTGGCAAGGAACTCCACCACGCCGGCCACCTCGTCGGGCGAGGCGTAGCGCCCGAGCGGGATGTTTTTCAAGATCTCGGCCTTTCTTTCTGCTGGCAGCGTCGCGGTCATATCCGTCTCCACGAACCCCGGGGCGATGACATTCACCGTGATGTCGCGCGAACCCAGCTCCCGGGCGAGCGACCGCGCCAGGCCCACGAGCCCGGCCTTGGACGCCGCGTAGTTCGCCTGGCCGCCGGAACCGAGCAGGCCAACCACCGACGAGATCAGGATGATGCGCCCGCGGCGCATTCTGATCATCGGCCGTATCGCCCGCTTGGCCACGCGGAAGGCGCCGGTCAGGTTGGTGTCGACCACCGTGCTGAAGTCGTCCTCGCTCATCAGCACGAGCAGCTTGTCGCGGGTGACGCCCGCGTTGGCGACGAGCACCTCCACCGGCCCCTGCTTCTGCTCGACCTCGGTGAACGCGGCCTCGACAGATGCCGCGCCGGTGATGTCGCACTGGACCACGGACAGCCCGGCGGTGCCTCCACCGGCGGTGCCTCCACCGGCGGTGCCTGCATCTGCCGCGAGCTTCCCAGAACGCGACGTTACGGTGACCGCGTCACCAGCCGCGGCCAGCCGCCTGGCGATTGCAAGCCCGATACCGCGGTTTCCGCCGGTGACCAGGACCGACCGGCCCATCTCATCGCCTCCCACTCGACCCGGACGTCGTGGGGAGATTACCGGTCCGGCGGGCCGGCGCGCATGTCAGGTAGGTTTCCTGTCGTGGCTGATAACCGCACGTTGCGTGGCTCACCCGGCCAGACGGGCACGGAGAACCAGCGGTCGCTTGGCTCGCCCGGTGCGGGCGGCGACCCCGGGCAGGTGGCACAGCGCCGCACGGTCGATCCCGAGTTCGCCGCGCTACCGAGCCGCCACCTGGCCGACGCGGCACTGCAGCGGGCCCGCGACCTTGGCGCGGAGCACGCCGACTTCCGGCTGGAACAGGTCCGTGCGCAGTACGTCGCGCTATCCGACAACAACCTGGAGACCCTGGCCGACGCCGACGAACTCGGCCTCGCCGTGCGGGTGATCTGCGACGGCACGTGGGGATTCGCCGCGGCGGCCGATCTTTCCCCGGATGCGGCCGCATGGGCCGCCGAGCAGGCCGTCGAGGTCGCGAAGGTGTCGGCAGCCATCAACAGCGAACGGATCGAGCTTGCGGACGAGCCCGCGCACGGGCAGGTCAGCTGGGTTTCGTCCTATCTGGCCGATCCGTTCGAGATCGCCGTGGCCGACAAGGTCGCGCTGTTGCGGGAATGGAGCGCGGGACTGCTCGCCGATCCACGGGTGGATCACGTCGACGTCACGCTCCACCAGGTCAAGGAGTGCAAGTTCTACTCCGACGGTGCCACGACGGCCTCGCAGCAGCGGGTCAGGCTGAACCCGGTGGTCACCGCCGTCGCGGTCGACGCGCGGACGGGCAAGTTCGACACGATGCGCACCCTCGGGCCGCCGGCCGGGCGCGGTTATGAGTACCTGACGGGCACCGGCTGGGACTTCCCCGCGGAAATCGCCGAGCTCCCCGAACTGCTCGCCGCGAAGCTCGCCGCTCCCTCGGTCCAGTCCGGCACCTATGACCTGGTCATTCACCCGTCGAACCTGTGGCTGACCATCCACGAGTCGATCGGCCACGCCACCGAGCTCGACCGTGCTCTCGGCTACGAGGCCGCGTACGCGGGGACCTCGTTCGCCACCCCGGACAAGCTCGGGACCTTGCGCTACGGATCCCCGGTCATGCATGTCACGGGCGACCGTACCGCGCAGCACGGGCTCGCCACGGTGGGCTTCGACGACGAAGGGGTGGCGGCCCAGACGTGGGACATCATCTCCGGCGGGATCTTCACCGGTTACCAGCTCGACCGCCGGATGGCCAAGATGAACGGATTCGGCCGGTCCAACGGCTGCGCGTTCGGCGATTCACCGTCGCACATGCCGCTGCAGCGGATGGCCAACGTGTCGCTGCACGCGGATCCGGACGGCCCGACGACGCAAGCGCTGATCGCCGGCGTGACGCGCGGCATCTACATCGTCGGAGACAACAGCTGGTCGATCGATATGCAGCGGCACAACTTCCAGTTCACCGGCCAGCGTTTCTACAAGATCGAAAACGGCCGGCTGGCCGGCCAGCTACGTGATGTCGCCTATCAGGCGACCACGACCGACTTCTGGAACAGCCTGGAAGCGGTCGGCGGCCCGCAGACCTATCTGCTGTGTGGCGCGTTCAACTGCGGTAAGGGCCAGCCAGGCCAGGTCGCGCCGGTCAGCCACGGCTGCCCGTCCGTCGTGATGCGCGGCATCCGGATCCTCAACACGCTGGAAGAGGCGGGATGAGCCCACAGGAGACCGTGGAGCGGGCGCTCGCGGCCGCCCGCACGGGCGGCTGCATCGTCATCGCGGAAGAGACCAGCGACGCCAACCTGCGCTGGGCGGGCAACAGGCTCACGACCAACGGAGTCACCCGCTCACGCAGGCTGACCGTGATCGCCATCGAGCACCGCACGGACGGGCAGGCGGTCGGCGTCGTATCCAGGACCGCGGTCCGCGACGACCAGCTCGCCGACGTTGTGCGGGCCGCCGAGCAGGCGGCGAGCGAGAGTCTCGCCGCTGAGGACGCGCAGCCCTTGATCGAGCCGCCCGCGCAGCCGTCAGGGAATCAGCCCTTGAGCGCCTGGGACGATCCGGTCGCGGCGACCGAGATCGGCATCTTCACCGGTTTCGCCGGGGCGCTGCACGACGCGTTCGAGGCCGCGGGCGCCGCTGGCAGGAAGCTGTACGGCTTCGCGGAACACGAGCTGAACTGCACGTTCCTCGGGACGTCAACGGGCCTGCGGCTCCGTCACGACCAGCCGAGCGGCCGGGTGGAGCTGAATGCGAAGTCCGCCGATCTTGAGCGGTCCGCGTGGGGAGGCGCCGGCGCCCGTGACTTCACCGGCATCGACGTCGTCAGCCTGGATGCAGAGCTCGCGCAGCGCCTGGACTGGGCGAAGCGCCGCATCGAGCTCCCCGCGGGCAGGTACGAGACGCTGCTGTCGCCGACCGCCGCCGCGGATCTGCTGATCTTCGCCTACCAGGCGGCGGGGGCGAAAGACGCGATGGACGGCCGGACCGTGTTCAGCAAGCCGGGCGGCACCAGGGTCGGTGAACGGCTCGCCGCGCTGCCTGTCCGTCTGCGCAGCGACCCCGCGGAACCCGGGCTCGAGTGCGCGCCATTCGTCATCGCCCACGCCTCTTCGCGAACCTCGTCCGTCTTCGACAATGGGCTGCCGCTGGCGCGCACGGAGTGGATCAAAGACGGAAGGCTCAACGCCCTCTATCAGACGCGGCACTCCGCGGCCCTGACCGGCCTGCCCGTTACCCCGTTCATCGACAACCTGATCTTCGAGGCCT
>Ga0137377_10000010_pt1 | contig 64741 bp, 103 predicted proteins | sample SagtaG_22_FD_104815 | JGI IMG/M metagenome (GOLD analysis project Ga0137377, IMG submission 104815) | Vadose zone soil microbial communities from Sagehorn Ranch, Mendocino, California, USA - Sage2_L_40_16 metaG | ecosystem: Environmental > Terrestrial > Soil > Vadose zone | place: USA... | reverse complement strand
GCTTGTGCTAGCCTTGCGAGAACAAGGGAAGCTGAATGATCTTACTAGATGGTTCCCGTGTCTGGCACCATTCCGCGTATTCTGCGAGCGCCCGTATTCGTTCAGGATCTTCGTTCATTCTGCCTAGAGCTACATTGCATGATGAACACAGAAGGGCTCTCACGTCTCCGGTGCGATGGTCATGGTCTATTGATAAACGTCTCGCTTGTTTTGCTTTTGAGTGATTATCTGGATGGGTTTCAGGCTGATGACAAACTGCACAAACACCACCCTGAGCTTCAAGCATCCGATCGTATTGCTTCAGAGTTATACCAAACTCTGATCGTAGCTTGTATTGTCTGCTTCTCTCCGGTGTTCTTGATTCTCTTTGATTCTTAACTTTACACTTTCTGCAGTAACAGTTTAGTCCATCCTTTTTTGTATGATGCCCGCTAAAGGCACTAAAAGGCAACCAATCTCTACACCTTGAGCATTGTTTGGTATGAGAGGCATTGTATTGTGTGGCAGATTCAGGTATAGTATCGCTCATGGTACGTCTCCTCTAAGTCACGTATCATCACGCCAGCGGTTGTCTCACCAACGCGCTGGCAAACCAATATTTAGATGAGCTAATTATAGCATAGATTGGCCTGTAGAGCAAGGTTATAGCATAAAAAGAAGGACGAATCTTTCAGTGATTCGTCCTTCTTTGTGCCCCTTTTGCTATACAGCCACTTCTGCAGGTGCATCTACGATCTTGCCAAAGGTAGATGTTTTTACCCTATAGGATTGTCGCTTGCCCACATGTGGCAGAGAAACGGCTTCTAGCGTGCCATGCTTGATCCATCTTCGTACAGTTGTTTGATCAACACGAAGCTTTGCTGCAATTTCAGCCACTGTCAACAGCCTATCTTCCGCAGTATGGTGTGCATGGCCTAAATGGCCTGTATGATTGGACATGGTATATCTCTGCCTTTCAAAACGTGTTCAAACGTGTTAATTTCTGCACTTCAGTGTGAATGAGCCTCAGCGGCTCTACTACCCACACATCCCTGCAATACATCGCACAGATTGCTCTGTGTATGGCCCTAGCCGGGCAAGGAACCGCATTGCTGCATATGTTCCATAAAACCAGCAGTATGCTGGCGTGGCGCAGTTACGCTGCCTTTTTGCGGATCGCGCAAAGACTTGCGTCCCCGTCCTATCGATCCTCGTGGTGAAAGTGTTCGATTCGCATGCATATCACCACGTTGGAGTATGTATGCGATCACTGTTAGGATGCCCCTTCTAATTGAGAACAAAATCAAATGCATGTATCACACTATACCACATCATTCACGGTTGTCAATGTTTGTGTAACATGGAAAATACATCAGGAAACTATAGACATGTATGATTGATATAGATATAATAGAGCCATGATCTAAAGGCCATGCGGTATTGATGATAGGGTTGTGTAGATGTGTATAGCAACCGTGTGAGACCGGCGGATATTTGTCACGACACGTTCAAATCATGTTCGAGAGACGCCGCTTTCATTGATTGGCAGAGGAAGCGGCGTTTCTCGTTATCCCGCCCATTCATCTCCTCTCATCACATGACCTCTGTACGCGTTCTTATGTATGCCAAAATTATCGAATAGAGCACGGATGATTGCTTTATCTACAGGCTTATCCTTGTGCGACTGCCATAGCCCGTAGCAGCCATCTACGCTTTTCTTGAGATCTTGCCCTCTCTTGCATAAGATGAACGTCCGTTTCGTGATGTAGCATCCACAAGGACGCTTTCTTGTGCGAATTGCCGGGCCATCATTCCAGGTGTGATGTTGATCGTTCAAAGGTATCCCTCCTCATAAAAAAGAGGACTCCGCTATTTGGAGTCCTCTTTTCGTGCAGATGAAGCTAAAGGGAAAGATCGTTCCCTGCAATGCTGATGGGTGCCACGACATTGCCTACAGCTACCCTATCGAGCACAGTAGTCACGTCCCCAACATTCAGCAGATCTGAGACGCTGAGACCACCATAGACAGCCTGCAGCTCCTCATCGGTCAACTCGCGTTCATCAAAGCCATTGTCTTCCATTTCTTGGTCCTCCTGGAATTTTTATCCAGTATACCACAGCAGATCAGGATGGTAGCTTGCCGTGTCTTCGAAGTAGCTCTATCGCTCGTTCCTGCTGAGTGGGGTTGAAATACTTACGTGAGTATCCCTTTCTCGTCGTAGGCACCTCAGTAACATCCATCTTTTCACCAGCTATACCGCGTCGTGCATAGCCGTCCAGGAGTGTGTATTCGATGCCGATCTTGGTAGCAAAGTCTCTAGCTGAGAGCATGTCGTCTTCAGCAGGCGCTACAATCGATTTGTGAGGCTGTGGCTTTGGAGAGGATGGATGAGAGGATGGTTGTGGACTAGGCATGCCTAGAGGTTGCTGGTAGTCAAGATTAGGCATGTTCTGTTGCGATAGAGTGCTCTCTAGTTCTGCAATTCTTTTCTCTAATTCGCCTACTCTCTGTGTAAGTGACTCTACCTGCTTAGGCAAGTCTCCCTCGTCCAGATTAGACATGCCTAGTCCTGCTGGCTTTGCAAAGCGCATGCGGTCCTGTTCACGTTCTCGCTTGATTCTCTCAATATCTGAAGTGGCTATGGCAAGCTGACCAGACTCTGTTCGTACTGCTGTAAGCTGCCATCTGCCTGACAGTCCTTGCTTGAGCCATCTCCTAATCGTTTTATCAGGGACATTCAGTTCTCTTGCAGCTTGAGATGCATTATAGTATCGTTGCATGGTTACTCCTGTCCTGTCTAGTCACGACTAGGACAAGCTTGCCATTACCCCGACGCCGTGTCAAGGAACAAGAGTTTCAAGGCAACAAAAAAGCCCCTCTTGCGAAGGGCGACCGCGCTACTCATTTTCCACCAATCCACTTGTATCTACTCCTGCATGCTGCAATTCTATCAATGCCTCTGCAGCATGCAAGACTTTCGCTGAAAAATCTTCACTGCTTCCAGGCCCTTGATACTCCTGCACTTGCTTGCAAAGCTGTCGGCACTCAGCTATTTTGTCTTCTATGCTTTCACCCATGCCTTTTACCTCCTTTCTTTCATCATGCTTGCCAACTGAGCTATCACGCACGTACCGCATACGCCTAGAGCAATTCCACCTAGGAAGGCATCGGCTCTCCCAGCTAGCCAAAATCCAAAGATGATAGCTGAGATGAGAAAGCCAAAGGTTGCTAGTTTCATGTTAGTCTCCATAGGCGTCTGCCAGATCATCGTCACTAATATCACTGGTGATCATGGCTTCATTTTCCTGATTAAGAAGCGGTCCCTTTGTCACGTTTTGGGTGACAGGAGGGGCCGTGTTTCCTTGGATGAAAAGGCGTACATACTCATCTGCATAATTGATGATTAAGTGGCTTTTTGGGATGCCTTTACGCCTTTCATCTTCGATCAATTGCCTCATCAAATCGCTATCTTTATTGACAGCTACCGTGATGTACGACTTCTTTTCTGTATCTCTTGGCATGGCTAGGAAACCTGCTCTTTAAGATCTCGATTAGAGAAATGGAGTGCAAGTCTGGCGTAACCTGCTGCGTTCGCTAATTCTGGCTTGTGAGGTAGAGATAGCCGATTTTGGAAGAGGGCTCTTATACCTTCCTCAAAGTAGTATGCACCACCCCCGACAAGTAGGACGTATTCAGCATCGCTGGCAACAACATCATTGCGCAGAGAACTAGACCAAGACCGTTTAATGAAGCCTGAAATCTTTCTGCCAACTTCACCTAAAGACTTGCTCAAGAGTGCGTCTACTCTCTGGTGATTAGCCCCTGCATTCCTGACAGTCGCAACAAAATCATAGGACTTTGTATCAACAAAACAGTTTTGCAATTTGGCGGCATCGCCAGCAGATAACGGATAGCGAAACTCTTTTTCAAAAGCTTCAATAAGGCTATCAATTGCAGACTCAACGCCCATATCAAACGACTTGCATTGATCCTTGATAGGCGTCTGACCGCTGACCATATAAATGTCAGTTGTACGTCCTCCAATGTCGATAATGCCAGCTTTTACTTTGCCGATAGCGCCATGCGCAATGTTGGCACCAGAGCCTTCCATGATGATCTTCCTAACGGCGACATGGGCTATACGTCTTTCGCCATCAAGGATAAAATCATGGTCGCCTTCGAGAGCATTTTTAATGGCCTGGATATTCTCTTCGTTGTGGGTCGCAATCGGCAGACCAGTCACAATGATCAAGCCATACTCACGATCCTTGATAACCGTTCCTGACGTTGCTAGGAGCATCGCTAGACTGCGAACACTCCAATAGCGCGTGATGTCACCACGGCTAGTCAACTCTGCAATGTTCATTGATGGAGCTTGCTCAATTGCCAGGTCTCCAACATAGAATTCATTGCCATTGACTTTGATGATATGCGATCGATCATTAAGCGTCCCTGTTTGACGTAGGTCTCCGCCCATTGACATGCTCTCTAGTTCCTCTTGCGATCCCTCATAAAGCGCACTTGGCATAGTTTGAGCACAAACACTACTGCCTATGTAGGCGATGCCACATGTTTTAGAGTTACCATAGTCATGTCCATACGGATAGGTGTGATAATTCACTGGATTCCCTTTCACTAGTAGATATGTACAGTACAGTCAAGTTTGGTACTGTACAGAATACTCTCATTTCTGTTACCTGTCAAGAGACAAGTTGCATTTTTGCTATTTTGTTGCCAATTTGACTGTACTGTCAGGTTCCGTACTGTACAGAAACAGCCATTCCCAGGCGATTGTTACCCAACTTGAGTCTTTTAGTCTGTCTTTCCATGTATAATTCATCAAACGTCCTTTCCATCAAATAGGCGGGCGGGTAGGTGGTCGGGCGGGTGGCTTATCCGCTGGCATCTTGAGCTTGAAATCTAAATGCCGGGCTCGCCTACCCACCTACTCAGCACGCGCTTCAATAATCTCCTTTAGCCGTCTTCCCTGATTTTCATTAAGATCGAATATCTTTGCAAGTTGATATCTGCTTGTATTGCCTGCATTATACACAGCAATTGCCGCATTGATATCAATCTCCTCTGCACGCCTTCCTTTTTCGGGGATGACAGGCAAGACCTTTGTTTGGACGGACTCCGCTTCTTTGCGCCACACGATCAATCCCCATTCGTTCATCTCTTGCAGAAGCGCTTCCGTCTCAAGAGAACCAAGCCCTATAGCAGCCTGTATCTCATAGAGCGATCTTTTTCCCTTTCCCCAGACTTTGAGGACATCCTCATACAACTGCTCACGTTCCGAGAGTGACTCCTCGTCCTCTTCATCTTCGTAGAATTCGTCCTCATCTACCAGCTCGTCTGTTACTGGATCTTTCGGAAACCCTAACAGCATGTAGAGCGCTTTGTTGCTGAAGAATGGCACACGCCCCGGGATAGCCTGTGATGAAAAACTCTTGAGGTAGACAGCTCCCATATCTCCAAGGTCCGTATTGTCGATCTTGACACCATCAGTCAGGCTTAATAGCGTCTTGGCAGTTGTCACGTCGCCACCGAAGAAAAACGCTGTTCCGTAGTTTGCTCGAGTGCCACCACTACCCTTGATAGTAGAGATGAGGGCATCCTGGAATTCTGCGATGATATGGATACCGTACTGGCGGGATTGCCTTAGTAAACGCCCGATAATCTTTTCAGCATCGGGATATTCCTCAACAATGACAGGCCATTCGCCCAAGACTAAGAAGAGATCAGCCCCACGTTTGGGAGTCAATTGCTCGCGCTCACGCCTCTCTTCAAAGATCTTCATGAAATGATTGAGCAATCGCTTAATATCATCCGCATTGCGTGCCACAGGCTCTTGCAACCTCTCAGCAATAGGCCGCCAATCTTCCAAACGATTGCCATTCTGTTTGATTGGCGCAAAGTTCGGATTGACCATATATACTTTTGCGCCACATGCGAGCAACTGAGACACAATCAAGCGCGTCGTGTTTGTCTTGCCTCTACCACTTGACCCCCCTAGTCCAATATGATGCAACTTGCTCATCTTCTCTGTTGCATGTCCATTATTGGTATTCATGAGCAAGATACCATCACGGGATGGCTTAAAGCCTTGCTCAACAACCATTGCCATATCGATAGGCTCAGGAAAACGCCCATTCTGCTCTACTATCTTCTGAACAGCCACCATAGGCTCATCCTTTGGCTGCCCGTCCTCCTCAACAACAATCGTCCCCTCTACCGTCGGCGGCTCATCGTACACAGGCATTCCCAGCCAGCGGGCCGCCCAGGATTTGAAACTTCCCCCTTTGTGAGGATTGCGTTCAAATCCCAGCCAGCGCTCTGCAAAGTCGGATGCCGACTCCTGAAACCACTTTCCTGCTGATTTGCCATTATTCATAGCCAGATGCTCAGGAAAACGACGCCCATAAAGCAGAGCATGAATGACGTCATCAGAAAAGCCTGAAACAGTGAGGGTGACAAAGAGACTGCCGAGCACGGCCCCGCCATCAAACTGCGAGACAGTGCAAACGATAATACTCCCAATCGTTGTGACGCCAGTAATCACCCAACCTGCGCGAGTGTGAGGGAAGATGTTATGCTTCCCTCCAACTTGTGCGACCTGACTGCTTTGCTGTGCGGTTAATTCCTTATCCATGTCACTCTCCTAGCCTCTAGACGTTGTATTCGCTTTTCGTATCAAATGAAGCCCGATAATCGGGAAGAAGCAGACGGCTGCCGATATACCAACAGCAAACTCAAAGTGACCCAATTCCGCATTAGCCGCACCTGGAACATTGCCGTACTTGTAGTCCGAAAAGAAATTGAACGCGAATAGTGCCCACGACGAAAGAAGCCAGAACCTCTGCATGACCCAGCCGCTGGAGCCTGAAACATCAAGAGCATCGCTGTAGCCAACAATGAAGATGCCTGTAGCAATCTCAATAATCCAAGCGAGGATATCCGCGCCACGTTCCCAGAAGGCCATGCTTCCAAAAAAGATGTTCCACGGTTGCAAGAACATCAGGATATTCGGCTTATAAGCATCGATTGAGGCCAGTCCTTGCAGGTTGCCTTCTGTCGTCTGCAATTGGATGGTGATACAAGCAACCCCGAATATGATTGCCAGCCAGCCTATGATTGCTAGTGCAAGCGGCGGTATCCAGTGTCTCTGCCCACGTGCCCCACTACCAGGATTTGCTTCTACAGTCGCCATAATCTTTTCCCTTTCCTGCGCAAAGCATCCAAAGCCCATGGCATCACCACTACTATCGCCACCTGCACGATCCATGCAATCTCTACTTTATTCATGACGCTCCCTCTGGCACTGCTATGCCTTCTATCTCTCCATCAAGCGCGAATGTAATATCTCCATGCGCGACAAGATCACAATATAATGTCATCTCACATCTTCCCCTGGCAAACTCCTCAACATCCTCTCTCATGAAGCGCTCGCCATGGCCATGGAATTGTTGCTCATATGCCTCTTCAAGCGTAGAGAGGAATGAGACTTCACTATACGTATACTGCCTGCTACTCATGCTCCCCCTCCCTGCTCTTGCTGCCACTCCTGCCATTGCTCTTTGAGCCAATTCGGCTCATCAGATCCTAATGCGCTCACCAGCACCTCTAGCCGTCGCGCCTTGCTTGCATCGCCTTCTGCAATAGCAGCATTGATAAGCTCTACTGCCTCATCTAGGCTTAATTGCTCGTTTGTTATGTCTATTCTAGACATAAAAAATCCTAGCCTCCTTCGAACTCTCGTTCAGATTGTCTCCGGGGCTAGACCTGATGTATCATCCGTCTTAGCCCTGGTCTATTCAGGGTCAAAGCCAGCGCCCGGGATTTTGCCGTCTGTCGGGCGCTGAGCTTGCGAATTACTGTTTAACCAGCTCGTCATCGCGAAACCAGAACAGGCATTGATGATTTACTGGACTATCAAGACTCACACGGTTGCCTTGCCCATCACTATTCGGTTGAATGACCTGCAACACAACGCCCACATGCCCACAATATTGCGTATCATGACATCCAGGGCCGACAACTACCCTGTCGCCAGGCTTGAATTCGTTCATCTATTCCCCTTTCTCTGGCAAACGCTCCAGGATCAGCTTCTGCACCTCAGCGATAGCATCGAAGCGCTTCTCCATATCCTGAAAACCTTCATCCATCTTTTGCTCTAAACGCGCTACAGTGTGCTTGAGCGTGCTAACATCGGTCTTCAAGGTGCTCACATCTTGCTTGAGCACACCTATGTCAGTAGCCTGCTGGCCGCTCTGATTGAAGAGCACTTGCAGCAACTCACCTTGGCTCTTCTGCTCTGCTGAAAGCTCTTTCAAGATCTCAGCATGAGCGTCTAGCCCGTTCTGGATACCGCCCGGATCAAGCTCTATCCGAGTCACCCTCATAGGCTCAGTCACTTGCTGTTTCAGCTTGGCAACTTCTTCTTCGAGCTTCTCAATCCTGCCTAGCGCGTCATTCATGTTATCGCTCCTGGCTCAAACGTACTCGCATATGTCGCTACAATCTTGAGCGACAACTCTACATACGGCGTATCTGCTGCAAGGGCTGTTACCGCTCCTGCAAGATATGATCCTGCCATACGTAACTCTTGCTCAGCATCGCCTAACGAGCCAAGAGACCTCATCTTGCGCAAGATCTCTAATAGCTCTACTTCTGTATCATTCATCACTCACCCCCTTCCTGCTGCTTTTGCTTCTTCAGGTAGAGCACAGTCGGCAGTTGCGCTAGCATCGTGTGTCCCACAGGAAGCTTGAACAGGGCAAGGATGCCACCGATAACGAGCCAGACACCCGCCAGCCATAAGCCGATGTAGATCACGTAGAGCACCAACCCAATCACCTTTAGCACCCGCATCGCTTGCTCTGACTGCTGTGTACGTAGTGCAAGTTGCTGGTCTCGTAGGGCTTTCATCTCTTCTGCTGTCGGAGGTTGCCACCCTTGCTCACGAATAAAGGTCATCGTGATTGATCCCTTACCTCTATGAGCAGCACCCATAACCATGCCAACAGGTCCTAGCACCGCAGCGCCTCCGAGTACTGCTAGCGCACTCCCACGACCACCTTGCGCAGCCGATGTTTGTGGCACCCAACGATATTGTGCAGCGCGTTCAACGTCACGTTGCATCAACTTGTAGTTCTTGTATACTGCAACATGCGTTCGTTTTGTTGCGTCCATGTACCAGTACTTCATCCTACATACCTTCTTTCTCTTTCTGTTGTTCACCGCCTTTTAGTAAACGTATGCGCTCTATATCCGCTTTCATGATATATGTGCGCTTGTCCTTGAAAAATCTCAATCTCTGAGCACTAATCATGTTCATGTATGAGTAGAGAGTCCCCCTACTCATCTTCAGGCTAGCTGCCGCGTCATCGATTGAGAGGCAATCTTCTTTTCTCGGTTGCGTCATAGCCACTAGGGCCTCCCAGTTGATTAGATTCTGTCCAATCATATGTCTGTACATCCTTCTAGACAGCTAGCAGTAATTATACATCACTCCATTTCTGTGAGATGTCTCACTTTAAACAACTGTCTTGACAACTAACTGCTTATGTGTTAGTATATCTGTACAATCGATGTTTGTCAAGAGGCTTTTGAAAATCAACCAAAAGTACTCGAAGACAACAAAAAAAAGACCCCTCGCTCTGATACAGCAAAGGGCCTAAGTTGGAACCTCCGGGTTCCTAGTTCAGAAAGACAGATACAGTATGACACATCTTACACAAGAAATGCAACCCTCTACACAGACCACTGCTACCAGCCAATTTGACACTGAACTCGTCAATGCTATTCGCCAGGGCAAGCTGGTCCAGGTCCGATATTGTGACCTCAGCGAGTCTGAGAAGCGAGCGGCATATGTAGCATTTTTTCATCAGAGTAACTGGTAGTATTCAGGGAGTCAGACGGTCCTGACTCCCTCTTATCCTCCTCATAGTGGTAGTAGAGCGGATCATGGATGAAAGAAAGAAAGCTGAGAACGGGACCTTTGGGCAAATTCCCCACATCGTTCTCTATGGACTATCAGATATATCTATACAGGCTAAATGGGCTCTTTCAGCACTTATAGCAATGACATGGTTAGGAGCTGGCAAAACGATGAAAGAGCGAGAGGGACCATACAAACTCTCTCTTAGGGAAATAGCTGCTATCACTGGTGTGAAACACACTATGTTGAGAAACAGGGAAGGGAAAGATCCGCGTGAGGGTATCCTAGACCAACTACAGGCTATAGGCTATGTGACCTTCTTCGATGCGAAGCCAATAGACCCCACAACAGGGAAAGAGGGCAGAACTCAGACCTATCTCCATATCCACCTGGAAAGAATATGGAGTGACAATACCCGCTTTGTTGAGTCATGGGACAAACCAGCTCACAAGCCAGTACTATGGGGGACCTACAGAGAGGTTACTGTTAGCGAGGGCAACAGTCCTACTGTAAGCGACGCTAACAATGACGTTAGCGAGGGCAACAGTAACGTTAGCGAGGGCAACGATGTTGTAAGCGACGCTAACGTTACTGTTAGCGGACTAAGCACAAACTCCCCTACAATAGATTCCAGAAGTTTACAGACTTTATCAAAAAATACAGAAGTCAATCCATCTTTATCTCAAAATAAAAAACCGATAGGAGCATTCTACCTAGAGCCATACGTCAAGGACCTCCTAAAAGCGGCTGGTGAGTACTGGAACAGGAAAGCGCACACGCAGAGGATAGCCCAACTGTACTTAGATTGTCCCCTGGAAGACGAGGAGATATTCAAATCCAAGGTGACACAAGCTTCAAGAGAAGCAATGAAGCATGGTAGCGATATGGAGTACTTCTATCACTGCTTAGAAAGAGCAGTAAAGAGCTAATAGCTCTATTTCTAGGCTAAAGAAGTTAAACGGACCTTTTAGAGGCATGGAAGACCTTAGCCTTATAACTGAATAGAGAGGAATGAAAGGAGGTGATATATGTACAAGTGTTCGATATGCGGCACACTGAAAGTCATATGTAGGTGGTGTAACTGTAGATATTGTGCGAAGTGTGAAGCAATGCATCTCTACCATTGTAGTAGAGGGCAGAAAGGAACAAATCATGTCAGACGACACTCTAAGTAACTTTGATCGTCTCGTAGAGCAGCAAGACCAGGAGATAGCACACTATGGTTGTGTCTCTCCTGCGACACAACAAGCTCTCCAGAACCTAACTGAAGAGGATTATGTCCCAGGTCCTGCTCCAAAGAAGGATTATTCTTGGCTCAATGACAGACTCGTGCAAATGAGAGCTGAACGTGAGCAGTATCGAGGCCCTGAGTGGGATGATTGAAAGACAGAGTAGTGCATCTTTTTAGTGAATTATGGACAAGAAAGGCAAATACATGTTTTCATTCTCAAGAGAGTTTCAAGAGCAGATTGTTGCTCTTGCACTTCAAATCGCGAAGCATCAGCGTGGAGAGGATCATTTGCAGGATGTGGATATTCTTGCAGCAAAGTATCAGGCAGAGGTTGAAGAGCTGCATGAGACGGAATATGCTCCTGAAGAGTTGACAGACGTGCTGTACTATGCCGTCTGCCTCAGCTCTCAGGGACGGCATGATGAGCTTGAAGAGTTCGCATTTGATCTGTTTCCTCGCTTCGACTATAGCCAAGCTCAGATCGAAGCTGCGACGCTGGCAAAGTTCCAGTTGCGTGCAGCTGGTCGGGACACGAAAGACAAGGCTGCTGAGCGTCGGGCGATTGAAGCGGCTATAGCGTCTGTGTAGGTAAAATGTGAAGAAAGGGCCAGATAGTTGCTGGCCCGGAAAGGACTCCCAATGTCGAAACAGACAGTCCTCATAACTGATGATACACAAGATATTGCCATGATGACAAGTCATAGCCAAGACGAGCCATATTGCAACGATAGAGACTGCTGGTGTCACTTCTCAGTGGAGCATCACGCTGAGGTTACGGGTATTCCGCAGCATAGTGAAGAAGAAGTTCGTAGCGCGTTTAGAGCGTTTGGAGTAGTACAGTAGAAAAGGTGAAGAGATGAGATGTGCAGCATGTGGGATAAGAATGGACAGCCCCGCATCAGAAATTAATTTCATGCAGATATGGCGGCGTCGGCATGAATGGACTGCCTTCCCGCCAAAGGGATATGTATGTCGTAGCTGCCTGGATTGGATAAAGCAGGAAGCATTTGAGGAGCCTCTGTACAATGATCCTTTGCCCGATTTCACGGGACCCAGGCGAAAATGGGATGACATCACGCCTATTGCTGTAGGTATCTTCGATGGGGAGCTGCTAGGGCTACGATGTGCCAAGATCAAGTATGGTGTGGATGCCGTGACCGAGGTGCTGCAGGGCTTCCGCTACGAGACCGATGCTGGCTGGCTGCTAAAGCGGGTGACTCTGGAGGACATTCCAGAGACGGAACGGTGCAGCAAGTGCTGGTTGCAGCTCTGCGAGTGCAATGCTCAGGAAGTGACGGTATGAACGAAGAGCCAGTTTTTAAGGCAGGAGATACCGTCCGTTTTCGAGATGGCGTTATGCTAAATGGTACGTTTGTACCATTTACTAGCAGCAAGGCACCCCATAGGTATGAGGGGCAAATAGCTAAGATGGAAGAGGAAAAAGACAAAGTTTTTGAATGGAAATCCCCCAATCTTGTTGCACGTTTCTCTGATGGCGGAAGCATGTATGTGTCTCTTGATGGCATGTGTCATGCCCATCATTGGACCATCGTAGATAAGGAGGCTGCACCGTGAAAGTCTACCCAATTGGATACTCGACGCCTGGGGCTAAGGAACGTATAGACGAGCTGCTAGAAGGCTCTAAGACGCTGCTCATCGACACTAGGATCACGCCCTGGTCTTGGGACAATTACTGGAAAGGCGAAGCACTCAAATCGCGCTACAATGAGAAATATCGCTATGCTGGCAAGTTCCTTGGCAATCTCGGGTACAAGAGCGGCTATATCAAAATAGCGGATATTGATACAGGTCTGAAAGGGCTCATGACGTATCTGTATGAGGGATATGATCTGATATTGCTCTGTCAATGTCGCAAGTTTAATACCTGCCATGCAAGCACCATCATAGATGAGTTGCTAGACAGGTATATAGTCGAGGTAGTCCACTTTGGGGAACAAATAGAGTGGACACAGATATATAGCCAGGAGAATAGGAAGCTTCGCAAAATCTAAGATACACACGCCCGTATCTCTTGCCAGGACTTGAGGATATTGGTATAATGCAGCCCATCACCAAAATTAGGAATTGTCAGGGAGAACAGCCGTCGACGGATGGCTGGCCGATGTACAGCGGACCTTGGGGCGAGAAGCAGCAAAGGGAGTAGCTACCCAGAGCTGCTTTTTGTTTGCTCAGTTTCCTTTCTGCTCATCAATCGATACAACATCAGCACTCTCGTTTCGTATGCCTAATTGCTGCTCAAGGTCTCGCTTCATCCACTGATTAGCCGCAACTACAGCAGCCTCAGCAGACCTTCGATTGACCTCTTTGGCCTCTTCGGTGAGCTGAGCCCATGACAGTATCATATCATCGCCTAGAGCAGCTTCATATGCTGCTCTACCGATAGCCTCTCGCAATTCTTCATTCAATCGCTCTTACCTTCTTTCCCCACTTCTAATATATCCTTCTCTAATTGTCGCTGTAGAGCGTCCAATTCATCACATACAACTAGATACTTCTTGCCGTCTAATATATGCATACGTATCTCGGTATAGGTTAATCGCCTCAAAATCATGTGAAGCATCTGTTTTGCTTCAGTTGAGAGTTCTTGCATTCAGTTCTCCTGTTCTTCTTCGGTGGTCTCTTCTGTGGCTGTTGTCCACAATCCTTTTTCATTCTGAGATAAACCCTTTCCTTTTATCTCTTCCTCTGTTAGGCATCTTCTTTCATGCTTTGCGTATTTTGTTACGCCGTTGCTAGCAGGGACGCCCAGGCCATATGTGCCCGTTCTATGCTTTTTGAAGGCACCTTCTCCACTGAAGATGAGCCCACATGCACAACATTCCATTCCAATCCGTCGGGTTGTCAATTCTCTTCTCCTTTGTTTTTACGATATGCCCTAGAAGGGTCAATATAGCGATTTCTGAGCGAGCAAAATTTAGCCGTCCGAGACATCGATGAGCAAATCATCTCTGCCAAAAAAAACGCTACAGGGAGGCTAAAAACGGCATTCAAACAGTAGCTTCTTTTCTTGGTCGTCCTCTGGCTGGATAGATCCCCAAATCGAAGATTTCCTCAACTAAGTATCGACTTCCACGATTATCAGGATCTGCATGCAGGTTCCCATGCTGGACATGCTTGCGAAGAGAGGCATCATCGTATTTACGATCTATGCCGAACTCTTGCTTCGCTCTCCATTCTAGGACCTGAGCAGCTTCCCTTCCTGTCAGCTTCCCATCTATGGGCTTAATCTCAAGGGAGCGGAGGGCCTCTTGCTTTGCCTTGGCTGTATATAGTTTTGCCACATATCCTCCTTTCATCTTTAGTATGCACGCTATAGTCACGTATGTCAAGTGCTAAATCCAAGCGGAATAAGATTTTATCAATTTTGAAAATTAACTTAAATTGGGGGTAAATATGCTTGACATCGTGATTATATCGTGGTATTATAAGAGTGTCGAGAGGACAGAGAAAACCACTAAGGAGACCACTGAAATGGCTAAACAGCAAGTTAAAGAGATCAGCAAAAAAGAGCTTCGAACCGTAAAAATCCTTGTCAGGTACTTCATAAAAGCAACGAAAAATGTTGTTCTGTATGTCGAGAATGACAAAGGCGTACGCTACTATGTGAGCTTGAAGAGAGATGGCAATCATTCTTGTAGCTGTCCTGCCCACAAAAGCTCTTGCTACCACATAAAGGTTTGCAAAGGTATTGAGAATGCGAGAATTGAAGCTAGGCTTGCTGCTAAGGCTGTGAAGGTGGTCGAGTTGCCTGCTCCGGTTGAAGCTCCAAAGGAGGTGCCTGACATCATGAATGCGCCTCTCACAACGAATCGCGGCTTCTCAATATTGAAAATAGCGTAGAGGGGCAAAGCCTCTCAGTAGTTGAAAGGATAAACGATGAAAGTTTACGTTCATGCAACAGACGGTAGAGGTCTCTATGCAGGAATGAAAGTTCTAGATGCCTCTTGCTCGGAAGAGGCAATAGAGCAAGCGAAAGTGGAATGGAGAGACATTCCAAGATGTTGTACTCAGTGGTTTGCATCCACGAAGAAATCTTGGATTAAGAGTGTTGCCAGAAAAGGGAAAGTATCTTGAGAGGTAAGGGCCTCTCAAGTAGCTTGAAAGGAATTATCAAATGTTGACAGGAAAAGATATTCATGCAGGGTGGGCATACGCTGAGAACGAGTCAACGGCTCGAAGGGGATTTCAGCCACACGAAAGGGGGAAATGGGAAAGCCTGCCTGAAGTGAGCAAAGAAAAATATGAGCTGATGGCAGAGTTCCTGAATGACAAAATCAATCCTGATGGCTTAGATGAGCAGGGTCAAGAGGCTTGGACAGAGTTCCAGAAGGGGCTCGAGTTCATCCTAGACGGTCAGGAGCCGTACTAGTGGGGGGGAAGGCCTGGACGGCAAGAACAAGCCTTCCCTGATGGAATAGGGGCTAGTTGTCGAAGCTAGCCCGCTGAGATTGTATCATAAGTTTTAGAAAGTGAGAATGGTTATCATGGCATTTAAAGCAGCTAAGAATTATCAAAGATTTTTGAGAATGGCTATCATGGGAGGCCCTAAGACTGGCAAGAGCTTTACAGCTTTGACGGTCGCACACGCGCTAGCAGGTGAAAATGGTAGGGTAGCAGTGATCGACACTGAGAACGCTTCAGCTTCAAAGTATGCTGAGCTGTTTCCCGCGTTCGATGTCTCTGAATTGGAGCAGTTCAATCCTGACAACTACGTGAGGGAGATCCAAGAGGCCGAACGGCTAGGCTATGATGTCCTCGTTATCGATAGTCTTACCCATGCCTGGAATGGCCCGGGTGGTCTGCTCGAGTACAAAGATCAAGTAGCCAAGAGCGGCAAAGCTGGGATGAATAGCTATACAGCCTGGTCAGAGGCAAGCCCCAAGCATACTAAGCTCATATACACGATTACGCACTGCAAAATGCATGTGATAGTCACTCTCAGAACCAAAGTTGAGTACGTTCTAGAGCAGAATGAGAAGGGCAAACAGGTACCCGTCAAGATTGGGCTTGCTCCTATCCAGAAAGACGATACTGAGTACGAGTTCGACATTGCTGCCATGATGGACAAGTCGCACACGATGACCATAGACGGCTCCAGGTGCCCGGGACTCGACAATGTGTCTATCCCTCTACCGGATGGGAAGGTAGCAGAGACGATCAAGCTATGGTTAGCAGGTGAGCCGATGCCAGAACCAACATCACAGCAGATCGCTATGAAAGAGCTTCTGCAAGAGTTCTACAGCCTCTCACCAGCCACCTATGCCAGAATACACAATTGGGAAGCAATGGCTCTCAAGAAGGCCCTAGACATCACGGAGGGGGCTATCCCAGAGGATTACACTGATGAGCAGGTTGAGGCCATGAGAGCCTACGTAGCCTCTAAGAGGACACCTAAGCAGCAGGCTTCATAGCAGCAAGGGGCTCTCTCGCGGGAGCCTTAGAAAGGGATGTATGAACCAAGTTCTAGACATCTTTGAGGCAGCATGTACGGTCTGCCACAAGTACAGCAAAACAAGTGAAATGCATTTGTGCGATAGCTGCAATGAGCCTGTGCATGAGGATTGCTCATCGGGCATTCTCCTTGATCTAGGAGAGCAAGGCACTATATGCTCAGATTGCATTGCGCTGAGCAAACTAGCAGAAAAACCTGAGTCATAGCAACAAAGTGGGCCATACCTAATTATCCAGGTATGGCCCTTTCAGTGCTCAGATATATCTATTGTATAATCCCTCCTTCCATCGTCTTCACCGTCAGTTCCATCGCTTGCTGCTCCCCTACCAGCCCTTCTAACTCTTCATGCAGCGCTCCCATACGCTCCATACGACGCGTAATGAATAGGTGCTTTGCCGTGCCCAAATTCGGAGCACTGAGAGCCCACTGAGCTGCCTGATTCTCCGAGTCGATCCGCTCCAAAATAGACGCCAGCTCGCTTTGATTGCCTAGCATAGTCCTTACCTCCTAGATCTACATGCACACAAATAGAAGAGCCTCATTGTAGCACCAGAGTTACACTCGTGGCAAAAGCCCTATAACAGGCATATGCTTGCACAAAAGTGTGTAGGACTTGTAGTGTGTCATTAGAACAGTTGCTCGGAAAGCGGATAGTGCAACTCCGAGAGGAGAGGAAGTGGACGCAAGAGAAATTAGCTGCTGAAGCAGATCTAAACCCACGCCATCTCCAGCAGATAGAATATGGAGAACTCTGGCCCAGGGTCGCTACGCTTAGGAAGCTAGCAAACGCCTTCAAGATGGCACCTGAAGACATCTTGAGAGGAATATAAAAAAGAGCACGCAGCAGGTGTCTGGGCAAAGAAGGACGCGGCTCTCATAATTACAGCACTCGGCCAAAAAAAACAGCTTGGTCGAGGTTTTGTCATGCCATTTTACCGAAAATTTACCACATCACAACCACATCTATACATCTCTCTATAGTCAAAAAGTACCCGTTCATACACAATAGCTGCAACTACACTAAAAGTGTAACCTCAACCATTAACTTATTACACAAGCAGAAAGCGGGGCTCAGCCGATGAACTACCTCATATCGGTCATATAGAGCTATATCTTTCTGGCTGCGAACCGTTCCACATCAATCCAGTGACCGAGATTACAGAAATATCGGCACTTATCGGGTATCATACGTGATTATATATATCAATGTATCACGTATCCAATATCGTCAATTCTCTTTCAGCAGAAAATAGGGCATAATATCAAGAGAATTGTCTTTTCTACGTGATTACACGTATTCCACGTCATATTATTCATGCATTTATCGGAGGACGCATATGGACAGGGAAAACACAGGGTACGAGAACCGGATGAGTCGTATTCGCAATATGGAGCTGACGAACAGAGAGAAAGATATACTGCATCTCATGGCAAGATGCTACACATATGAAGAAATGACTCCTATCCTCAATATATCCATTAGGACCATAGAGAAGCATGTAGAGAATATTAGCCTCAAGATAGGTCTACGTACTTATATTCGCATTGCCAGATACGCTATCGAGAACGGCTATGGAAAGCGCGAGGAGGCTGCCGTATGATCAAAATACCAACTCTGTTTATCCGCAATCCTGAGAATATGAAGCTAGTCACCCGTGAAGTTAATCCTGAAGCAGCATGGGTACTAGATGGATATGGCATACCTACAGTCAAGAAGGACGGGACAAACATTCGTGTGACTACCTCCAATGGATATGCCGTCCATGTCGAGAAGCGACGCAACCCTACACGCGAAGAAAAAGCCGCTGGTGCTGAGCCTGGCTATGTCGAGGCCAGTCGCAATGATCCCTCAGACAAGCATATCTATGCTGCTGTAGACGCTACGGACTTCTTCACGTGGCCTGATGTTGCATGGTCGTGTGAGGCACTAGGACCTAAGATACAGGGCGGTGTAGAAGCCTCACATCCGATGCTGTACGCCTTTGTGCTTTATCCTCTGATCATCACCGAGCCGTTCAAGTTGAGCTATGACGGTATTCGAGATTTCCTAGCTACGCACCCCATTGAAGGCATTGTCTGGCATGACAACCTGCTCTATCGCTATGCCAAGATCAAGCGGCGTGATTTTGGGCTACCATGGCCTGTGAAGAAGGGAGCATCTGCATGAGCACCTACCTCGGTATGCAGCCAAACAGCTACTGCACACAATGCGGAGCCCCGATGTACCTCATTTTTGATCGGATGTGCCCTAGCTGCAATTGCTCAGGGCCTGCCATGTCTGCATACTCCGCAGAAGCTACAGCAGGTACAGAGCCCCAAGTGACTTACGAGGGCCAGTGTCCACACTGCGGAGGCTCCATGTATCGTAACGCTCGGGGCTCACTGCACTCCTGTGGCATGTCCATCCCGATCTCAGAGCGCGACACTGCCATAGATCTACCAGCACTCACGACCAGGACCAGCAACTTTGAAGAGATCACACCAGATCGTGCAAGGCGCGTTTGGGTGTGTGTTAACGACGCTATCTCTCTCCATCAAGACGACTGCCAAGAGTGCAAGAGGCTCTCTGATATAGAACTGATGTGTGTGGAACAGATGCGCTTATGGCAGTCTCTTAGGTTTTGGCAGAAGCATATTGCAGAAGAAGAGGCGACGGAATGACCTCTCTCTTCGATACCACCGTCTACCAGGCGCGTCGTGCTGTCGAGTGGGCAGAAATTGACCTCGAATATTTTCTCAAGGATATTGCCATTAACGGACAGGGGCCAGCTACGCTTGGAGTCCACTACAGACCAGACGTGAGTACCCGCTACTGGTGGACCATCACATGGAAGAGCGTAGATGGTGAGCAGCACCACATGAGTGCTCAGACCATGCAGCTCTGCTTGTGGCGTGCCGCTATTCGAGAGAGGCAGATTAGAGAGAAGCAAGAGAAGCATATAGAAGAAGAGGCAAACCATGGATCTTGAAAAGCACAGCACCTCTATCAGTACTGAGCAGCATAAACCGCTTATCGTGGAGTTTAAGACAACACACCCACATGTGATGCAAACTGATAACACATTCAAGCGGGAAGATGAGTACCATGTAGCGCTCGTATCGCCAAAAGTGCCATATTGCGAAGCGCTCTACTTAGTAGGTATGACACCAGGAACATCACTCAACTTGCTCAAGTGGCTGCAAGAGCATGAAGAGTTGTTGATAGAATTAGCAGAGGAGAAGGAAAGAAAGCATGAATGAGGAACCGATTAAAGCACAAGAGGTACAATATTGGACAAAAGGCCAGCTTTTCGAGAAAGACGTTGAAGAGCTGAAGAGGCGCATGGGGCTTCCATCGAACATAGTAGAGGCAGGCCCGACGACCGATCATGTTACTGACACCAGTAAGTTGATAAAAGAGGCAAAAGACAAGTAGAGGAGGAATTACACATGTCACTAGAATTATCATTCAACACCATTAATGCATTAGAGTTAGACAATAACAGCAAAGATATCGAACGCCATGCAGAGCGGACATTAGCTAGACTGAATTGTGCTGATAGCACCTCTCACGCTATCAAAATGAAACAATTCCCCGATGTCCTGATAGTCAGGGATGAGCAAGGTAAAGATGTGACTATAAAGGCTAGCGCTATTTGTGATGTTAGAACGGTGAGAGCTTTTCTTGCTACCAAGGGTCTACAAAACTTGACCGTTGCATCATATCGTGTGCCAAACCTTGCCGGTGAGTATGCAGCATACTTGCGCACAGACTACCGAAAGAAGAACAAGAACTCCAAGTACTACCTAATCTCACTAGAAGATGATGTCAATTGGCTCAATAATATCTGTGTATTTGCTATTGCGGAGTGTATCGGGTGGAACAAGCGTGATCAAGAGGCTTTCGTAGACGACCGAGCTGCTACCCTTGCAGATCTTGGCTTTGTCCTGAGAAGGATACGCGGATATGCCCATGAAGCACCCAACCATATGGCTAAGCATAATGAAGATGACCAGAAAGCAGAGGAAACAGCCAGCCTACTACAGAGCAAGATAGCTGAGATTGTAGAGCAGCTGGCGGCTAGAGATCTTCCAGGTTACTCTCTTGATCCGTTGCCAGCGGGTGTCTCAGTCCCGTTGCTGCTACCAATGGGTGAGAAGAAGAGAGGCAAAGCAGATGAGTAGCGAGCTATCTCTTTTCAACGAGTTCAATGTGTCTGCTGAAGTCCCTTCACAAGCAATTTACGACTATTCTAAGGTGACGCCAGAACAAGCAGATACATTACAGGGAATTTACAAACGTATCCTGATACGAAACATAGCTACGGCATACGAAGATGGAAAGGACCTGCTTGAAGCTAGGGGAATTGAAAATCTTCCATACAAGGAATTCATAGAGTCAGCTCAGGCTACATTTGGATGGAGTGAACGCACAATTGTTGACAAGATGAATACCGCACTGCGATGGGGGGATTTTACTGCGACCATCGCAGTAATTGAGGATCGTGCGATGTATCTGCTCTCTTCAAAGCGTGTTCCTGAGTCAGCACGCCAAGAGGCTAAGTCACTCCTAGAGGCTGGTAAAGATGTCAGTGAAGAGTTAGCTAAGCAAATCAGAGACAAACACAAAGCAGAGTTAGCAGAACTTGAAGCCAAGAACAAGCAACTGCAAACAATGTTCGACTACTACAAGCAAGATGCACAACAGCAGAAAGAGCTACTAAACGCAAGGATAGACGATCTAGAGCAAGAGATATCTGAGACCAAGCTGATACCAGAGGATACCCCGGAAACCAAAGAGCGGCTAAAGAGGCTAGAAGCCGAGCTGCAAGAACGCACTCAGCAGAGGGACAATCTTGCGCAAATTAGAGCAAAATTGAGCAAAGAACTAGACGAGCAAAGAGACGCCAATAAAGCTAGACATGAGCAAGAGATGTATGAGCACCGGATTAATGACCGAGTGAAGAAAGCAACGGAAGAGTGGGGAAAGTGTTCAGTAACCCTGCTCGGCCAACTCCCATCTCCCATTGAGAGCCAGGTGGTTACAGGGAGTAACTGGGCACTCATAGACCACGCCGTAGACATGGCCCAACGGATTATAGACGCGGTTGCTCAACTCAAAAGCTCTAAAGCCTCTACATTCCTCGATTCGGAGGTAACGAGCGATGCCTTATGACATCAAGCTTTACCCACGCAACTGGCAAAAGATAGCCAAGAAATGCAAAGAGCTAGCAGGATGGAAGTGCGAACGGTGCGGCGCTCAACATGGAGAGATTCGTACTGGCAAGATCTACCGACGCCCATTCACAGTTAATCTAGCAGCTGCACACCTCGACCACGACATCAAGAGCAAACGGCCCGTGCTAGCCGCTCTTTGCCAAGCATGCCACATGGAATACGACGGGACTGCCCATGCCAAGACTAGGAAACGCAAGGTACGTCAAGCTCAGATAGATGCTGGTCAGCAGTTCCTCCCGGGCTTCGAAGACAAGAAAAAGCGTAAGAACAAAGCATCACAATAACTTATCAACAAAAGTTATTAACATGTGGATAACCATCAGAAAGAGAACACACAATGATCATATGTATCTCAGGCATAGCCGTACTCTTCACCATAAGCGGCTGTATCATCATTTATGAATTGAGAGTGCAGAAGCATCTCAGGGAGTGGAAAGAGAAGGACTGGCGATATGATGGCTAGCAGAAGCATTATTCGCGCTTGCATAAACAAAGCCTACACCAGCAGAATGCGCTTCTGTCTCTACATGTGTGTAAGAGACAAACTCTATAACAACGCGTATAAAGAGTGGGCACATACTAAACTGCTGTACAGTACTTTACGATATTGGGATGAATAAGAGAGAGGAGTGTTGAAGTGAATAGAAGCGAACTAGAGGGACAGGGGGATCTGTCCCTACGCAACCGCAATACTATGGCTGTCTTCAGCCGTATCTTCGGAAGTATCAGCAACCAACTCTTCCAAGGTGATATTCAAAGTTTTGATCAATCGCTCAAGAACGTCTGGACGCGGCATGCGCCCTTCTTTCTCAATCCTCTGGATAGTAACCGTAGAGACCTTGGCATCTTTTGCAAGCTTCTCTATCGACAATCCGCGACGTTTACGCCAGTATTTCAGCAGAACCCTCAGATTCTTTTCGTCTTTCATAAGCCCCTCCTACTGTGTTGCAATGACAAGTCTTATTACTCTAATAGTAAAACCTTTCTGAAAGAAAGTCAACACAGATCTAAAACCATTGTAACACATTCATTTTTATTTTACTACACTCTTGCAAATCTTTTACTTCCATGGTACAATGCTATTAGCAAAAGGAAAGTAAAAGAACATAGGAGGTTAATTCATGCCAAGAAGAGAGGCAGTGCACTCAGTTTATGCATTAATCGATCCGAGAGACAATCTCATCCACTACATTGGGCGCACTTGCGATGCTCGACGCAGATTGCAAGTTCATATGCTAAATACATCGGAAAGGGAAAGCGAGGACAAAAAGAGATGGATTACGGATCTGAAGCACCATTCACTCACGCCTATCTTAATTATCATCATGGCAGACCTGACAAGCGACGAGGCGGCAAAGCAAGAACGATTGCATATAATGCATTACTTAGAGCTTGGAATGCCATTAAAAAACAAAAGAATTGCATACAGACCATACGCGCCAAAACACAAACCAGCAGATCATTTACTTACAGCGAAGGATATAGCCAAAAGGCTGGGGGTACATCCAAACAGGGCCAGGTCGATGCTGCAACATGGCCTTATCAAGAGTGTCAATGCTGGTTTTCACTGGAAAGTCAAACCGGAGGACTTACAGGAATACATCGACAGCCGACCAGAAGACAAAAAATAAAGCCAGCGACGTGCTGGCCGACGACAATTGAAAATTTCGTAGCATTCAGGTCACCTCATATGCCGGTCTGGAAAACTGCTAGAGATGACCCTTGGAACTTGCTACTCACTCTTAGTATAGCCTTGGATCTCAAAAAGATCAAGGCAGTATATAGACGTGCTGGGTAGCAGTAGGAATGGAGCGCGTCTATGTATACCATCTCCTCTATTACCGATGTGGTAACAGGCCTCGGCTGGTCGGTTATCCCTGTCGGCATCAATAAAAAGCCTCTGTTTGCCTGGAAGCAATACCAGCAAGAACGCGCTAGTGTTGAGCAGATAAACCAATGGCAGAAACAGTATAATCCGCCAGCCTGGGCGGTGATCACCGGGTCTATCAGCAATCTCATTATCCTTGACGGTGATGGGGAGCCAGGAAAAAATACATTTGAGAGCTTAGGACTAGATCCGCATAGGCAGACTGGCTCAGGTGGCTTGCACGCGGACTTTGAACACCCTGGATGGTTTGTTCCCACTCTTAATAGTAGATCCAAAATAGAGATGGGGGAACGCTGGCCCGGGCTCGACATACGTGGCGATGGCGGCTATGCTGTCTTTTGTGGCAAGAACACCAGTGGCGAGTATGTCTGGCTGCGCACCCCCGGCGAGTTAGACAGCTTAAATATTCTCCCCAAAGACTTGCGCAGCTTTCTAGGCTTGCTCTATCCCCCACAAGAGAAGCGAACACGCTCTATAGCTGACATCGCACTTGAAAAGGCCTTAGCAGAAGCTCATAACGGAAGGGATGATGCTTGCTTCCGACTCGCCAAGCAGTTGCAAGACAACAACTATTCCCAGATGGAAGCGGAATCCGTCTGCATGGAATTTGCCAGACGAGCGCCCACACACAACACGAAGGGAAAGCATGAACCCTTCACAGAAGCGGACGCAAGAGCTAAGGTAGCATCCGCCTATTCCTATGCAAAGCGTGATCCTTGGGGGAGTACCACCACGTATAGCCCCGGCCAAGCCCATTCTCCAAATGGGAACGGGAGTAAGCCCCATAGCACTAGCGAGCCGACCAAAGAACGATTATGCAGCTTCACTGATGATGATTCAGGCAATGGCGATGCCATGGAAGCTCTCTTTGGTCAGGACTTCCTCTACTGTCCTTCTAGAGGATGGCTTTACTATACAGGGACCCATTGGAAGCTCGACCCAGAGGGAGCTGAAGCTAAAAAGAATGCAGTGAAGACGCTACGTATCCGCAGGCACGCGGCGGTTGATCTAGAAAAAGAAAATGTTGTCAAATGCACAAAAGGAGAGGATAAACGCGTTAATGGTTGCATTAACCGCTTCAAGACACTGGTAAATGTCAGTATCGAGGAATTTGATAATAATCCAGATCTACTCAATTGCAAAAATGGAGTTGTCAATCTGGAGACAGGGGATATCCAGCCCCATAGTAGAGTACAGCGATTTACCTACTGCATACCAGTCGCCTATAGGCCAGAAGCTTTTTCCCAAGAATTGCCTGACTACTTGACTGGTGTTGTCGGCGGGGGACAAGAGGTTATCGACTACCTGCAGCTAGCCCTAGGCTATAGCATGACAGGACATACGAGAGAAGAAATATTGTTCTACCTATTTGGACCTCCTAGAAGTGGCAAGGGCACAATCTCAGAAATATTCATGTCCCTCATGCCAAGTCCGCTTTCGACTGGCGTGGATTTCAATAGCTTTACTGCCAAACGAGAGGGAGATGTTAGTAACTTCGATCTAGCCCCACTCAAAGCTAGCCGAATGATTTTCGCCAGTGAGAGTTTGAGAGGGCAGTCTCTCAATCCTGCAAAGATCAAGCAGCTCACCGGAGGCGACCGCATACGCGCGTGTTTCAAACACAAAGACTTTTTTGAGTATAGACCGCAATTCAAGGTGTGGATGCTCTCGAATTGGCCTGTTAATGGGGACCCAGAAGACGACGCGTTGTGGGGACGAGTCAAGGTTATCGAATTTCCTAACAGCTTCCTGGGCAACGAAGATAAAACGAAGAAGTCTCGACTGCAACAGCCAGATGCATTAGAAGCGGTACTAGCATGGGGTATTGAAGGCTCTAAGAAGTGGTATGCGCTGGGATCTAAGGGGCTTACAACTCCCGATGCCGTCAAAAATGTAACGCAAAAGCAGCGTGCCGAATTGGACTATGTGCAGCAGTGGCTAGACGAGTGCTGCGAAACAGAAGAAGAGGCCAAGGGGTGCTGGGAAGCCAACGAAGATGTGACTAAGAGCTATACCACATGGTGCAAGGACAACAATGTACAGCACCCCAAAAGCCCTAGAGGACTCTCTCTTAGCTTGCAGTCAAAAGGGTACATCACTGGTGTGCAGAAGAAAATCGAGGGAAAGAACAAAAAAGGAGTAGAAGGATTGTATATCTACTCTAAGAGCCAGCCAAAGAAAGATGAAAGGGAATTTGAGTGAAAAGACCGACAATTGCGTGCAAAAAACCTGGTTTCCTCCGTTACATCCGTTACCGTTACCGGGGGAAGGTCTTGAATCAGCATGTAGAGCCAATTTACTCAGGGGTAACACTTATTTTTTACATCCGTTACCCGGTAACGGTAACGGATGTAACGGAGAGAATCGGTAAAGTGCCTTTTGGAAATCATAGAAAAATCTTCCCTGGTTTCCTCCGTTACATCCGTTACCGTTACCGAATTGTAAAGCAACAATGTAGTGTCAATGTATAGTACTTGGCTATAGGAGAAAACAAGATGAATAGAGCAACAAATGAACCGGCAATAGAAGAGCGTCAAATCACGATTAGAGTGCTCACGATAGGAACCAAGCAGGTAACGCAGGCCCTCTATCAACAACTTGTTGAGGGAAGTGACTTTATCACTGATGAGAATGGAACCATAAACCCTCTTGCTACCATCTGGGGATGGGTGAATGTCTGTACATCTGAGTGTAAAAAAGAGACTGATGTACACCTCCATGTGATTTATGAAATAGGTGGCACATTAAAGAGATCCAGGGTGTCATGTGCGTACTATGGGCCTGATACATCCGGGCGTGATTTAAAAGACGATATAAGGCGTACATCAGACCCAGAGCGTAAAGCAGAAATGCAAGGGTGGCTTAAAGAGTACGAAGCTTCATGGAAGAAGACTCTGCAAACTATCAGAGATGCTGATCAGCTCTTCATAGCCGTCTCTGGAGTTTGGAAGTAGCGTGTTTCACATAGTCATAGGATGTAAGAAAGAGGACAAGACAATGCAAAATGGAGAGAGACTATACAAAGTAGGTGATCAGATAAAAGCCATAATTGATGTGTATATCACACGTGAGAGAAAGGCACCGTCTATCAAAGACTGCCGGCATGCCGTGCTTCAGGTCAACAATGGTGGATATGTGGTCTATGATCGGCTGCTTAACAGAATTGTGAACGGTGTCTTTTGGGAGAAAGGGGTTGATAGTGCCCTAGAAGTAGCTCGACTCTATAATGAGGGCATGGGAGCAATAGATATGTCACCGAATGGGCTAGCGCTTGGATTGATCTATCCGTACAGTGACTTATCCGCAGATGTGGACAACTCGACTCGGATTGAAGCAATGGAGGCACAATGAGTAAAGCGGCTATAGATGATCGATATGATAGAGAAGAAGCAAGCAAGGCGAGATGAGATGATAGAAATACCAAGGCACAAAAGATATGATGAATGGAGTACGAACTCATATAAGCTTGGAAAGTTTCCGTGCGTCATATGCGGCAAGTCAGTCAATATAGACTTGATAAAGCATCGTGTCTACATGGCAAACGACGGTGAGCATCTCCTCTCGATCAAAGAGGCTATGCAAGATCCCCAGGCATGGGAGGAACTAGGACAATGGCCTATTGGCCCGGATTGCGTTCGTATGCATCCTGAACTGAAGAGCTATATTGTACAAGTTGAGAAGAAATAGATGATACAAGTAGAACAACCCATACCCACCGAATATCAGAAGTTGTACGGCGACTATGCAGCAGCGTTAGCAAGCAAGCTAGATACCATCATGTGGGTAGTACTAGACAGAGGACACAAGACTATGATACTTGAAAAAGAGGTGCATAAAGCGATGGTAGAGCAGTTGTTGAGAAGTGGTGATGTGCAGCGGGTGAAGGTGGCAGAAGAGGTGATGAAGCGGAGTATAGGGAATTGGGAGGGAAGGTAGCTATGGAACAATTGTCATTGTTTGGAGAGTCTGGGGACACTAGCGAGCAACAAATGCCTAGCACTATCCCGCAATGGGTACAGGTTGGCGATATCTGGCAGATGGGAGGGCACAAGCTACTTTGTGGCAATGCTACTGACAGGCAGCATGTAGCACGTCTCTTTGGAGATGAGCACTATGATTTCTGTTATGTTGATCCTCCCTACGGCATAGGCTTTGATGAGTGGGATAAACCTCTGGAGAATGTCCCAGGGCTCATTGCCCTCATCACGGAGTACCTTAAGCCCGGCGGCTTCTTTGCCCTGGCTCACCAACTACCACACGCACTAGACTGGCTCGTAGCGTTGCGTAATTCGTCGTTGCGGTTCAAAGATCACATTGCCTGGGTGAAACGTGTAGCAACGACGAATTCAACCCCGCTTCATCGCAGCCATGAAAGCTTGTTTGTGTACAGTTCAGCGCCTCATAGTGACTACTATATGGTAAAAGGTGCGTATACAGATGTGAAACTTCCGGGACTTCTTTTCGATCTCATAACAATTGAGAGCATCAAGAGATATATCAGTGATTTGCATCTCAAATTGCGAAGAGGGCATGGAAAACAAGCGTCACCCATAACTAGAGGCAATGATGAGACCTACTGGTACATGGATAAGGCAGGATCGAGTCTCTCGAGTGAGCAAGTGAATTTCACGAATGTGTGGTCTTTTCTTCCAGAAGGGCACAATCAGAAGAGTGGAAAGATCAAGCTTCATCCAACTCGCAAGCCAGTCTTGCTCTTACAGAGACTTCTCAATCTATGCACGCACGATGACAGCTTGATCTACGATCCTTTCCTTGGCTCAGGAACAACCATCATTGCAGCTCAGGTAGTGGGGAAGCGCCGAGTGTACGGGTGCGAGATCTCACCAGAGTACTGCGATCTTATTCTGGCACGATGGGAGCAACATACCGGACAAAAGGCAACGTTGGCAGAGCGGATTAGTTTGGAGGACGCATCGTGAAATCTGAGGACTTCCAAAAGCTCATAGCCGACGCTGGTCTCAATCTGCACTTGAGCTATGCAGGTCGCTTCGTCGTCACGCTCCGAGTTGAGGCCCGCGTGCAAAGCTGCACGCTGGTGCTCGATCCTGAGAAATCAGAGGATGAGGCCAGGAAGTATGTAGCAGGCAAGAAAGCAGAACTTGAGGATGCTGCAAGGACTCAGCAAGGTAGGATGGCAGAAGAGCGGGCACAGGGCGTGCAAACGAGGCCTGTACAGAAGAAACAGGATACGCGCCCGGTGGCTGTGAACTACCCGGCGCATTGAGAAAGGAAAGACAGGTATGAGCTACGAGATATGGTGTAAGAGCTATAACGGTTTACATAGCAAAATATGCAGAGCAGGAGTGGATTACAAAGATGTAAAAGATCCTGCGGGTGATATCCTTCAATTGCCGTGCTTCAAAGATAGGGGATGTACTGAGCGATGCGAGAAAGCAAGCTTTCGTACACCAGAAGAGGTTGCGGCGAAAGTGGAAGAGGATAGCCAAATACTTCAGAGGTTTCTGGACAATCTCAAAAATGATATCTGCCCACATTGCGAGACACCAATCAAAGAGAAGAAACAAGTGGGACGATGTGTCTATAGCGTCCCATGCGGATGTAGGCTCTACCAAGGGACATTGAAAAAGGGACAAGCAGAATGATCAAGAATAATGACTCCCGATGGAAGTCTGAATCGATGACCAGCCCGGAAAACTTTGAGGCATTCTACCGAAAGAAGCTCGACATGTTCGCTGCTCAGCTCCGAGATGTTGTCTTTGATTCGGTCTTCGTTGTTGGCAAAGAATACGCGTGCTATTCTTGCGGTTGTAGAGTCTTCTGTAGGGGTCAAGAAGGTCTCTTGCATGGATGTCTACGGTGTTTGTACCATCGCGTCCGTACTCGCCCAGAATCGCATTATAGAGACATTCTAGAGCGATATCCAAATCTGGAAGAATGCGCAGAGGAATGGGAAGCCTCTGGACATAAAAATCCCGCTCAGCATCCACCGCGTCTGCCTCGTGCAAAACAAGGTGATGCAGAGCTTGGCAAGCAGATCGAAGCGGCACGGATCAAGCTTGGCATGAGTACACATGAGCTTGCAGCGAAGATCAAGAAGGTGAAGGGAGGAAGATTGACAGAACGCTCTATTAGGGCATATGAGGGAGGGAGCGCCCAACCTTCTCAGAATGTCATGGAGCAATTGAAGGATATATTGGGATTGGAGAGTGCCAAATGATATCTAGAGCACGCATACTGCAAGAATGCGACATTGTTGCCTATAAGCGATTCAAAGACCACCCGGGTGGGCAATTTGCGGACAGCACGTTTTTCGGGATCGTTCTTGGATTGTCAACTCGTGACGTAGAAGGATTTGAAGCAAAAGAATGGGTGGATATCATTGGCGAAGATGGCGATAATAAATGCATTATGCCATCACAAGTTATCCATGCGTTTAAGGATGTTATAGGCTAGGAGATAGAGAATATGGCGCATGAATTTACCATGTCTGCAAAATACGAGGGAAAGTGTACCGACTGTGGATATAAGATTGTAGTCGGTACATGGATCATTTACGATCCTTCTACGAAAAAGGCACGGCACAAGGAATGTCCGCAACCAGACCCAAATGAGCAGAGAAATGTGTTTGACGCATGGATAGAGGCGTTTCAGAAGATGGAAGGTAAGAGCGAATGAATATACTCTACATCTTTCTGGCATGCTTTGCACTGCTTATCGTGATAGTGTTCGTTACAGGAAGATATAGCAGTAAGAGAGTCAAAACACCTAAGCTTGATAGAGTACTGTTTAGGAGATACAGGAGACGCGAATAGAGCATAGGTGGATTGAATGGAGTGTGTAAGATTGATAAGTAAGAATGATAGTAGGAAGAATGGGGGATTGTGATGTGTTGAGATATAGGTAATGCGGTCTACCTTGACAAATCTGGTAGAATAGCTCCTGTAAATACCGATTTAACGAACCTAATTTGGAGGATGTATGACCGATCTGATACCAACCCCTCAGCAGTTAGATCAGACACTTACTGATATTGCTGGTCAACTTGCTCCGTCTTCAAAACGCGTATATGAAAATGATATAAAGCATTTTGTGGCATGGATGCAAGAAAAAGGTATATTGCCAGAAAGTATGACACGATCTGACATGATAGCATATCGTGTACATCTAGCTGAGAGTGCCTATGCTAAGGCAACAAAACAGCGTATGTTTAGCATTGCCTGTAAGCTTATGAAAGAGCGAAAAAGAGCGGGATATCTCACAGATGATATAACGCAAGATGTAAAAGGATTTAGCGGAAATAGTGACGAAACAACCCATACAGCACTTTCTAAGACCCAAGCAAAGGATATGCTTGATACTATCAATAGAAGTACCAATCAAGGGAAGCGTGATTATGCGCTTATCCTGATGCTTATGAAAACAGGATTAAGACGTGCTGAATTGGTCTCGCTGAATCGAGCGGATATCAAGATCATGGATGGACACCATGTGGCAGTCATTGAGCACGGCAAGGGCGATAAGCGACGGATCGTCAAGCTTCGAGTGGATGTCTTCAGAGCACTGGAGGACTATCTATCTGCAAGAGGAAACGAGGGTGAAGCTTTATTCGTCTCGTTCAGGCGCGGGGACCACCCTACCAGCTGCCAGATGACTGATAAGTCTGTTGAGTTGCTGGTTAAAAAGTACGCACCTGCAGGAACAGAGTTGACCCCCCACGGGCTACGGGCGACGTTCGCAACCTTGGCTCTTGAGGCAGAAGCACCTCTACATCAGGTCCAGTATGCGCTAGGGCATGCAGATCCGAGGACAACAGAGCGGTATCAGAGACGCAAGCTGAATTTGGATAATAACGCTGTGGATGTGCTCAATTTCTAGAGAAGGAAAGGACACCGATGAACTCTGAAGAAATAGCCAACAATATCTGTGCGAATATAGCGGCAATAGAAGCTTGGAAGCCGACCATGCAAGAGGCTGCTGATGCTATGGCAACTCTTGGGCCAGCTATGCAGCAAGCTTGGGAGCAATGCCTAGCCGACGATGCGCTATGGGCAATGAGAGCACAAGAGCATGGCAAATTGCGGACATGGTGGCTACGTCGGCAACTGAGGCAAGGGCGCTAGCTGATTGACGCCTCTGCTAAGATGAGTGTGGCGAGTGCCTAGATAGATAGGTCAAATGATGATCCGACGAGAGTCAGGGGAACAGCTCGCCCGAAAACATATCATTTCGATAAAAGATATATAGGTATGGATAGTGCCTCAAAACATCCAACTAGCCTCTCTCAAGTCTGACACGCTCTGAAGTCTAGCGCTTCGAGTGACACAGCGAGAGAGGCTTTTGCGTGCCCAAACTCGACCTCACTATCGATATTCATCAATTTGACGTTATGTAGTACGCTATTTCTAGAACCTTTAACAACACTAAGCAGCTCTTTTTCTCTCTTCAGGAAGTCAACGGTCAGTATCCATGCAGGAGGCTCATATGCATACACTCCACCCGTGCATATGAGCCTTTCTGTTTTAATTAGGCATTAGAAAATGTGAAAGTATGGATGAAGGAAAGAATGATAGAAGACGTGGCATCATAAGAATACATGCAGATAGCATCATCAAAGCTTTGTATGGGAATACTGAGCATAAGGCATTGTCTATGAAAGTAAGTGCAGACGATAGGAACATGCTAGAGATCACGGTATCTCATCCATTGCTAGCAGAAGTGAAGGTAGGGAATAAATTGCCAAGAATAGTTGTAGATAGGAAGATAATGGATGAATAGGGATAGATTGTCAGATATGTCAACACGGTCATATCATGCGCATGACGATCGTATCTCAACTGATGCTATTGTTGGTCTGCTGGTGTTCTTGGCTGGTGTCGCTGTAGGGCTATTGATTGAAAAGAGGTGGCAGAGGTGATTCCACGCTATGACAGAGTAGGGACTCCTAGATGTTCATGTTGCGGGAAGCAATGGGGAACAGGATGCACACGCGGGCCTCAGTGTCATTGCAAAGAGATCAAGCCTTGCTTGGATTGCCATAAGTGTATTGACCATTGCACGTGCGCACCAGTAGCTAGGAAGTGTGATGCATGTGGAGGAAGAGGCTATATCTTCACTCGTCCTGTAAATGTTGGCATCTTTGCAGTGGGTGGGCCAGGACCGCGAAGCCAGACGTGCGAGAATTGTCAGGGCAAGGGCTATCTAGACCACGATATCAAGCTGACATTTGAGTACAGTGAAGAGGATTATATACGGCTAGAAAAGCTCATTATAGACGGCTTGCAGGCAGAAGGATCACATCACAAGCAGTGGTATCTGCAAGAGATTGCCGGGATTTTGGGCGTCCTGTTTGACTTGGAAGAGTTGGGAGCTGAAGAGGGAATAGCGCCATGATCTATCGTCTCGCCATGGGTGCCAAAGGGCCGCAAGTCGTGTCTGGACTACCAGGCCATGAGATAGGGCAGCCTAAGAACATGTTCGTCAACGATAGGTCATACGGCAGCCAAGAACGAGCTATGGCTGCTCTGCTCTCGCTCAAGATCCGTATGGGAGCTAAGCTCACACAGCAGGAATTGTATCAGGTATCGGCATTATTAGAGGAAGTGGCACATGGGTAGCAGCAAGAAAAAGACGGCCACACAAGGGGTACCACGCCGTGATATTAATGCTGCTGAACGTGCAGCAATGGCAATTGACCTTATGAAGCAGCGCTTGACATACGATCAGATAGCTCAGAGATGTGGATATTCTGATAGAAGTGCAGCACGTAAAGCTATTCAACGCGAAATGCAGCGGCGTATTGTTCCTAAGATAGATGAATATAGAGCACAAGAATTAGATATATTAGATGAAATACATAGAAGAGTATGGGAAGTAGCTTTCTCAAATGAAAATGATGATAGAGATAATATCAAAGAAAAAGATGAAAGTAGAGAAAAGAATGATAAAAATGAGGATAAGGTAAATTTATGGGCCGTAGACCGTCTGCTTGAATTATCCAGGGATAGACGTAAGTTGCTGAATTTGGATGTGCAGCCTGAAGATACCATCGGTGCTCAGGTGATCATTCGTGAAATTCCTGCCAACTATCTGGAAGGTCCGAAGGTAAATTTAGAGGGGGTAAATGGTGCCTAACCTTGCCGCTTCTTTAGTCATACCCGCCCCTGAGTTTAGGGGCGGGAACCACGCACTAGGATCTTGCAGGGACTTGGAGGTGTGCCTCGATGGCCCGGCAGGGACCGGCAAGACGTTCGCATGCCTATTTAAAGTGCATATAATGCTTACTCTCTATCCTGGCTCTAAAGCATTGGTTGCCAGAAAGACGAATATTGCATTAGCTGGCTCTGCTATGGCGACGTTTCGTGAGATGCTTGATCCCCGCGAGGCGACGTACTATGGTGGCAGCAAAGTCAAACCTGCTGCATATCAGTATCGGAATGGTTCCATTATGATCGTTTCCGGCCTCGACAAACCCGAAAAAATCAAGTCGTTCGAGTTTGATTTAGCTTATTTAAACGAAGTAACCGAAATGACCGAAGAGGATATAGAGTTTGTGCGCTCCCGTCTTCGTCATGGTAAAACACCATACCATCAGTTGATCATGGATACGAATCCTGATGCCCCGACTCACTGGGTCAATGTTCGTATGCTTGAGGGAAAAACGACACGCTTACTTAGTCGACATGAGCAGAACCCTCGCTACTTTGATATCCGCAAAAACGATTGGACCAAGGAAGGGTATACGTATATTTTTGAGATCCTTGGCGGTCTTACGGGCGTACGTCTTGCGAGACTAAGGTATGGGGTTTGGGCCGCCGCGTCCGGAACTGTGTATGAAGGATCGTACGATAGAGCCAAGAACGTTATAGATCCGTTCCCTATCCCAAAGGAATGGCCGCGTTGGATTGTTCTAGACTTTGGCTTCACAAATCCATTTGTTTGCAAGTGGTATGCGGAAGATAACGATGGGCGTCTCTACTGTTATAGAGAGATATACAAGACTAAAACGCTTGTAGAAGACCATGCCAAACAAATTAAGCATTTATCGCGATGGGGCGAAAAAGATGGCGATCCGTTACCAAGACAGGTTATAGCGGATCACGATGCAGAAGATCGTGAGACGTTTACTAGACACACTGGTCTCTACACGACGCCTGCTCACAAGTCTGTCTCGGATGGTATACAGGCCGTCGCTTCCAGACTTAGGCCAGCGGGCGATGGGAAACCACGCCTGATGTATTTCAGCAACTGCCTAGTGGAACCTGACCCGGAACTGGTGCGAGAGAAGAAACCGAAGTGTGGCATTGAAGAATTTGATGTATACATTTGGGATACACGTCAAGGGCTCAAGAAAGGTGATCAGCCTGTGAAAGAGTTCGATCATAGCATGGACTGCGATAGATACATGTGCGCCTTTATGGATCTTGTACCTAATCAAGTAGGTTACGTGAAAGGCTTTTGGAGATGAGTATTGACTACCGAATACAGCAAAATCAGCAAAAGACGCTTGCACAGGCTCCCGTTCCGCCTGAAGATATCAAGCGCAAAAGATGTATGACTGAAGCGTGGAAAAGATATAGAGGTGAGTTCGAGAAGCCACTCAAAGTAGAAAAAGGTGATGAAGACCCCAATGTCATTTCTAATCGATGTGCGCCTATTGTCGATAAAGGTGTCTCGTTCCTGTTTGGAGAGTCTCTAAAGATAGAACCCGGTGAGAAGGAAGGGAGCGAAACAGATACACCAGATGAAGCTAATCAGGAATTCCTCGATGCTGTCTGGGGCGATGACGACGACAAAATGACGCTGCTCTCTGAAATCGGCATGAACGGCGGCGTATGCGGTCAAGTATTTTCTAAGCTTGTACCTGCACAGGGCTCCCAGAAATACCCGCGTATTGTGGAGCTTGATCCATCAAATGTACGTATCGTGACCGATCCTGAAGATTGTAAGATGCATTGGGCGTATATCATTGAATATCCTATTTATAATGATACACAGAAAAGGCAGATTATAGCGCGTGTTGACCCAAATGCTGATACTACAAAACTAGGGTCAACGCTAGACGACTACTGGACTATCACGAATTATGAGAAGAAGATCACGGCAACAACATGGGTACAAGTGGGGACACAAGAAGACTGGCTCTACCCATTTGCTCCTATCTTCACAAATAAGAACCTGCCCAATCCTAACGAGTCGTGGGGTATCCCTGACCTTACAGAGGATTTGATAGGGCAAAATGAGTCTCTCAACTTCAACGATAGCAACACGGCTTCTATCATCTTTTTTCATGGACATCCTAAGACAATAGCCACAGGAGCAAACATACAAGAGCTCAAGACCAGCCCTGGCGATATCACCCTTCTGCCATCCCCTGATAGCAAAGTCTACAACCTGGAGATGAACAGCGATCTCGGCAGCTCTCGAAACTTCTCTGCTGATATCCGCATGACGATGGATGAGCGGAGCCGTGTGCCAGCCGTGGCGCTAGGCAGACTTGAGAACCTGCCCGGTGGAGGCGACATACCAGCTACTACCATGAAGCTGATGTTTCAACCTCTTATCGAGAAGACAACTCAGAAGCGTAGATTGTACGGTAAAATGATACGTGAGCTATCAAGAGCAGCACTGGTATTAGGTGGAAAAATCATAGTAGAGGAGTATGAGAGCTATCCTATTGATATACATTGGCCCAATCTCTTGCCAGTGGATAAGATGAAAGATGCACAAACAGCCTCAGCACTTCAACAAGCCGGCGTGAGTGAGGACACATCTCTACAGGAAATCGGCTATAACGCTGATGTAGAGGCTAAGAAGAAGGAAGAGGAAAACAAGAAGAAGATGGAGCAGCAGCAAAAGATGGGTATAGTTCCTCCTCAAATGCAGCAACCGCCTAACCAGCAGGATGACAAGAAGCAGCAAAGTGACCTGGTAGGGCAGAAAGGATAGATCCGTGAGCGATCCTGAAGGATATCTCAAATTCAGCAAAGGCTATGCCGTCTACTATTTTCAGCTCCATAGAGGCAGTGAGAGAGAATCGCATAAGGTTGTTGGCTTCGGTAGTAGAATGTGTGCTGCTATCCACCTAGAGCCGTCTGAAGCCTTGAATTTACTTAAGTGGCTAGAACAGGAGCGGGAAGAGTTGGAGCGATTAGCGATGTTACAGGGCATACCAATCATGGGTGAGTACAATGCCGAGACTGAAACGGTGGCTTTCCCCGATGATCCCAATAGGCAGCCTAGGAGAATAAAAGTTACTTTGAGTAACGGAGATGCGTTTGAGGGTATTTTGCATTATGCAGGCAGTGTTAAGGAGCAAGGGCAATGAAAAGACTTCTAAAACGCTTTCTCGACTGGCTTCACTACCTGAGACATCCTGCTACAGATGTGAATATCACATTTACCCATCGTGGTGGGTATGAGTATAAACAGGCTATAGCGGATGTGCTGATAGAAAGGCACAAGACTGGCAAGTCGCTGACTGATGGTGTCATGGAGGAAGCAGAGAAGAGGATGGAGGAAGCCAACCTGCTACCAGCCATGGAGCAACGAGCGGAGGAACGAGAGCAAGAACGGGAAGCATCGCTGAGAAGTGCGATAGATTGGCCTATTGGTGAGCCGTTCGAGTTTGGGAAGCCTGATACGAGCATGATGTACAGGTTTTTAGAAGAGGCGGAGGATGGCACCGAACATTCATATTGACAGGCTTGATGGAAGCTGTCCAGTGCAAGCTACTGGCACAATAGACGGTCACTCAGCATTCTACTTCCGTGGCAGGCATGAGGCGTGGCAATTCGTAGCAGGCCCCAAAGAGTTGAGTACTGAGGAATTAGTCAGCGTTCAGCTTGGGTTTGCCTCTAATGATCGTGTATTTGTCCTAGAAGGCGACGATGACGAGGGTCTGTACTTGGACTATGACCATGTGCGAAGTGTCCTACAGACGTATGCTCAGCAGTATATTGAGTGGTTGAATGCATAAAATGCAAAAGGAGATATATGACACGTTTTTTCTACGACACGGATAAGGGGCTATCTCAAGGACAACCCCTAATAAAACTATTCTCCGTAACGTTGCAAGATTTCTTTTGCCCAAGCAACAATGTCCTCCATGCGCTGTCCGCTAGGGTGGCTATGCAACCAAAGCTCCAAATTCTCTGGGGTATTATTCAGTCGATTGCCATCTTTATGATGTATCCGTTCATCCTTTTCCAGAGGACGCCCAAGACGCTGTTCCATAACATAACGATGTTCCATCACCCACTTGCTTGGTGCGACCCTGATCAAGGCGTATCCGTGATTATTGATCATGCGCCTGCGATCTGTTTCCATATAAGGTTTTGGTTTTCCTGGGGACCCTTTGCCTGGGCCTGCAAGAGGGTCCCCATACCTAAGAACTTTTTTGTAGTGCGCAACGCAATACCCTTTTACGTCCTGGGGCTTTTCGCACCCATCAACGGTGCATTTTTGAAAAGGTTGAGTCGCTTCCTCTTGAGGAGGAAGCATCCCCCTTCGTCTAAGCCAACGATAGTGAGCCATACAGACGTTGCGTGCGTAGGTCTGTTTTGTGCAATTTTCCATAGAACATATCATGTACATATTATACCATAATGGTGTCATGTTGTGCAAGAGGTTAGGAGCAAGCGGTGAAATATTTCTACGACACAGAATTTATTGAAGATGGTAAGACAATTGATCTTATAAGTATAGGAATAGTGTGTGAGGATGGAAGAGAGTTATATCTAGAGTCTGCTGATTTTGATAAGGGGAAAGCAAATCAATGGGTAAGAGAAAATGTCTTATCGCATTTGAAGGGCGGCGAATGCCGATGGTCTTTGAGAAGTATTAAAGTTACATTGCTTGATTTCTTTGATATAGAAGAGTATGGTAATCCTGAGTTGTGGGGATACTACAGTGCTTATGACCACGTTGTCTTTTGCCAAATCTTTGGAGAGATGGCTGATTTGCCTGAAGGCTATCCAATGCTCACTTACGACTTACGCCAGATGCTTGACATGAAAGGATTGCATGATATTCGTCAGCCTGATGACTCAATTCACAATGCGCTTGAAGATGCTCGTTGGGTAAAACAAACATGGGAGCGCTTTCATGGTTGACATTATAAATTTGGGGCTATATAATAAAGTCATCAATTTGAGAAAGGATGACTTATTATGCCCCATTCATATGATACTCCTATCCGGTGGACACAAGCAGAGGAACAGATATTGATTGCGAATTATGGAGTGCTTACTTATCAGCAAATGGCAGACTTACTTCCGGGGAGGACTTGGATGGCAGTAAGAAATCACGCTAATACGCTTGATATAACTAGTACTTCAAATTTAGGTCGTAAGTATTGCGCTAACAAGGAGTTTTTTGCTGTTCCTAACATGCTCAATTCTTATTGGGCTGGTTTTTTGGCTGCGGATGGAAATATACGGCCTCATCGGAAAAGGATCAGTGTCAAACTCCATATAAAGGATGCGTCTCATTTGGAAAAGTTCCGTGAAGCACTAGAGTACACAGGTAAGGTGTATCGGTATGAAAAGGATGCTTCCCTAGAAATAGCATGTCCAGAGATGGCGGATGATTTAGTGAGGAATTTTAATGTTACTCCTAAAAAGAGTTTTACATTAGAGCCTCCATTTCTTACTGATGAAGACATGATATGTGCATTCATTGTAGGTTTAATTGATGGTGACGGCTCTATAACAATCAAGGACGCAATTCGTCATTATCCACGAATTGCGATTTATGGGACACAAGCTATATTAAAGTGGGTACAAACCTATTTTGATAAGTGGTCTCCCATCACAAATTATAAGCGGTCTGAAGTCTGTTTTGTGCCACAACATAATCTCTATGCTTATCGTATCGGGGCTACCCGAGCTATTAATATGGGGAAGAAGCTGATGCAGCCAGATCTGCCTAGATTGGAGAGAAAATGGAATGTTTTGCGAAGCTGCTTTTAGCTTACGACTTCGTTGCTTTGTGTCAACTCTTTGGCACTATGATGGACTTGCCCAAGGGGTATCCCCACTACATTCGAGATCTTCAGCACGTGCTAGACGTTCGTGGTATATCAGATGATGATCTTCCTAAGCAATATGGGTATGCGCATAACGCACTAGATGATGCAAGGCATATCAAGAAGTTATGCGAGTATGTCTTGAAAGATGCTCTAGGATGGGGAGTAAGGTAATGGAGACTTATAACGAACTTGTCAGGCAGTTCAACAAATACGGGCTTGATTTCCGTCTGCTTTGTAACAGGGTCAGCGAGTTTATGTTGGCTCTTTGCCGTAGCGGAATCACACCAGAGCAAGCGTCTTTGGAGGGATATGCGTTCTCCCTGGATCTTGCTCAGCAAAACTATGAGCTTGCAGCGGCACTGAACGAAGCTGCGGCTAAATCTGCTGGCATTCACAGTGACCAGTTGAGAGAGGATATGGAAAGGTCATCATGAGTGATAACATGAATTCTCGTATATTTGCAAAGAAATGGCTCGAACGTGAGGGATTATTCGATAAGGACAGCGACTACGATGGATGGCTTGGCACATGCGCTATGCAAGTTGTTGATTTGATCGCTAAGCAAGGCCATAGCGGCGCTTCTGGGCCTCAACTCGTCAAGATTCTAGCATCTATCTACGAGGCATATGAGACTTCTGATAGCCCCATATGGAGAGATTATTGGGAAAGCACGGAAGGGAAGGCATTGTTAGAACAGTATGCAGGTGAAGGTGCTTCCATGGACTTTCGTGACGGTGTGCCTGTTATACGCAATAAGGAGAGACATGAAAAAGACTAAGAAGGGCAAAGGGAAGCCGATGAAAGGGAAAGGCTGGTATTAGATGACAGAAGAAGAACTGATAGAGGCACTAGCAGGCAAAGAGCACGCTGGCTGGTCTTCGTATATGGCCTATCTGTTCTCAAAGTGTGAGCACAATCCAGACGGGTCGCTCACTATTCCTGCTGGTTACGTAGCAGCACTGCAAATACAGATAGACACGCCCTATGCTGAGTTATCCGAACAGGAAAAGCAGTCAGATCGTGATGAAGTGGCTCATATCTTGCCGATCATCAAGGATTTTAGAGATACCCTGCTGGGAGGAATGTTTGAAGCTTGGAAGCGTAAAAATCCGATACTTGCTGAAGCATTTTGCCCTACTGAGAAACGGATAGAGCAAACGAAGCTTTCCGACCTTATCCCCATTGAATGTGAGGTAACTCCAACTGAATATATTGCCCATCTTGCTTGGGATAAGAGCAAAAGTGTCACGATACAGCACATTGATGCTCTAAATTTTGCTGATGAGATCTGTATAGGGTTACTTTGGCAAAACTATGCTCAGGAGATCTTGAGCTATATTCAATCCAATCGCCAAAGAGACAGGAACATGACAGAAAAGACAATTTCTGGAATAGCTCACAGCTAATCGAATACCTTGGATGTACTAGAAGTATCTTGACAATATAGAAAGGTATCGTGTACCATGGGAGACGAAACCACAACATCCACTTCGACTAGCGAGACGCGAAACGAAGCGGACCCCACGACCGAGACGGTCACTCAGCAGAATGACGCGACGTCAGGAAGCACCGAACCATCCATTGACGATCTAAAAGCACAAGTGCAGCGCATGGAGGCTGCTCTTAGCAAGGCCAATAAGGACGGCAAGGATCATCGACTTCAATCTAATGATCTGTCTGCCAAGCTCAAAGAGCTAGAAGCATTCAAGGCAAAAGTTGACGCTGAGAAGATGTCAGACGATGAGAAGCGTCAACTTGAACGTCAGGCCTTGGAAAAGCAACTAGCAGAGCTTCAGAAGGAAAGAGAGGCTGCTACACGTCAGACTCAGAAACTAAGAGTCACGAACGAAGTATTCAAGCACGGCCAAAGGCTTAATATCATTGACTTGGACGCCGCCGATAGGCTTCTAGATGACTCTCAGATCGAGTATGACGATAGCGGTAACCCTTCCAACATTGAAGCTTTGCTCAAGACATTGGTGAAGGAGCGCACTTGGCTGGTAAGTAAACAGCAAGCTCAAACGAGCGGAGGCGCTACTAACCCGAGCAGGTCACAGACCGCTTCACAGCCGCTTTCCTGGGAGATTATCTCAGAGATGTCGATGAAAGATCCCGCTCAATATAGAGCACGACGTGCTGAAATACAGCAATGGATGGCAAGTAACCCCGGACCTAGATAACACTCTATAGTCTTTATATCTCGTGTTTAGTGCCTTTCGAGAGACATTAGACAGGGGATGATAGGGAGGTGTGATATTAGCCTCAACTCATTTATAGCCGAGATATGGGCTGATTCTATGATCGTCGCCCTGCGCAAAAACCAAGTATTCGGCGCTTTATTCAATTCCGACTACTCAGGTGAAATTGAAGCATACGGCGATACAGTTAGAATTAGCTCCATAAGCCAAGTAACGATCTCGAATTATGTCAAAGATACCGACATAACATCTCCTCAAGCCCTAACTGATGCACAAACGGTACTTACCATCTCACAAGCGAAGTCTTACAACTTCCTTATTGATGACGTGGACAAGGCACAGAGCAAGCCAAAGGTCATGATGCAGGCTATGTCCGATGCTGGCTACCAGATGGCAGATACTCAAGATCAGTACTATGCGGGTTTCTATACCGATGCTCCATCTGCTAATCTCATTGGTTCTTCAGGTACTCCTACGGTTGTTGCTGTCCCTACCGCTGCAAACATTGGTGCAGGCACAACGCTCTACGACAACCTCGTTACTCTTGCCCAGAAGCTTACAGAAGCCAAGATACCCAAGCAGGGCCGATGGTGTGTGATACCCCCCTGGGGTAAATCACATCTCACTCAGGATGCACGCTTTACAGGCTTCAACACGCCTGAAGCACGTCTGACTATCCTTTCTGGAAAGCTTGATGCTAGCGCAGGCCAAGCGAGTGATGCATACCTTGGCAAGATCGAGAACATGGACATCTACGAGAGTCTGAATGCTCCCCATATAGGCGGAACAGTCGGGGCCTCCGGTTCGCAGGATGTCTTCTTCGCGGGTCACAGCATGGGGCTTACAAAAGCTGAGGGCTTGCGTGAAGTCGTGGCGTATCGGCCTGAGCGTCGATTTGGAGATGCCGTCAAAGGGCTCATGCTCTATGGGGCTAAAACCATCCGACCGGATGCTATAGCCGTCGCTTACCTGCAGAAGCCATAAGGAGGAAAGAAAGACATGGCTAGAACAAATTTACCTCTCTCGAACCTTGTGGCAAATGGCAGCCTTGCAGACCCGGCAGGGACAGCGATCGATCAGGCCAATGGCATGAATGTGGCAATTCCTACCACAGCTATTCCATCGGGGCCACATATGGATAAGCTTCTGCTGCGAGTTGCGAACACAGCAGCTGCTCCGCATAACGTGACAGTTGGCAAAGGATCTGATAAGGCACTGGCATTCCGTGCAGGCATTGGAGATCTGGTGGTCTCTGTCACCAATGCCACAACCAAGTGGATAGGGCCATTCGAGATCGCGCGTTTTGCACAGCCCGACGGGTCGCTGAATATAGACACGGACGCAGGAACTACCGGAACTATCACGGCATTCATGGTACCAACGAGCGCATGATTATGTGGATATTGCATACAAACGGACAAAAGATAAAAGTGGTGAATGAGGATCATATCAAGCGTCTGCTGAGTGAAGGTGGACAAGAGATAGCAGATCCTACACAACAGGAAGCACCACAAGAACCGGAGCAACCGCAAGTGCCAAGCGGTGAAGCTGGTAGCGAGCAGACACAAGAGGACAAATCTGCTGAGCAGATTGGGAAGCCTGCTCAGGGTACGAAGAAGGCGCAATAGGGGGATACTATGCCTGTTCGTAGCAGTATGTCTGATCTGATAGTCCTTGTTCGCACTATGATTAATGATCCGGTGGGGATGACAGTGACACAATTCACGGAACAACAAATCCAAGACAGACTAGACGCAAGTCGTGATGACATAAGGTATCTTCGATTAAAAGAGGCACCATCCATTGTAAATACGGCAAGTACGAATAATCAAGCTCAATTCGTCTTTGCAGACTATTATGCAGATTTTGGTTGGTGGGAAAGCGATGTTACGCTGCAAGGTGATCTATCCGGTAATTTCTGGAAAGTGATTACTCCTGCTGCATCGGATTACATCACAGGTCACTTTCAATTTCAACTCACGCCTTTTGTGAATGGCACGTCACCCGGACAACTACCGCCTGTTTTTGCGACTGGCAAAATATATGATTGCAATGCAGCAGCAGCCGATTTACTAGAGTTTTGGGCTGCTAGATTAGCGAGCAAATATGATGTGAAAGTAGGAGGGAATGAGTTATCCAGGTCGCAACTTATGCAATCCAAGCTCACCATGTCTCAATACTACCGGCGACAGGCAAAACCGAAAACGGCAAAGATGAGACGCGATGATACCAACAATAGAGACTTGCTGACAAGAGGGCTTGATGGTATTTATTGATGACGATGAGCTGCAAGAACTGAGTGGCGATCTCGTAGAGGAAGGGCTGTACAAGGATGACTGCCTGATCACGCACACGGCAAAGGTAGACGATCCCTACGGCACAGAAGTTGCAGGCACGGTCACAACTCGCACGGTCAAGTGTCGTGTAGCAGTCTTGCCCAGGCCTGTGCTGCTTCAGAACTATAACGAGCGCATTGGAGCATTCTCTAAATGGAATGTGGGCTTTCCTCTGAACACGAATCCAGCAGAAGGGGACTTGCTCACTATTAACGGTCAAAAGATGATAGTACAGATTGTGCAAGATCCGCATACTTTTAGCGTCGAAGACACGGTTATCGCAGGAGCTGTCACATGAGTAACGCATACAACAATTGGGCGGCTATAGCCAATGCTCTTGAGCCTGCATGTACGGAGATAGTCAGCTCAGTTGCAAGAAATGGTGCTGGTGAAGTGAGAAACCAAATTGCATCGAATGGGCAAGTCCGCTCAGGGAACATGCTGAAAAGTGTGTACGCCTCTACTCCTGAGAGCAGTGACTATCAATCTGATGTTGAGAGGTCACTACCAGAGGTAAAACCGGAAAATAATCAGGAAGCTATCATAGGAGTATCAGCGGATTATGCGGTATTTCCCGAGATGGGTACAGTACACCAAGCACCGCACCCGTTTTTCTCTCCTAGCATGGAGAAGGTGAGTATCGATTTTGCAGTTGGGATGGAAGATCTTGCCAAGCGGATTGAAGAGGCAGGAAAGTAGGAAAGTATGTCAGACATCGTAAACAATCGCGAAACGGTTTCAAACGACAAAGCTCACTATATCAATCATGCAGGTAGATTATTCGATGCCGTTATCAAGCGCATAACGCACCATGACGGTAATCACCATGCAGAGCTTGATGTGAATGTGGACGGGCAAATCACACCAGTGTCAGACGTGCCTTACAGTACGAGCCATGAAAAAAATTCATGGAACCATGTAATCACTACTGAGCATACAGAACCTAAAATGCCTGTAGTACCACCTGAGCCACCTGCTCAGACTGAAGCGCCTGTAGAGCCTGCCTAGACAGAATAAGGAGCAAGAATATGTCACAAGTTTTAGCAAGATTTTATTTAGTTGAGGTAACACGTACTCCCTACTACACAGGAGGTGAGACCAAGGAAGCGACCAAGGTTAGGTTCAGTGGTGTTCAAGGGGAACCGTTCGGACCTGCCACACCACAAGCAAGTGCTGAGATGCTTATTGTGAATCCTGCAGCTGCTCAAGTTTTCTTGAATGCGCCTATCAACTCAGAGTTTAGCGTGCTGTTCACGCCGCTTCAAGAGGCTCAGCCTGCGCAGTGAGCACCAACGAAGTCGTCAGTGGATTCTCTTTTATCGTCACAACGCTCAAAGCTAGCAGCCAGTGGGTAGCTCTTAGCCTTGGTGGCATTCATAGAGGGAAAGCTCCTGTAGGGACGGTATTTCCGTGTACGATAACCGCATTCCAGGGCGGAAATGATGTTATATACGCGAATGCCGTTAGAGCATTCATTGACGCTCTTTATCAGATAAAAGCAACGGGTCCAACAGATCCGGGGTTTGGCAGTTCACAAGCAGTATTCGATCTTGCAGCGGCTATTGACGACGCGTTTGGAGGTGACAAAGGGCTAAAGCATATTCCAGTACCCGGGGGCTACGTGCTCTCCGCGTATCGCCAATCACCCTTAGCCTACGATGATGATACAGCAGGTATTCAATACACGCATATCGGCGGACTGTACCGCGTCCGCGTACAACAAAAGCCGTAAATGGAGCGGTACATAGTGACAAGTTATACGTTATTTAGTATCTGTTTCAGGATAACGCGCAGTCCATCTTTGATGATGACGTAGTTTGCCGTTAGGGGTGGTAGGACGCTTAGCAACGCTAATAAGGTGGGAATCAATAAGGTTATGGTCTATACAGAACTGCCTAATACCGAAAACCTCATACTCAGTCCCATTAGGGTCAATAGCAATGATACGCCCACGTCTTGCGTTAACAGCACGTTTTTGCAGAGCGCGTACCCTCTCTATCTCTTTAGGCGTGCGATGTGTGGCGCGGTGAGATGCTCTCATAAGCTCAATGGTTTCTGGAGAATGAGTGCGACCAGTCGACGCAATACGGTTTTTCTCAAGGGTTTCAGGCGAGCGTTTTACCCCCAAAGGGGACCATGCAGAGTGAGCAATATTAAACCCCTTGTCTTTTTCATAGGGCTTAAGTTTATCCATCCAGTATTGTTCTCTCTCAAGCAAAAGGGGAGCAAGCACAAACTCAAGAACTTCAAAGGTGAAAGTATCTTCACCATGCTTATTCCATGCGGATTGCAAGTAAGGGTTGCCATGGCGGTCATGGCGAAGTTCGCCGCGATGTTCCTTCCAGCGTCTGCGCAAACTGACAGCGCTGCCAATGTAAATCTTTTTAGTGACGATGCAAGTAATGCGATAAATGCCGGATGCTGGCGGAATATCAGAGAGAGGTTGCCCAGGATGGTAGAATGTGGTCATGGCGAATCATCTCCTAACAGATGTAGTAGCCTAGAGGTCATAGGTGCTGATAACGCCTGTGGCCTCGATTCATTAGGCCTCTATTATACCTCATCTATGTGCTTCCTGTCTAGCTTTATGGCATTTTCACTATGCTTATTGCACTCAATTTATGGAAACAGAATTAGAGTACAGCAGAGAAATAGCTAGACAGGAGGGATTAGGTCATGACATGGACGGCGGAAGTGAGTTCAGCGAACCAGACTGCACAATGGGGAGCTGAGGTAGATCCGGGTACAGCGGTTGCCAGTAACAAAAGAGTTGACTGTTTCGTTATCAAGGATGGAATTAAGCCTGAACGTAAAAGCACATCGGGTACAGGGCGCAAATATCCATCTGTGCAACAGTTGAATGCAGAGTGGACTGAGGGGTCACTAGATGGATCTATGGACTTCAATGGTATTCTGTACCCTGCCTGTAGCGCTCTGGGCAAGATTTCACCAGTAGCACACGGGTCTAGTGCCGTCGCTAAAGATTGGATACTTCCAGCTTCGCTTAGCGGTTCAATTCAGCCCCAGACATACACGCTTGAAAAAGGCGAAGCTGTCACCCGTGCGCACAAGTATCCTTACATGCTCTTCAATAAGTTTGGATACAAGTTCAATCGCAAGACGGACGCCTCAGTCACTGGTGGATGGATCGCGCAGAAGACGACCGATGGCATCACGATGACTGGTAGCCCTACAGCGGTCCCCCTGGTGCCAATGACGGGCCAGGAGTTTAACCTCTATCTCGACACGACCGCTGCAGGACTTGGAACAACTCAGCTTCTCAAAGTTCTTGAAGCTGAGTTTTCAATGGACAATATCTACAATCCTGCTTGGTACGTCAACCGTGCCAATCCCTCCTTTTCTGCTCATGTTGACACGAACCCAACTGCCATGGTCAAGTTCAAGCTCGCTGCTGATGCAACTGGCATGAGTTTGGTTGACTTGCTACGATCCGGTGCTAGCCGCTTCATGCGCATAGAGGCGGTTGGAGATGTGATTGACAATACCTGGACAGTTGCACTCGGCTCCCCTTCTGCTGGCACATTCACCTTGACCTACAAAGGACAGACAACCTCTGGCATTGCTTATAACGCCACAAACACCGTAGTTCAAACTGCTCTTACTGGTCTCTCTACTGTTGGGACTGGCAACGCAACCGTCTCTGGAAGCGCAGGCGGACCTTACACCGTCACGTTTACTGGAACGCTGGCATTGGACACTACAGCTCTCACAGGATCAGGTGCCAGCCTCACAGGTGGAACCTTCCTTATCACCTCAACACAGGTTTACCACACTTTTTGGCATGACCTGTGTATCAAGATTGGCGATCCAGACCCATGGGAAGATTTAAACGGGGTCTATGCGATCGGATACTCATGTGAAGTCTTTGAAGATGCAACATGGGCAAATGCTCACAAAATAACCGTAACCAATAAATTAACGGCACTTTAGGAGTTCTATGCCAGTATCACATTCACAGGCACAAAAGGACGAAGCTACTGCTACTACAGAAGCGTATGGCGGACAGCTTAAACTTGTTTACTATCCATCTAGGATAACCGACGAGTTCTTAATAGGTTTTTCGGAACTTGAGAGTATTGCTAGCGCTAAGACCGTTGAAGATGCGAAAAGATGCATAAGCAAAGCTAGCGAACTTATGATTTATGTTATGAAATCATGGGATTACTTTGAGGATGACGCCCAGACGGTCATGTGGCCTCTAGAACCGGATCGGCTTGCTCAACTTGAGTTCCCGCTCAAGATGAAATGTCTCTATGCCATCATGAGGCACATGCGCCCGGAAGGGGTAACGCCTCAGATCCCGACTTGATCGGACTGGGGCGCTATCTCGCAACGGATGGACTCGTCGGCTACTGTCCTGACTTCTATCCAGACTTTGTGATAGCAAGAGCGTGCAACTGCAAGCCATGGGAATTAAAAGACGTTTCAGTGTATTGGAAGGATAAAGCGCTTATAGTGCTTAGTGCTGAGAACTACGCTAGAGAAGAGAAAGCAAAGCATCAATGAGAGGAGGGTAGTTTGTGGGAATTGTTGCATCTCAGCTAACAGGCGTGATCTCAATTCAGGGCGCAGCCCAGGGTAAAGCTGACCTCCTCAGCGTGGGCACCGCATCACAGACGGCACAATCCGACCTTACTCAACTCCAAAATGCAGCGAAAGATGTCAGCTCGATTCTCTCCTCAAGAATGTCTGCTGAGCTGAAGAATGCTCAAAGCGGATTGCAAGATCTAGCCCAACGCGCCGACGCTGCAGGTCTTGATGTCTCCAAATTTGCTTCTCTCCAAATGCAAGCTGCTGAGTCCTCTGCTCGTTTAGGAGTAGCCCAGGCCCAAGCAGCTGCTGCTATGGAAAAGGCCAACCTCGTCTCAGCAGATGCCTCCTCTTCTGCTGAAAAAGTCGCACTTGCTCAGTCTAAGGCCACACTAGCCGCTGAGAATGTGAAGAAAGCAGAGCTAGCCGCTGGTGATGCGATGAGCATGGTTCAGGGCGAGGCAACACGACTAGCAGATGCCATGGGAGCGTCTGGGGCAAAATCTAGTATCTTCTCTACTGTCATGAGTGGCGCAAGAGAGCATGTGAGCGGCTTCTTCTCAAGCCTTGCAGAAGCGCCCGGCAAATTAATGGAGCTTGGTCAGAAGTTTGGCTTTGCCGTCTTCGGAGTCGAGCAGCTTACTCGTGCGTTCGTTGGTGTGGGTGATGCCGCTGGCAAGATGATCGGTGACTTTCAACAGCAGATGACCAAGCTCGTCACCACGGCAGGCGAGAGCCAAGGCAACCTCAAGATGGTCGGTGACGGCATTCTCAACATGGCAGGCCCTACTGCGACCGCTGTCAAAGATCTAGGAGACGCGGCTTACTGGGTGGAATCCGGGAGCGCCCATGGTTCGGCAGCTTTGACGGATCTGAAGATAGCGGCTATGGGCGCTAAGGCTGAAAATGCAAACTTAACCGACGTAACCAAAGCCCTCATGTTCACCCTCAATAATTTTAAAGATACAGGTCTTACTGCTGCTGGTGCCATGAATACCTTAATTGCTGGTGTTGGTCATGGTGAGATGACCATGCAGAATTTATCAACTGCTATATCTAACGTGCTTCCTACTGCTAAAACATTTGGAATCTCACTTACCGATATTGTGGGTGGATTAGATACCATGACTATGCAAGGTGACGATGCTGCGCAATCTGCCACACACCTTGCTATGATGATCAAAACGATTGAAGCGCCTTCCAAGGCTGGTGCAGATGCTCTTCATTCTGTTGGACTCACAACTCAACAAGTAACCGATGAGATGCGCAAGTCGCTTCCTGACGCAATCGATATGATTGTAAAGGCAATGAAGGCAAAGTTTCCAGAAGGGTCAACAGCATACAACGAAGCACTCAAAGCTATATCCGGTGGAAGTCGCTCGATGGCTGCAATTATGGAAACATCGGGCACACAAATGGACACGTTTAGATCAAACGTGAATGCTATCAACGATGCTGTGAAAAAGGGCGGGAACTCTATTGCAGGATGGAGCGACGTTCAAAAGAATTTCAACTTCCGAATGGATCAGGCAAAAGACGCTGTTGGGGCTTTCGGCATCAAGATAGCAACCGCGCTAGCGCCACCCGTTGGGCAGTTGATCGGACTCTTCACAGAGCGTGCGCTGCCAGCCCTCAGTAGCTTCAGTGATTGGTTCATTGCCCAGGGCATACCCGCGCTGCAGCACTTTTTTGAGCCTCTCCAGACTGTTGGTGCCTGGTTCCAGAACTTCGTAGGTCATGGGCAGGCAGCTATTCCCATCTTTGCCGGAATCGGAGCTGTGATAGCGACCGTTCTTGTGCCTGCTGTGTGGGGATTAGCTGCTGGTGTGATCGCTGCTACATGGCCCTTCTTGGCAATAGGCGTGGCTGTAGGTGGGCTCACTGCTGTCTTCCTCCACTTCTACAATACCAGTGCTGATTTTAGGAACTTTCTCACCAGTACAGGCCTCGTCTTACAGCAAATAGGCTCTTTCATCGCTGGTGTCTTTACCCCTGTCTGGGAACAACTGCAAGATGTATGGAAGTCTCAGCTTCAACCTGCTCTACAAGAGTTGTGGGCATCCTTCAAGCAACTTCAACCTGAGCTGACGATTGTAGGGGAGATCATAGGCGGCGTACTGCTTGTGTCTATCGGCCTGCTGGTAGAGTCACTCGGCGGCATAATCGGCTCAATAGCTGGTATGGCACACGGAATCGCTGAGATCTTTGGTGGCATCGTTCAGATAGTTTCAGGCTACATTCAGATATTTACAGGATTTGTCGCCTTTATCGTAGATTTGTTTACTGGACATTTTGATAAGCTTGGAGGCGATCTAAAGGTTATCTTAGGTGGAATAGGCCAGATATTCAGCGGGTTCGGAAACGTGCTCAAGGGAATAGTAGACGGGATAGTTGGGGGGATAACAGGTGGCTTTAAAGGTGCAGCTACGAGCATTATAGGATATTTGAATGATATTGTATATGGAGTAAATGATAAGACAAAAACAGCGGCTATTGCTGCTCAAATACATACCGCTGAAATGAAAGATAAATCAATTGAAAATGCACAAAAAACGAATGAAGGCATGCAAACTCATTTTATTGAGATGCGAAATGAAATTGAAAATCAACTAAAACAGACAACGGATGCAACACAAAGACATACACTAGAAATGAGATTGGCCGCTGTAAATAATGCATTAACAATGTCTCAAGAGACTGGTCAGAAATTTGTTGATATGCGCTACAAGTCGCAAGAACAGATAGACTTGCTAAAAAGTGGTGTTGATACCTCTCTTATGAGCACTGCGGACAAGGCCAAGTATCATTCGCTCAATATGAAAGACATGTATCTGGGCGGCGTGATAGATATGGATAATCAAACCATACAAAAGCTTGATGATATGCGTATAGGCATAATACAGAAACTAAGCCAGACAAAAGACGAAGCAGCTCGCCATCCTCTCGAAATACAACTTCAACAGGTAACGGCCGATGAAAAACACGCAATGAACACAAAAGGTGTTCATGAAAAAGCTCGTACATCAGCAGAAAGCGAGATGGATAAGCTCAAAGCGAGCTCAAAGCAGAAGCATGGAGATATTATACAGGATATCAAGAACATATGGGGTGGCATAGGTAACTGGTTTCATGGTGTGTGGGTAGGTGTACAAAATATCTGGGGTGGCATAGGAGCTTGGTTTCATGATCGATGGTCAGAAGCCTGGGGCGGCGTTACGCACTTCTTCGGTGGTATTGGCAAGTGGTTTGAGGACCGATGGCACGATACGCAAGCCATATTTGGCAGCATCGGACAGTGGTTCCATGACAAGTGGCAAGAGGCCTGGAATGGTGTAATCGCTTTCTTTGGCGGTATAGGTCATTGGTTCTCTGACCGTTGGACTGAGGTCATGAACAGCACAAAGCCGTTCCGGGACTATATGGGCGACGTGTTTCAGACGATATGGAATATTCTTGTAGCAGTTTGGGGGAAAGTAAGTACATGGTTCCATGATAGGTTCACAGAGGCATATAACAAGGTAGTTGAGATATGGATGCCTATAGGGCAGTGGTTCGGTGATAGATGGAAAGATGTTTCAAAGTGGTTCCAGGGTGTAGGCCAATGGTTTCACGATCGGTGGATGGAAGCTTGGAACGGGACTACTTGGCTATTTGCGACTCTAGGCAAGTGGTTTGGTGATAGATGGAAAGATGTGCAGAACATATTCGGTGGCATAGGACAATGGTTTCATGATCGTTGGAAAGAGGCGTGGGATAAGACAGTTGAAATATGGACACCAATAGGCAAGTGGTTCGGTGATAAGTGGCATGACGTACAAAATATCCTAGGTGGGGTAGGTAACTGGTTTCATGACCTATTCCAAGGTGCCTGGAATAAGGTTACACAAATATGGGCTCCTATCGGTAAATGGTTCTCTGATACGTGGGATGATGTTAAAAAGAAGACAAGCGATAAGTGGAATGAAATAAAAACAGATGCATCAAATATATTTAAAGGACTGATTAACGCAATTATAGATCAATTGAATAACGGCATATCGGGTATTGAGAACTTCATCAACTTCTTCGGAAAAGGACTTGATGATATCGCTACCAGCCTGGGCACGAAAGGCACCATACCAGTAGCTCATCTTGGCAGGATCGCTCACTATGCTGAAGGCACCGACGACCATCCAGGTGGTTTTGCGGTCATGGGTGAGCGTGGTCCTGAGCTGGCTTGGATGCCAAAAGGATCCAAAGTAGCACCGCATGATATCACCGAGCTGTTCCTGAGCATGACAGGCGGCAAGATACCGGGCTATGCTGGTGGAATCGGAGACCTTGGCAGTCAAATCCTAGGATGGATATCCGGTGGAGCGAAAAGTATTCTCGACGGGGTTATGAACAGCCTTCATATCACGGCCCCCAACTTACCCGGAATGGAAAATTTAGCAACTGGGATGTTTAACAAAGTGAAGGACTGGGCTTTATCTTGGGTTGAAAACCTGCTTCCTAAATTTAGCCTTGGGGGACAGGCCGCGAATATTCCGGGGAATGTAGCGAGTTGGATAGCGACTGCGATGGGGATTACAGGTGTTCCCGCGAGTTGGGCTAATCCGCTTGGAGTGATAGCAGTAAGGGAATCGGGTGGCAACCCGGCGGCTGTAAATCTTACGGATAGTAACGCTCAAGCGGGTCATCCTAGCCAAGGCCTCTTCCAAATGATACCGTCTACATTTGCTGCGCATATGCTACCCGGACATACCAATATCCTCAACGGAATTGATTCAGCAATTTCTGCTATCCGTTACATTCAAGGAAGATATGGTGATGTTTTTCATGTACCCGGTATACTTTCGCTTGCTTCAGGCGGGCCCTATGTTGGGTACTCTGAAGGCGGCACAATCTCGGAACCTATTTTAGGCAGAGGACTAAGAACGGGCACTAACTACGCTTTTGGTGAGAGAGGACCCGAACTCATAACACCTTATGTCCCGGGCGGTGTTAACCTCGCTGCACAGCAAAGCTCTCCTACTATCCATGTCCATGTCCACAATGCCCCGCCTCACTTCCAGGTTGACGGGCGTACGCTAGCACGTGGGCTCATGCCCCATCAGGTGGATTTGATAAGGTACGCTACGGGGGCGACGATATGAGCTATAGAGTCAATGTGAATGGAGTAGATCAGCTCGTAGTACAAGGCTCATTGAATGCCCAATCCTCAATAGGCAAACACGGGCAAGCCAATTTTACACTCGAAACGGGAAGTGATGTACATTTCACACCACTAACTCAAGTCAGTGTCTATGACCAGAATAACGTCCTATCCTTCTCTGGATACATGAATGATCCAACGGAGACGCCCAACGGCTATAATGACCCGCTCGGATTTCATGGCTACATCAGGAATGCTATCAGTTGTTCAGATCAGTCTTGGCTTGCTTCCAAGAGGCGTATAGCAGCCACTTACACCAATAAGACCTGCGGATTTATCGCTCAGGACATTCTCAACAACATTTTGAGCCAGGAAGGTGTCACAAGAGGACAGATCTATGACGGATTAACCCCCTCTGATACCCTCTATCCTTCTGATACCCTCTACCCGGGCGGGAATGTTGGCTTGATCCCCCAGGCTATCTTTGGCTATTGCAAAGTCTCAGAAGCGTTAGACGCACTTGCAAAAGCGGCTTCTGACTCTGGTGTCCCGTATTATTGGATGATAGATCAAAATAAACAATTCTGGTTTGTTCCCTATACTACAGTTGTAAATAACACACTGATAGATGGTACGCTGCAAGATACTATTAGTGTAAAATGGGCTAACCCGTCTTATAGAACACAGCAAATAGTAAACGGGGGTGTAGCTCAGACGCTCTCGCAACCTGAAACGCGTAAAGGGGATGGCAGTTCTACAACCTGGACGATGCTCTTTGATCTTGCGACGGTTCCAACTATCACAGTCAATGGCACAGGCAAGACGGTAGGCATAGGAGGAGTTGATACTGGAAAAGACTTCTACTGGAATAAAGGCTCAAAAGTCATCACTCAGGATAGCAGTGCTACTAAGCTCACTGGTACCGATGTCCTTGCAGTAACTTACATCGGTCAATACCCGAACACCATTATTAGTCAGAACGCGGCTCAAGTGGCTTATCAGGCTGGTATAGACGGGACGAGTGGCATCATTGAGGACTTGATCACTGACCCATCTCTCAATGATATGAATAGCGCACTTGCAGAGGCTTCGTCTGCTCTCACGCTCTATGGACAACAGGGGTGTGTGCTCACATTCGATACACGGGTAGCAGGATTCGCACCTGGTCAGCTCATCCCTGTCAATCTTCCATGGCACGGTCTCAATAATCAGCAGTTGCTTATCGAGAGTGTGATAGCTAGCGATCAACGCGACGGTATAAACATCTACTACACGATAACAGCAGTGTTGGGTGCCTATGATGTGACGTGGGTGGACTTCTTCTCGAAACTGCTCAAAACACCACCACCTGCAAATAGCATTAATGTTGGATCAAACCAAGATGTGAATATTCTTACGCAACTTGCAGCAACGTTCGCTCCTTCAGCTAATCTGAATATCACCGTTAATGCCTGTCCCATACCAAGCAACACTTTATATCCATCTGATACACTTTGGCCATGTTGAGGTGATTTATGCCAGTAGTAACTCTTACAATCGTTAATAGCGGCCATGGTCTCCTAGCTGATGGCATTACAGGGGCCGACAATCCAAAAGCTACCTATTTCGCGCTTGGGACCGGAGCATCTACACCTATAGCGACACAAACGAAGCTTGATGTAGAAATATTCAGGAAGAAAGTGAGTAGTTTTAGCAATGGAGCGAATGTAGGAGAAAGACTCATTAATTGCTTCATAAGCGACACAGATGCTGCAGGCGTTTCAATCACCGAAGTAGCTGTTTTTGGTGGCAATAGTGCTACAAGCTTAGCAAATAGCGGAAAGATGATAGGCCGTGCTTTATGGAGTCACCCAAGCAAGACCAATTTAGAAAGTATAACGCTGCAGCTAGATTCAACGACATGAAAGGAGGTGTGAGGGCATACTATGATAATATACCCTCTGGAGACAACTAAAGAAGACGACCACCGCCTGACCATTCGTGTGGGAGCTTTGCTCCCTTGCGAAGATTGCAGCCAGCACAGGCTAGCACTATATTGCTTATATCATTCGATCCGCCTCTTGAGAGAGGGGCAATATGATCAATATGATAAGCTCCTAACTTACAGCTACACCAGTAGCATTTCCTTTTTTGCCTCTTTAGTTGATCTCGTATCTGCTGTGCAGTGTAAGAGCCACCAGAAGCCAGTTTCTGTGCTCTGCGCCTATGCCAATGAGCGCGGTCTATCATTCGCCCTTGTGGGGTCTTATAATAGTTTCTCTTATGTGCAAGCAATCGCTCCCTATGAGTCTCACGATATTTTCTCATATTCTCAAGATGCTGGCCTCTATGCATCTTATAATACATCTTATGATAATCACGTATTCTTTCTTTATAACGCGTCTTTCTGTGTTCATAAATCCGCCCTTTGTTTCTCTCTCGATACTGTCTTTTATTCTCTCTTACTTGCTCTCTATGTGTCTCTTCATATTGTCTCTGATAAGCAATCTTCTGCTCTCTATTGTTCTGATAATATTGCTTCATCTCTTCTAAGAGCTGTTCTTTGTTTTCTTCATAATACCTTGCGTGATATTCCTGTAAATGCTCCCTATGGGATTCTGCATATTGCTTCTTTTTCTCACGCATCTGTTCTTTATGCGACTCTGCATATGCTTTGTTTTTCGCGTCTATCTCTTCCTTGTGGGCTTGATAATGTCGCTTCTTGTATTCTTTCGTGCATGTTTTGCAGATCGTTTGAAGACCATCTTCACGGTTCTTGTTTCTGGAAAAGTGTTCAGGAGTTGCAGGATGCCATTGCTGTCCTTCAGGGCATTTGGGACACTGTTTTAACTTGGGGGGATTGCTCTCATGAGCAAAGAGTGATAGGGTATTCACGGCGAAACCTCCTTACAGGTCTAGCTCACGTCCCAGGGTGCTTTTGTATCGATGTTATCAGCGTCGGTACGACATTGCTGGGACACAACAATATTCTACCTCAAGTATACCACAAAACCGCCCGTAGAGCAAGTTTACGGGCTTTTTGGCATGTTAAAAAACACAAAGGAGGTGTGATACGGGACAATATACAAAGATCGGGCCCTTCAATCAAGGTGGTGCACCCGGTAAATCTATGCCGCTTTCAGGTAGTTAAAGCTGCTTGACTGAAAAACCCGCTGTATCGGCGAAAACGTTGAGGAACGCAACGCCGAGGGAACCCTGAAAATTCAGGGACACCGTAGAGATCATACGCGGGATCGAAAGATAAGACATGATCCGATCTGCATGAATAACCTAAGCAAGAAGATGCAGAACTGTACAGAAATGATGCAGTCCACTCTTTAGGAGTGAGTAACAAATTGATAAATAAAACATTTCTTGATGGGGTTGAAAATGCGCTACAAGCTGGGGGTATGACGTATTTCATCACGCCCTACCATCTTACAACCAATCCAACGGTCAACAGCGGCGCAACACGCGATCAAACTTGTACGGGTGTTGGTGGCATACCATCAGGCGCATTGGCAGTCTGGGTTGCAATCTCTATCACGTGTAGCGCGGCTGCTACCTCGCTCAACTTGTACCCTACTGGAGGTTCCGCAACGGGGTATCCACAGGTTAGTGCTCCCGTTGCATCGCAATTCTTTGAAACAGCTATCCTTATCCCGCTCAGTGCAGGAGGCCAATTTACAGCCAAATCGAACGGAGGTAACACAGTCATGCAAGACTGGTATATCTACGCTTATGTCATTTAAAAGGTATGGCAAAGAATAGCGATATACCAACGATAAGGAGCAAGAAAGCGATGAAGAGGACATTTAGAGCGACTTTGGAACATTTGATGAGCTGAAGCATATGATATTTCCTTTCTTCGATATAAAACGCGTGAGAGAGGGATGTGTAACTTATACAAGAGGGAATTGCAGATGAGCATACCGATCTATTTCACAACATCAGACGCGCCACCTATTCCTGTCTCATTTGTGGACTCATACGGGAATATACCGCCTAGCTTCACGACGGGCGCGTTCACGCTGAAGTTTCGCAGCATGAGCACTGGACAGAAGGTGGCTGGCGGTGGCTCATTCTCAAGCCCGAATCAGGCAACAGGCATTGTCACCTACAACCTATCATCAACGGATCTTGCTAACGCTTATGCAGTGTTCTCAGCTAATCCAGGCACTGAGATCTTTGAGGCATTAGCAGAGGCGACAATTAGCAGTCTTGTATACGATGCTCAACCTATGCAGATACAGATTAGAAAGGCATAAGTGAAAATATGACAGTACCACCAGGTACAGGAGCATATGAAAGCACACAGCAACAAGTGCTTACTCAGCTTCAATCAGGAGGCACATCAGGCACTCAGTACACAGATGGTGCGGCAGCTCCTGCTCATCCAATCGGCAATGAGCTCGTCTATAACAACGCGGGCACAATGACGGCTGTAAGCGCATCCAATCCGCTACCGACGAGTGCAACGGTTACACCAGCGGCCAACCAGCGTGTCAATGCCCAATCAGGCGACTTCTTGACCGGATCAATTGTTGATCTGCTCACACTCCTCAATCTTGCAGGAGCGGCAGGTGATGCAAATACTGTGGCATCTCTGATGGGAAGGCTCACCAAGATACGGGACCTTCTCAGTGCAACATTAACGGTGGCGGGCACAATAACAGCCAACATTGATGCAACGAACTCAACACACCTAGGCAATATTGATACCGCTACTGCTGACTTGGTAGCCGATTTAGACACGCTTATTACGAATACAGGCAGAATACCAACGTCCCCTGCTCAGGAAGGTGGAAATCTCGCTAGTTTAGTCGCGAACACGGCTGATTTACTTGCAGACGGGGACAATCTGGCAACAATCAATACCAGCACAGCAGCGATCAATACCACAGCAGGACAGGCCAGCGATGCAAACACGGTCAACTCGCTCATGGGTCGCTTAACGAAGATTAGAGATTTGCTGAATGCAACGCTTCCCATTTCACAACAATCAACCGCTAGTACCTCAACTACTCTCCAGAATGCTCAGAATGGTAATGCAGTAGGTACGCCTCTCTCAGTGCTTGGTATGTCATCAGCGGTTCTCACGGTCAACATGACAGGCTTTACAGGCACCGTCAACTTTGAAGGACAAGAGGATGGGACAAACTTCAAAGCGTTGAATGCGGTACTTGTTGGCACCAATACCATCACACAGACAGCAATAGGGGCCACAACGACATCAATTGCACTTTATGAGATACCCATTGCTGGTTTGCAGCAAATACAGGCACGTACATCAGGTGTATCGGCAGGAACGGTAACAGTAACAGGTCATGCAGTACCGTTACCGTATAACGGCAAAGTTGTCAATGCCAACCTCTATGGTAAAAATGTAGCAGTAGGCGATACGCCTCTAGGTCTTGACGCTTCAGGACGTATTACCGCACTTTTGCAAGCTGCGGCTGGCACTGCTCTTGCTGCTGATCAGAGCAACACTGAGTTACGCGCATCACTCTACGGCAAGTCCACAACAGCAGGCGACACGGCACTCAAAGTCAATTCCAGTGGTGATCAGTACGTTCTCGGTGACTTCACTGAGCAGGCATCGCTCAGTTCCAACGGACTCAATGTGGACTTGGTGCCGTCAATGGATGTTAGTGCGTATAAGAGCTTCTCGATACAAGTTACAGGTGCATGGGTAGGCACGATAACAATTCAGGGATCAAATGATAACGTCAATTTCAGTAGTGCAGCCTATCGAGCGATGTCTTCTAGTGCAGGTGAGTCCAGTACGATTTCTGCAAATCTTATCGCCATAGGAGATATCGCTTATAGATATCTTCGTATTCGTATGACATCCTATACGAGCGGAACGGCTAATGGTGTGCTTGAGCTGTATACATCGCCACTTCGATATGGAGCCGTGGCCAATGCTGCTCAACTAAGCACTTGGACCGTTCAGCCCGGCAATACGCAAAATACCACTCCATGGATGATCACCCAGGGGCCTACGAACGTTGGCGCCCAAATCGATGTGTCCGCAACAGCCACAAATGCAACGTGTACCGCAACGATGCCCGCCGTATCCGCAAAGACGAACTACATTTCAGGATACGAGATAACAGGATTGCCAGCAACAGCACTCTCATCAGCAGATGTGACTATCTCAGGATTGCAGAATACACTTACTGCGGAATTTGCCGAATCAGTTGGACAAGACAATTCGCTCATTGTCACATGGAACCCACCGCGTGCTGCAAGTGCTGTCAATACTGCCATTAGTGTGAGTATTGCCGCTCTTGGGGCTTCAAGCTCAAAATGTGCATGTAACGTACATGGGTTCGTCGTCTGATAGGAGAAATAATGTACGAACTGAAATCATACAAGAAACCACTTATTAAAGGGCATCAACCTATTCCTCTAGAAGTTGATGTGACACCTGTTGATGATAACGATGTCATAAAAGAGGCAATACGTCTCTTTGGTGATAAGAATTGTTGGCATATCACAATCAATGAATATGCTGACGATAATGGCAACATATTGCGAGGTATACCACATTGGTGTGCAAATGTAGAACAAGTACAAGCGTACTTAAAAGAAATGGAGTAGCAACACATCATGCCAGTAACCAACTACGCAGTCACCATCCCGTCACTGAATAATCAGCCCAATCCATCGGGTACTTTGCAATTCCCTGACCAGCCAGGGCCGTCCCTTGACAATATGCTGCAATGCACGTACACCGATACAATATCAGGGACAGCGCAAGTGCAGCTTTTGTGGTGTCCTGAGCAAGGCTTCTCATTGCCTGACAGCGAGGCCAACGATCCCAATTTTGGGAGCGTGAGTTTTACATATGATCCGCCACTGACATAGCACAAAGCGACAAAGCGGCACTACGCCAGGAGGTTTCAATGGTAGATTATGCGGGGGCCGTGTGGTCCCCTAACAATAATTACTTCGCAAACACCGGGAAGAAAAGCTTTGTCATCCTCCATAGTACAGCGGGCGGAAGTAGTGCTGAGGAAATAGCAGCATACTTTAGAAGTACTGAGGGTAGTGGCAATCCGGTTTCAAGCCACTACATTGTAGGGCAAGACGGTCATGTGATTCAGGCTGTAGCAGAATCTAATGGGGCCTATGCGCAAGGTGTCGTAAATAACCCTAATTGGGCTGGGAACCCTAACTTCTACTGTCTGAGTATCGAGCATGTGAAGCCTGATGACGCGAACGCAACCGCTCTTACACCTGCTCAACAATCAGCATCTTTCGCACTCATCAAAGACATATGCCAACGGAATGGCATTGGCATGCATGATGCTGATGATACAACTGGAATAACATCTCATGCATCTATCGATCCTGTGAACAGAAGTAGGTGCCCCGGCCTGTACCCGTGGTCGGAGCTGTGGGCTTATCTAAAGGGAGGAACACCAGTGGCAAACACACAACCAACGGCTTCTCAGCTCAAAGAAGCTAATGAATGCTGGAATAGCTTCTTCAAGGCTATCGGACAGCCAATTCCAGTCGGTGGAACTGGCATCTATCAAGCTTGGCTGTCGGACTGGATAAATCATGGAAAACAGTACGGACCTCCAATCACACACGAATACGACAGCAATGATTGGAACGGCAACAAGATCACGGTTCAGCAGTTCGCAGGGGCTCGGTGTGAGTGGGTGTCCGGGGTACCTAATTGGTATGGCCCAAACGGGAAGATCTGAGGGGAATTATGCAAACGGTCAATACGATTATATTCATCTTTGGGGTGTTTATTGCGGTTTTTGCTGCTCTCTACATCATTTATATCGTAAAGCAGAAGCTTCCTGAGCATATCCGTGTAGCTTTGGAGCAGTTCGCAAGGCAAGCTGTATGGCAAGTTGAGCAGCAGAATGGCACGCTCTCCGGGGCATCTAAGAAAGAGCTAGCCATAGCCTCGGTCACCAAGCTCTTTCTAGCGTTCGGATTGCCAGTTCCACCCGCTATAGCTGTGGATATTGCTATAGAGGCTGCTGTGTACTTGCTAGCGCGAGTGACGGTGGTCGAGAGCAAAAATCTGCCAAAGATCGAAGCTCCAAAAACAGGCGGGTAGCCATGATAGGCAGTATTATAGCGGGTCTTAATGCGTATGCTGGCTTATTCAGCATGCTTATTGTATGCATTCCTGCCATATTTGCAGGAAAGGCCATGTTGAGGAGCAAAGTCAATGAAGACGCAAACAATGCTCAGCAGAGGTTAATGAGCACGATGAAGGATGAGATTGATGGATTGCGTAGAAAGGTAGATGATACTACAAAAGATAATACACGGATGAAGCAGACGATAGATACAATATGCCAAGCTCTCAAGAAGCAGGGGCTTATCATCACGATTGACGGAGACTTGATTATCATAGGCAATAGCAAGGGGGACAATACAATAGCGAGGATACACGATCAATAGGCTACCGTGCAAGCCTATTCCCAACCATCACCATGATGTACAAGAGCATATTCACACCTCTGAGAAGCAAGAGCAGATAGAGCGAGAATATGCAGAAGAAGATGAGTAGAGGTGTACGCGCTAAGATCGGCTCTTCCTGAAAATCAGCTCTAGGCCGCTCAGTGCATATTGTCTCCTTTTGCATCTTCTTCTGTACAATAGAGGTCATGCGTACCGTAGGGATACGGTCGGTCGGAGCGTTCAGGAGGTCTAGATCTTCGTGAAACCTGAATTGTACATCTTTCATATTCATCGCCTGCTAACATATAAACCAGAATAATAATAGCCATTGCACCTAAGAAACAGAGCATAAGAATAATATATAATAATGCATCTATCATATCTTACTGCCAAAGACTTTCACGTCGAATTCACACGGGCCATCACTAGGGACGATTGGGATACGCACGCCATGGCAATGGTACTGTATGCGTCTCAGAAGCTTTTCTGAGGCCATGTGGCGCAAATTGGACACAACTATGAGGGTTGGCATGCTACCGAGCTGCTCGACCGCCTGGTGGATGAGATCGATGGTGTGGTACTCAGCAGAGGCCGTGATTGTCACACACGGCTCATCTTCTTCAATCTCTTCCTGCTGAGCAAGGTCTAGAGCTGGCATCTTCTCTGTCGTGTAGGGACTTGTCTTGGGCATAGCAGGTAGATCATAGCGCGTGGGAGCTTCTCCAATGTCGAGAGTGCTCAGCATCTCTTCCTCTGCTCTCCTTATCCTTCTCTGCTCTCCTTTGATGCCATCAAGGACTTCTGCTCTACTTATGCTAGTGGCGCTACTATTCCGTTCGCTCAGCATTTCATTTGCCCACGCTTTTACTTCATCATTCGTTCCTAGATCTTGCAAAAATCCACGTGGTGTTACTACTGCTTGCTGCATTTCTTGCATGGTGGGACTCCTCTCTGCTACGTTGCATGCTACGTTGCATCTACATCCTGAATTGCTATTGTGCTTATGGGGCTCTCTTTCATTTTACCAAGGGAGGGAAATTGGGCAAAAAGAAGAGCCGTGCTGAGTGCGACGGCTCTAAGAATGGCTAGATTACTATTGAACTCGCTTGTACTCAACGCCTAGATTGTCTAGGAATGCCGTGTCCGTATCAGGCGACACGCCTATGATACATGCGTTGCTGTAAGGGTCTGGATTCGGATGCCAAACACCTTTACACTTTCCGTTGATTTCCTCTTGCAATTCTAGCTGGTCAGGGGTAAGGCGAATTTCAATATATTTTGTCTGAGGTCGTCGTCTGATACCTTCCACCAGCACTGCACTGACAAAATCGCTACGATCCCCGTCAGGGAGGTTGTCGATGAACTCGGCGACAACCCTATCCACCATATACGTTCGTTTGACGCGATTCTTGGTTACGGGCCTCCCGCCTGGGTGCGTCATCGCCAGAACCTCGCTCGGTCTTCAAATGAGAAGCCGCTTTCATCGACACGTCTGCGATACTCAACGAAAAATGCGTTCAGATCCGTGAATTGAGAGTCAGGATATTTTTCAGCAATGTACGCTTTTGCCTCATCCTCTTTGAACGCAGGTCCATACTCCAATTCGTCAGCACCATGTTGCAGTGCCAGAACCTCAAATTTGTAGTTGTTTCCCCATGGTCTAAGCGTAGTCAACACGGGGCCATTCGGCTGCTCTTTTGTGGGCTCAGGCTCGGCGCTGACAGGATCTGCAATCGGAGCAACTTCACCGATCAGACCACTTGCAAGCATACGTTCATGAGTTGAACCCGTAATCCAATTCTCATCCATGGTTCTTGGCTCTTTCTCCAGCGTGTAGGCGACATACTGACAGGGCTGTTTGCTGAACTTTTCCCTGCCAGGAACCTCGCCAGCAAATACAGGGCTCTCACCAAAAATCTTTGCAACCTGCTGAATATACTGATCAGTCCAATGATCAGGGGTTACGTAATAAGTATTTGGCATCTCAAACCTCCTTTGTGTATGTGTGTTTCGATCTAGTAGTATTGTAAGATATATCCTACCTATCTGTCAAGGGTTTTTACGCCAATTTCTCACTGTCTCAAATACCCGTATTGCGCTCTACAAAGGGGCAAAAAGAAAGAGCACCTTTCGATGCTCTGTACCCGCCTGGGAACACATTGGGCTTCTTGGAGATGTATATTTTCAATCCCGCCTGGGAAGCCTTGCACTAGACAGTGGTATAGTTTCAATCGCGCTTGCGAGAGAGAACCAGCCCGCTTGGGACTAGTTCTCTGCCACCCACGAAAAGGGTGGATGGGACTCAGACAAAGCTAGCATAGCATGAATATCGAAACGCGTCAATGGCTGCTCTATACCGCTTGTGC